>Ga0308403_1000267_pt1 | contig 22222 bp, 17 predicted proteins | sample HotsprSampleOSM3_FD_203470 | JGI IMG/M metagenome (GOLD analysis project Ga0308403, IMG submission 203470) | Hot spring phototrophic mat microbial communities from Octopus Spring, Yellowstone National Park, Wyoming, United States - 20060914_OS-M3 ... | reverse complement strand
ATGAATTGCATCCGATTCAGCAGGCGTTTGTGGAGATGAACGCTGTGCAGTGCGGCTATTGCACGCCCGGCTTCTTGATGAGCGGCGCCAAGCTGCTGGAAGAGCATCCGATGCCTGATGAAACACAGATCGCGGATAGCATCGCAGGCAACTTGTGCCGCTGCACAGGCTACTATAGCATCGTGGCAGCTTTCAAGCGCGCGGCTGAGCTGCAGGCAGCGCGCCAGCAACTCGCCATTGAAGGCTGAAAAAAGGGCGAGCGATAGGCTCGCCCATGCTCTATATGCTTGTCAACGGCTGCGCACTTCGATGATAGCGCCTGTGGTCGCGCTGACAGAAACGCGGTAGCCGTTGCTCAGCAGCACTTCCCAGACCAATGCGTAGCCGTGCTTCCTGCCTTTCTGGTGCAAGCGCGAGAAAACTGCGCTATCGCCGAAAGTTGAGGCGGCAAGTTGCTCGGCTTGGCTCTGGCTGATGGCGGCAGCGGCAGGATCGATCGCGTAAGGCAGGTGACGCATCACTTTGATTTCGACAATAGCGCCGCTTGTAGCGCTCACTTTCACATCGTAGCCATTGCTGAGCTTGATTGACCAGACTGTGTCGTAGTTGTGCCGTCTGCCGCGCTGCTCCAGCTTGGCATCCAACACTTGCGCGTTCGGGAAGCGCTCTTGGGCGATCTGCCGTGCGCGCTCAAAGCTGACGAGCGCAGCTGCCGACGGCGCAATGGGCGTCGGCGGTGCTATGCCTGCCACAGAAGGCGCTTGTGTAGTGACGATCTGGATGATCTCTTTGCTCACGGCGTTGATGAAGACCGATCTGCCGTTGTCCAAGCCGATCACGTAGTAAGGTGGCGTCGCCGTCGCGACGAACTCGGTCTTGACGACCTGCGCGCTTGGATATAAGGTTTGGGCGATGCCGATCGCCTCTTGCAAGCTGATCGGCTCTTGCGCCTTGACGACAAGCATCGGTGCGCTGAACGCCGCGCTCATCACAAGCAGCAGGACGGCAAGCCATAGCGTTTTGTTGTGCATTCTGAAAGCTCCTCACTCGATATGTGATACACGATCTCAACGATAGCAGAATACGCACGCGAAGTGGTTAAGAAGCTGTGAAGGTCAGGTGCAGGATGTGTGAACGGCTTGGCAATTTGCATAGCGTTGAGAGCGGCTATTGCAAAAAGACTGCGCATTCGCTATATATTTAAGCTCGTTAAGATTGGCTCAAAACAATAGCCAGAAGACACTTTATCAAGGAGATCGCAGTCTATGACGATCAAGAATCGCGTTCGTTTAGCGCTCGCTTTTGCGTTGGCGCTCGCTATGGTGCTGGCAGGCTTTGGCGCACCTGCCCAAGCCCAGGATCGCAACACGCTGGTGGTCGGCTTTGCCCAAGAGCCTGACAACATGAACGGCTTCTACAGCAGCATGGCGTTCGCGCAATGGGCAAACGATCTCGTCCAAGCCAGCCTGTACGATTTCAGCGATGACCTGCAGCCTGTGCTGGTGCTGGCAGCCGAAGTGCCAACGCGCGAGAACGGCGGCATCAGCGAAGACTTCCAGGAATACACGGTCAAGCTGAAGCCGGGCTTGAAGTGGAGCGACGGCAAGCCTTTGACGGCTGAAGACTTGGTCTTCACGTACCAGATGATCAAGGATCCTGCCAACAACATGCTGCAGGGCAGCAGCATCCGCGAGGCGCTGGAAGAAGCTGAAGTGCTTGACGAGACTACCTTCCGCCTGCGCTTCAACGTGCCGAAGCCGTTCCCTGAAGACCTGATCGGCTCGCCCGGTCTCTCGACTATTCTGCCTGCGCACATCTTCCGCCCGATCTACGAGGCAGAAGGCACGATTGAGAATGCTGCCGAGAATCAAGACCCGACCGTCTTCAGCGGACCGTACGTCTTGCGCGAATGGCGGCGCGGCGAGTCCATGCTCTTCGAGGCGAATCCGAACTACGTCTTCGGCGAGCCGAAGATCAAGCGCGTGCTGATCCGCTTCTTCCCAGATACCGACTCGCAGTACGCCGCGCTGGCAGCCGGTCAGCTGGACTTTGTGCCGAACGTCAGCGAAGGTGACATTCCGCGCGTCGCCGCCAGCAATCCCGATCTGAAGATCGTGACCGTCTTCGGCGGCTACATCGAGAGCCTGTGGCTGAACCTGCGCACTGACGAGCATCCGCGCGCTGGGCATCCCGCGCTGAAGGATGTGCGCGTGCGCCGCGCCTTGCGCCTTGCCATTGACCGCGAGACGATCACGCGCGAGCTGCTGGCAGGCGCCACCAAGCCGACCGATAGCATCTACGCCGGCTCGCCTTTTGAGAACAAAGAGCTGGGCGTGACGCCTTACGATCCTGAGGCAGCCGCCAAGCTGCTGGACGAGGCAGGCTGGACGCTCGGACCGGACGGCATCCGCCAGAAAGACGGCGTCAAGCTGGAGATGCGCTACAGCACCACGACCGCCGGCTGGCGCAACAACATTCAAGCGGTCATTCAACAACAGCTGGCGAAGGTCGGCGTGAGCGTGATCCTCGAGAAGTACCCTGCTTCTGAGTTCTTCGGCGCGTTTGCGAATCGCGGCATCAACGCGATCGGCGAGTATGACATCGCGCAGTATGCCAACAACACTGCGCTGACTAATCCTGCTAATGTCACAGTGGACGAGGCGCTCAACTGCAAGCAGATTCCGAACGAGTCCAATCCGGGCGGTCAGAACTTCACCGGCTTCTGCAGCCCAGAGATGGACGAGGCGTCGCTGATCACCAAGACGTCGCTCGATCCTGAGGAGCGTTTGGCAGCCGCCTACAAGATTCAGGAGATCATGCGCGATCAAGTGCCGCTGATCAACCTGTTCCCGCGCGGCGATAACTATGCTTACAACACCAAGCGCTTCGTGGGCGAAATTCGGATCGGCTCGGGCGTTGGCAACCAGTGGTTCGACATCATGAACTGGGAGCTCAAGTGAGCCGCTGACTAGGCGCAACGGCAGAGACGGGCAGTTGCCCGTCTCTGTTGGCTTATCAGACCGCCTGTGACGGAACTGTTCACTCAGGTTTTATATGACACGATATGTTGTGCGGCGCGTGCTGCAATCCATTCCGCTCCTGCTCATCATCAGCTTCATTTTATTCAATTTCACCAACGCGCTAGGCGATCCAATGGCGGTCTACGCCGAATCGCGCAACCGTCCTAGCGCGCGCGACCGCGAGATCATCATGCGGCGGCTAGGCTTGGATCGTCCGATTTTAGAGCAGTACTTGATCTGGCTCATCGGCAACGACTGGATGCCGCCGATCGATGTCCTTGGCGACGGCTCGCGCTTGGAGCAAGGCACGCGGCGCGGCGTGCTGCGCGGCGACTTGGGCATTTCTTTCGTCACGCGCCGCCCTTCGTGGACGCGCATTGAAGAGCGCTTGCCGTGGACGCTCGTCTTGATGATTCCGTCATACGTGCTGACGGTCGGGCTGGCGATCGCCATCGGCATTTTCTCAGCTGTGCGGCAATATTCGTTCTGGGATAACGTGATCACCAGCCTCTCTTTTTTCTTCTATTCAATGCCGATCTTCTTCATCGCGCTGCTCACGATTTACATCTTCGCCGTGCAATTCAGGCGCTGGGGCTTGGAGCCGATCAAGTGGGGCGGCACAGGCGATGGCACGCTCGGCAGCCTGTTGCAACACATGGTGCTGCCTGTCTTCTGCCTTGTGGCGATTCAACTGGCAGGCTACGTGCGCTTCATCCGCTCTTCGATGCTGGAAGTGCTGAACCAAGATTACATCCGCACGGCGCGCGCCAAAGGCTTGGCAGAGTCGCAAGTGGTGCGCCGCCATGCCTTCAAAAATGCTGCCCTGCCGCTGGTGACGCTCATCGGGCTCGACCTGCCGTTCTTGTTGGCAGGCGCAGTGGTCACGGAGCGCATTTTCGCGTGGCCTGGCATGGGACGGCTGTTCATAGAGAGCTTCGAGCGCGCCGATGTGCCTGTCATGATGGCGATTCTGATGGTGCTGAGCGTGGCAGTGGTCGTCTTTCAATTGCTGACCGATATCGTCTACACTTGGCTCGATCCGCGCATCCGCTACTCATAGGAGATGGCAGCATGACGACGCAAACTGATAGTCTTCAAGGCAAGCCTGCCGAGCGCGTCCTCTCGCTCGATCCAAAGCAGAACGTCAAAGGCGTCTCCAATTTTGCGCGCAGTATGCGCCGTTTGCGCAAGCATCGCATGGCGATCTTCGGCATCCTGCTGCTGCTGTTCGTCATCCTATACGTTGTGATCGGCTCGCTGGCTATCCCTGAGTCGGCTTCTATCTACAACGATCCGCGCCGCGCGCTGCAGCCGCCTTCGGCTGAGCATCCCTTCGGCACGGATGTGATCGGACGCGATATTTTGGCGCGCACCATCTACGGCGGTCAGGTCTCGCTGTTCATCGGCGTGACGGCGATGCTGGTGCAGATATTGGTCGGCACGGCGGTCGGCTTGATCGCTGGCTATCTAGGCGGCATTGTGGACTTCTTGCTGATGCGCTTGGCTGAGGCGATGTTGAGCATTCCGCAGCTATTCTTGGCGCTGATCGCGCTGCGCATCTTCTCCGATCCGACGCAATTTCCTGATTTCACGTTCATGGGCAGGCGCTTCAGCAGCACGATGATCGTGATCGTGTTCGTGATCGGCTTGACGAGCTGGATGCGCGTCTCGCGCATTGTGCGCTCAGTGGTGCTTTCGGTGCGCGAGCAAGAGTACGTGACGGCGGCGCATTCCATCGGCGCGCACAGCTGGCGGATCATCCTGCGGCACGTGCTGCCTAACTGCACAGCGCCGATCATCGTCTCGGCGACGCTCGGCGTGGCGTCCGCCATTCTGCTGGAAGCCTATCTCGGCTTTCTAGGGCTTGGCGTGCGCGCACCAACGCCGACCTGGGGCAATATCATGGGCGAGGCAAATAGCTACCTCGATAGTTGGTTCTATTGGTTCTTCCCGGCGCTCTTCATCATGCTCACGGTGATGGGCATCAATTTCCTCGGCGACGGTCTGCGCGACGCCTTCGATCCGCGCTCCTTGAAGTGATCGCACGGCGCGCTGCGTAGGGCAAGCGTCCAACAGATGCGGCGCGCCTGTGCTACAATCTGCTGCGCACACACGATTTCATCTTTGTGTCCAGTGGAGACTTCCGATGAGAAAAAACTATCGCAGCGCGTTGATCGCTCTGTTGTTGACGCTTATGGCAATGGTCGGCTGCAGCGTGCCGCCGATGCAGTTGGTGGTGATCATCTCGCCGACGCCCGATCCGAACACAATTGTCATCACGGTCACGCCGCCACCGCTCGCCGCCGCGCCGACCGATACAGCGCAGCCGCCTGAGCTGATCGCCACAGCCACACCAGCTGAGCCGAGCGCGCCCGTCGTTCAGCCTGTTGAGTCGCCCTTGCCAAGCCTGACGCCGACGCTCAACGCCTTCCCGACCGAGACGCGCGCTCAGCTCTTCATCGCGCAGCAAGATTTTCAGAACGGCTATATGTTCTGGATCAGCACGCGCAAAGTGATCTGGGTCTTGCTGACCACGCCAGGCAATCCGAACACGGGCGAGTGGCGCATTTACCCTGATACTTTCCTAGACGGCGAGCCCGAGTTCGATCCAAACCTGATTCCGCCTAGCGAGAGCCTGTATCAGCCGCGCCGTGGCTTCGGCAAACTGTGGCGCACCACGCCGGGACTGCGCGAGGCGCTCGGCTGGGCGACCACGCCTGAGTTCGCGCTCAACACTTCCTACGTCTATCAGCCGGGCGGCTTCATCGGCTCAGATGGCAAGTGGGTGCCCGGACCGGGCAAACACTTCATCACCACGCTCGGACGGCAGGTCTTCGCTTTGATCGAGAGCGCTGAAGGCTTCGGACGCTGGGAGCGCGTCGGCTAGTTGACGGCGACGGCAGGCTGCGGACGCGGAAAGACGGCGTAGCGCAGCTGAGTCGCGCCTTGCGCGTTCTGAGTCAGCCACGCCAGATGCAAGGCGTTGTTCGCGCTGAGCGCCGCTGCCGCTGCGCTGACCAACTGCTCGTCCGCGCCTGCCGCCATCAGTTGCCGCACGCGGAAGACGCCTTGCGCCGTCAATGCGCCGTAGACCACATGGCGCGGCAAGCTGCCGACCAAAGTTGGCGCGCCGCCTTGCGGCAAATTGGCGAAAGGAATGCTGACGCCGCGCAAATCGGCAGGCAACGCGCTCAGATCGAGCGCGCGGCTGACGGTCGGCGCGCTGAGCGGAAAGTAGACGCCTTCTAAACGCGCCGACTCGCCTGCCTGCCGCACGCCGATCACATTCCAGACTGCATACAAGCCCAGCTCATCCGTGCCTGCGCTCAGCGACTCGATGTACTGTCCAGCGGCAAGGCGCAGAACTGCCAGAAGCGTTGGCGCAGGCAGGCGCGGCGCAGGCTGATCGAGCAAAGCGACCTCAAATGTGACGTACAGCAGCTGCCAGAGCGCGCCGTCGCTCGGCGCGAGCCACAACACATGCACGCGATCGCGCGCGTCGAGCGTCGCCGCGGCAAGGTGCGCCGCTTCCGCCAGACGATATGCGCCGAACGGTCGTCCGAGCCGATCCAAGCGCGCTATTGAGAGCTGTCCATCGTTGATGATGAACGCTAAAATGCCGCCGTCAGGCGTTGGCACGGCGCTGTAGCGCTGCGCAGCACCGATATCGAACGGCGCACGGCGCAACGCGCCGCTCGGCTCGAGCGTGGCGCATTGCAGGCGTGACGTGCTGCCAGTCAAGCGCTCTAGCCACAGCAAGGCAGCGCGCCGCTCTGCCAATGGCAGCAAGCGCACTTGCGATGGCGCGCCGCTGATCGGAAATTGCCACGCCTGCGCCGCGCCGATAGGCTGCACGAAAAGATCAGGCGCGCTCAATGCGCCTGCCCAAGCGATCCACGCGCCGCGCTGCGCTGCTATCAGCGCCAAGTCGCTCTGGGCAGGCACGTCCTGAGCGAAGCGCTGTACGCCAATTTCATCGCGCACAGCGCTGGCGCAGCCTGCCATCAGCAGGGCGACGAGAAAGTGCGCACAGATCGTGAGAAATCTATTGCTCATACGTTGTTTTTGAGTATGATCATGCCGAGCGGCAATCAGCAGCTGCTTTTCACAACAGCGCATATGGTGGAATCATCCAACGCGGCACTTGAACGCAACACAAAACATCTCGACGAGCGAGCGCACTCAGCGCGGTCAGCCTTTTCAGCAGCGCAAGATGCGCACACAACTTCACTCGGACAGCTCACCTTGTTAGTGCAAGACGAGCGCAGCATTCCGTTGTGCCTGACCGTGACCGAGCGCGCCATTCTCGGTCGCCCTGATGAAGTGGACGGCTTCACGCCCGATATTGACGTGACGCCGTTCAACGGGCGCGATAAAGGCGTCTCGCGGCGGCACGCTGAATTCATCCTGAGCGATGGTCAGCTGTACGTGCGCGACCTAGGCAGCACGAATGGCACGCGCCTGAACGGACGTTTGCTGCAGCCGCAGCGCACGTATCGCCTGAGCGAAGGCGACCTGCTGCAGCTGGGCAACTTGTACATGGTCGTCAAGCTGAGTCAGGTCGCTCAATGATGCCGCCGCCTAAGCACAGCTCGCCTTGGTAGAACACGGCGCCTTGTCCGGGCGTGATGCCGCGCACGGGCGCGTCCAAGATCACTTGGGCGCGACCGTTCGGCAGCGGCGTGACGAGCGCAGGCATCGGCTGCGCCTTGTAGCGTACCTTCACCTCAGCGCGAATCGGCGTCGCTGGCGGCGCGCCGCTGATCCAATTCACGCGCGCTGCCGTCAGTTGCGCGCAGCCAAGCTCAGCTTGGCTGCCGACGATCAGCGCGTTGTTGGCGACATCGAGCGCGATCACATACAGCGGCTCAGCGCTGGCGATGCCGAGTCCTTTGCGCTGACCGATGGTGTAGTTCGGCAAGCCTGTGTGCTTGCCTAACACGCGACCGTCGCGCGTCCTGATCTCGCCTTCGCGGCTGATCTGCGCGCCGAGCATGGCAGGGCTATGCTCGCGCAAAAAGCGGCGATAGTCGCCATCGGCGAGGAAGCACAAATCCTGACTCTCGCCTTTGGACGCCACGTCCAAGCCGAGCGCAGCGGCGATCTCGCGCACGCGCGCCTTGTGCAGCTCGCCAATTGGAAACAAGACTCGCGCCAGCTGCGCTTGTCCAAGCACGCTCAGCACATAGCTCTGATCTTTGCGCTCATCCAAGCCTTTCAAGAGCTGATAAGCGCCGTCAGGCGCTTGCCGTATGCGCGCATAATGTCCAGTGGCAAGATAATCGGCGTCTAGCGAGAGCGCGTGATTGAGCAGCCACTCGAAGCGGATGTGCCGATTGCATTCCAAGCACGGATTCGGCGTGACGCCGCGTCCGTACTGCTCGACGAAGAATTGCACGATCTGGCGCCTGAAGACGGCTTGCGTATCCAGCACGTAGAACGGAATGCCCAGCTTGCGCGCCACTCTGGCAGCGTCGGTCATTTGGTCAGGCGTGCAGCAGCGATTGTAGCCGTGTGCGCCTTCGCCATCTTCCGCCCACAGCCGCATCATGATGCCGATCACTTCGTAGCCTGCCTGCACCATCAGCGCCGCCGCCACAGAGCTATCCACGCCGCCGCTCATCGCGACGACCACTCGCTTCGTCATGGCTCACCTTACAACACACTGCTCATTTTTCAAATAAACTTTAGCATAAAATGGCAGGTTTGTTTAGAGCGAGCTTGACTCAGTTCCTGACGCGCTGATCTTGGCTGCCACTGCCGCCAACAGCCGACTCATGAAGCCTTCGGCAGGACAAGTGTATTGACTATCCGCCACGTAATAGCGCGCCTGATCGGTCTGCACTGCCAAGCCGACTCGCCCGTAGACCGTGTAGATGATCTGCACTTGCCAGACCGACTGTCCGTGCCTATAGGCATGGCGCGTCTGTGAGAGCCGCGCTGAGTTCGCGCACCATTCTATGTAGACCGTCCGAAAGCTCGGCAGCGGCAGTCCTTCCACGTGCGCGCGCACGACGGCGTAGGCATAAGCGTTCAAGGCATCGGCAAAGCCGCTGACCGCGAAGCCGATCTCTGATTCGCGCAAGCCGATCTCAGCGTTGGCGGCGCGCAGTTCCGCTTCAAACAAGCGCGCCAGACGCTCAAAAGCGTCCAGCCAGTCCAGCGGCGGCACATGCGATGGCGTCTGCGCTACCACGCGCTCGTGCAGCCGCTGCAAGGCGCCTGTGCGCGCCGCCAGATCGATGCGCCCTAAGCCGCTGAAATCTTTCGGCTCGAAGCGCGCCACGCCGAAGGCGCTCGGCAAGCTGTGCGCAGCCCGAAAGTCTTGAATAGGTATCAGTGTGCGCAGCGCGCCTTCGATCATCAGCTCCATCAACGCGCTCCTCACAGCGTGAAAACAGAATAGGCGCATGATCTCAAGCGATCACACGCCTATCCAGTGTAGCACAAGATCGTCTGCGCTGTGCGCAGCACAATCAAGCGCGCACGCCATCCTGAATGACCTGCTTGAGGTACAGCGCGCTGCGCTTGAGCGTCCGCTTTTGCGTGGCGAAATCCACATGCACAATGCCGAAGCGCTTGGTGTAGCCTTCCGCCCACTCGAAGTTATCCAGCAGCGACCAGACGAAGTAGCCTTTGAGCGGCACGCCATGCGCGATCGCCTCAGCCGCCGCCTTGAAGTGCTGCTCAAGGTAGGCAACGCGCGCCGAATCTTCCAGCAGGTCGCCTTCGACGCGCTCAGGCTCTGGGAAGGCGGCGCCGTTCTCAGTGATGTAAATGGCAGGCGGCGCATACTCCTGATGGACGCGCAGCAGCAGGTCGCGCAAGCCTTGCGGATAGATTTCCCAGTTCATATCGGTGATAGGCACATCGGCAGGCAGGTATATTTCATAGCCTTGCGGACTGTTCGGCGCGTGACGGATCAGGATGCGTGTGTAGTAATTGACGCCTAGAAAGTCTAGCGGCTGCGCAGCAAGGCTGACTGCCGCCAGATCGAGACCGTCCAGCGCGCCACGCGCCGTCAGATGTGCCACAACGTCCGATGGATACGTTCCCTTGAAGATAGGATCGAGAAACCAACGATTCTGCACGCCGTCGAAGACGCGCGCTGCTTCCTGGTCGCGCGGATCATCGCTGGCAGGCTGAATCGGCGCCAGGTTCAGCGTGATGCCGACCTGTGCATTGGGCAGGCGCTCGCGCAAGACCTGCACAGCGCGTCCGTGCGCCAGATGCGTATGATGCGCAGCGCGGAACGCCGCGCGCTCATCGCGGATGCCCGGCGCGTGAATGCCGAGATGATGACCGAGAAAGGCGATGCACCATGGCTCGTTCAGCGTGATCCAATGCTTCACGCGGTCGCCATACTGCTCAGCCGCTAATGCGGCGTATGCCGCGAACCACTCAGGCATCTCAGCGCTCGTCCAGCCGCCGCGATCCTGCAGCGCTTGCGGCAAGTCCCAGTGATAGAGCGTGATAAACGGCGTAATGTTCGCCTCAAGCAGCTTGTCAATCAGGCGATTGTAGAAGTCAACGCCTGCTTGGTTGATGGCGCCTGTGCCTTGCGGCAACAGACGCGACCAAGCGATAGAAAACCGATAAGCGTGCAAGCCGAGCGTTTGCATCAGCGCCACGTCTTCAGCATAGCGATGATAGTGATCGCACGCCACATCGCCTGTGTGACCGTGTTTGACCTTGCCTTCGGTGTGCGAGAAGCGCGTCCAGATGCACTCGCCGCGCCCGTCTTCGAGCGCCGCGCCTTCAATTTGATAGCTGGCGGTCGCGGCGCCCCAGAGAAAATCGCTTGGAAAGTTCATTCAAGCCTCGATTCATCTCAACGACAATTCGCGTCTAGCGTGTAGAGCGTAGCAGAGAAAGCAGGCGCGCTCAGGATCGGCTCGTCCGTCTCCAGCGTCAATGGCTCTGCCTTAAGACGCTGGTCGAGACGCCACGCGCTCTTGATCGGACAGGCAGGCGCGCCGTCCACGCTCAGCCGCACTGTGCGCGCCGACTCGAACGGATTGACCACCATCACGGTCAGTTGTCCTGCGTCATCGCGCGCCGCCGCCACAGTCAAGAGCGGCTCATTGTTCTCCACGCGCAAGAGCGTCTTGCCGAAGCGCTTGTAGAGCGGATAGACGTAGAAAGTCGGACGTGCGGCATAGCGGTCGAACAGACCGAAGTCTGTGCCGCCGTAGCTCGCCAGCATGAAATACGCCACAATATCCACCTGATGGTTGATCAAGCGCGTCAGCACATCCGCCCACCAGATCGCGTGGAAGAACGAGTCAGGCGTCGCTTCGCCGCCCAGCGTCTTGCTCCAGTGTGAGCTGACCTCTAGCACGCCAATCGGAAAATCGCGCCCTGCCGCCTCGCGAATCACCTTGCGCAGATCGCTCACGATGAAATCCCACTCGCGCGCTGTATCGCGCAGCCGCGCAACGGTCGTGGCAGGCGCGTTCATCGCAGTCGGCAGCGGATAGCGATGGATCGAGACGATGTTGACCAGATCGGCGTTCTGGCGCATGAAAATGCGAATCCAATCGCGCAGCGGCGCATGATAGTCGTTCAAATTAGGCGGATACTGGCTGATGTCCGGTCCAACCAAGATGATATTCGGATCGACCTCGCGCATGGCGAGCGCAAAGGCGCGCCAATCTTTGGCGAACTGCTCAGCCGTGTAATCTCTGTACAAGTTCGGCTCATTGCCGATGCTCCAGAAGCGCACGCCATAGCCCTGCTCGATGTTCACGTAGCGCACCACGCTCGCGGCGCGCTCAGGCGTGCTGCCTGCCAGCCGCACGTGAATGAGCGGCTCAGCGTTCAGGCGGCGCGCAAATTTGACGAACGGATCGATGTGATACGGCGCGAGGTCGTTTTGATCGCCCCACGCGCCGCCCGGAAAGCGCAAGAACGTAAAGCCGCCTTCTGCCGCCTGATCCCATAAGCCGACAGGCAACAGCGCCCACGGTCCGTAGTTCGCGCCAAAGACGTAAGGGCTGATCGTGCCGAGCGGCGGCTGCGTGACCACGTTGATCGTCCGCTCATTGGCTTGGCTGACGCCGACTGAGCAGAGCAAAATGACTGTGAAGATTAACAACAGTGAACGACGTATAGTCATTTCTCAACTCCTGTGATAACCACACCGCGCATGAAGAAGCGCTGCGCAAGGATGAACAGAATGACGGGCAAGAGCATCGCCATCAGCGAAGTCGCTTGAACAAGCTCAGGGCGTGGCGCGTAACGGAAATTGAAAATTTGCACGCCGACTGAGATCGGCTGCAGCTCAGGCTTGCCCAGCAGGTAGATCAGCGGACCGAAGTAATCGTTCCACGCCCATACGAAGTGGAACAAGCCGACCGTGATGATAGCAGCCCAAGATTGCGGCACGATCACGTGCAGCAAGATTTGGAACGGACTGGCGCCGTCAATCATGGCGGCTTCGTCCAGCTCGCGCGGCAAGGTCATGAAGAACTGCCGCAGCAAGAAGACGTTGTAGGCGTTGGCGAAGAAATGCGGCACGATCAGCGGCAACCATGTGCCTGTCCAACCGATGGACGCGAAGAAAGCGTAAGTCGGGATGAGCGTGACCTGACCAGGCAGGATGATCGTGCCGATCAGCACGATGAATAGCCAATTCTTGCCCGGAATCGGGAAGCGCGAGAAGGCATAAGCGACCGAGATCGAAGAGAGCAGCGTGCCGATCATGCCGATAAAGGCGATCGCGAACGTATTGCGGAAGAGCAGCGGAAAGTCAATCATCTGCCAGGCTTCTGGGAAGTTTTCCCAGCGCGCCTGAAAGACGTAAGCAGGCTGCAGCGCGCGCCAATTGCCTTCCCACGTGATCGGCTCAGCCGTCGGATCGTTCGGATCGATGAAGACCACGCTGGTGCGCCGTTTGGTCAGCGCCGCCAATTGGCGCGTCTCGCCGTCAATCGGCACGTTGAAGACCTCAAGGCGCTGCACGCGCTGCCCGTCGTTATATTCGTAGAACAGCTGCTTCATCGGCAGGATCGGCGAGTCAGGTCCGCCTGCCAGCGACTCTTGGTCGCGCAAGGCGACCGTCATCATGTTGCCGAACGGCAGCAGGTAGACGAACGCCAGCAGCGAGCCGAACAGCGTCACCAGCGCAAGGGCGGTGAACTTCCTGAGCTGCCTCACAAAGTACGGCGAGACGACGACCGACGGACGCGGTTGCGATATAGCAGCCATCTCACTCTCCTCCTGCGTAATAGACCCAGCGTCGCGATGTGGCGAACAGGATGACGGTCAGGACAATGGCGATCAGGAAGATGAACCAAGCCATCGTCGCGCCGTAGCCCATATCTTGGAACAAGAAGGCAGTCCGATACAGATGCATGTTGAAGAAATACGCCGCGCCATTCGGATTGCCTGTGCCGCGCGTCAGCACATACGGCACGACGAAGTACTGCAGCAAGCCGATCACGCTCAAGATCAGGTTGTAGAAGATCACCGGCGAGATCATCGGCAGCGTGACCTTGAAGAAGGCTGTCACAGCGCCTGCGCCGTCCACTTTGGCGGCGTCATATAGCTCTTGCGGCACGCCTTGCAGCGTCGCCAACGTGATCAGCATCGCGTTGCCCACGCCCCAGACTCCCATCAAGACCATCGCCGGTCCGATCCAGAACTCATTGCCTAGCCAGTTGGGCGGCTCGACGACGCCGAACAAGCGCAACAAGCGATTCAGCCAGCCGGTCTGTCCATTCAGGAACGCCTGCCAGATGAAAATGCCTGAGATGGCAGGCACCATGTACGGCAGATAGAAGAGCAGTCGGAAGAACGGCTTGCCGATCAAATATTTTGAGTTCAGCAGCGCCGCCAGCAGCACGGGCAGCGCGATGGCTATCGGCAGCGAGAGCAGCGCGAAGCCGAAGGTGACGCGCAGCGCGTTCAGCGCCAGCGGATCGGCGAAGAGCTTCGCCCAATTATTCAGCCCGATGAATTTGATCTGATCGGGCTGCGTCAGACGGAAGTCTGTGAAGCTGAAGATCAGCGAGGCGATGATCGGAATGAAGGTGAAGGCGAAAAAGCCGATCAGCCATGGCGAGAGGAAAAACCAGCCCCAGCGTTTTTGTCGCTCGTAAACGCTGACAGGCTTGCGGAGACGTACAGCGGCAGGTTTGGCGCTGAGCGGTGTTGGCACGCTTGTCATGGTCTATCTCCTACAGACGCTCGGATTGCGAGAAGCGAAGGCGGGTGATAGAATCGCGCCCGCCTTCTTCGAGGCAATGCCCCTCGTCTGCGCGCCTGCTAAGCTGAGCAGACGAGTGGGCGCCTTGCGATTAACGTCCGATCGCTTCTGCGACGATCGCTTGCAAGTCGGCTTCGAGCTTGTTGATCTCCGCTTCCAAGTTCATGTCCTTGCCTGTATCGCCGTAGAGCTGGCTGCGGAAATCGGCGAAGCGCTGGATGCCCTTCGAGAAGTTCGGGAAGAACGACTCGTGGTGCGGCGAGGCAGCGTACTCCAAGCTCTTCGGCACGGCATCCCAGTTGGTCACTGATGGGAAGGACTTCTGGCGCAGCTCGGTCGCTGCTTGCTGCAAGTCAGGACGCGCAGGATAGCCGCCGTAGACCAAGAGCAGCTCTGGCGCCGCTTCGCCCAGCAAGTAGGTCAGCACTTTGAAGGCGGCATCAGGATTCTTGCTGGCTTTGGTGATGCGGAAGGTATCGGCGTCCGTCGGCACGTGATACTTGCCCTTGTAGCTCGGCAGCACTGCCAAGTCCCAGTTGGACTTCAGATCGCCGATGCAGCAGGTGTACCACAGCGGCACGCGCGCCATCGCCACATTGCCCGAAGCGAACGCGCTCGGCTGCAGCAGCTCGCTGCCTTCGTAGGTCGCGTTCGGGATGAAGTGGCGCTTCCACAGACCGTCGTGCGTCCAAGCCAGCTGCTCGCGCCAGTAGTCAGGTAGTTCCACCTTGCCCTTCTCAGCGTCGTAGACAGGATGTCCGCCGAAGGTGGTCAGCTCGGCGCGCAGCAGCGCCCATTGCTGAATGAAGCCGAACTGACGGATTTGGTTCGGATCGAAGCCTGGGTCGTTCGGCGTCAGACCGTTCGCGTCAACCGTCAGCTCGATTGCCAGATCGGCGAGCGTATCCCAGTTCCACTCGCGCTCCACGCCGTTCAGCGTGTAAGGCTGATTGAAGTCGGACGGCGGATAGGGCAGCTCAGCCTCGTCGAACAGGTCTTTGTTGTAGAAGATCAGCGACGGGAAGACCGCGAACGGAATGCCGACCAAGCCGCCGTCTTCAGTGCGATACAGATCGACCAAGCTCTCAGGGAACTGCTTGAGATTGTAGTTGTACTTCTCAACCAATGGCGCGACATCCAGCCAGGCATCGGCGAAGCTGTTGGCGCCCAAGAAGCCGACCGGACCGACGATGTCCGGCGCGTCGCCGGCGGCGATCAGCGTGGCGAGCGCGTCATAGGCGGCTTCAAAGCTGGCGGCGATGTTGATCTTCAGCTCGATCTCATTCTGGCTGGCGTTGAAGGCTTCCACCACGCGATTTTGCGCCTCGATTTGATCAGGGCTGGCGCCTGTGCCAATGCCCACGAACCACGTGACCACTGTGCGGCTCTGCGCCTGCGCGTTCGAGAGCGTCGGCATCAGCGCGATCGCCGCCGCAAGGAACAGCACGAACAAAACTTTGCGAGACATTTGAACCTCCGTAAAAATCAGTTTGCGCGAAAGATAGAAAAACGGACGAGCGTAAAAGCAGCATTTCATCAACTTTCTGAGCGCGCATCACCTCCTTTTATGGCGCGCACAGCGGCGCCGCACGACTGCCTGATGATCAATTCGGTCGGCAGGATGATGTGCTGCGGCGCGCTGACGCGCCCGTTGATCAAGTCCACCAGCAGGCGCGCCGCCGCCTCGCCTTTGGCGCTGACAGGCTGACGGATCGTGGTGAGCGGCGGCGTCGTTTTCACGGCGATATCCACGTCATCGAAGCCAACTACGCTAATGTCCTCTGGCACGCGCAGCCCTGCCTCGTAGATAGCCTGCAGCGCGCCTGCCGCCGCTGTGTCGTTAGCGGCGAACAAGCCGTCAGGCTTGTGTGGCAACAAGACCTGCATAGCGCGGTAGCCCGACTCGTAATTGAAGACGCTCTCAACGATCATGCGATAGTCCACAGGCAAGCCTGCGGCGCGCAGCGCATTTTTATAGCCCGTCAAGCGGTCATGTGCATCCGAGATCGTCATCATACCTGTGATGTGCGCGATGCGCCGCCTGCCCAGCTGGATCAGATGCCCTGTGGCGATCTCAGCGGCGCGCACGTTATCAACGCTCACGTAGTTGCTGCGATCCAGGTTGCTGAAAGGACGGTCAATCATCACGTACGGCTGCCGCAAGCGATCCAGCTTGCTGTAAAGCGGATGATCGTTCGGCAGCGAGACGAAGATCAGTCCATCGGTCAGGTGTGGATTGGAAAGTTTGCGCATCAGGTGCTGATCGCTGTGCGTCACTTCGCCAAGCCACATCAGCATGGCATAGTCCAGCTGCCGAATGGCGTCGCCTAGACCTGCTAGGATCAGCGGATAGTAGTTGTTATCGCTGAAGAAGACGTTGGCTGAAGTCGGGATGACCACGCCGAGGATATCGGTGCGCCGCCTGACCAGCGCGCGCGCAGCGGCGTTCGGATGAAAGTCCTCTTGCTCGATGATGGCAAGCACGCGCTGGCGCGTCTGCTCGCTCACGTTCGGCGAGTCGTTGATGACTCGCGAGACGGTCGAGCGCGAGACGCCTGCTTTCCGCGCGATGCTCTCTAAATCCATGCGTTCTTTCATCGTCAAACACCACTTAAGCGCAAAACTGGTCTTTTTGGAAACGCTCCCAACAAACCACTTTTTGAGAGCGCTCTCAAAACGCTCATCATCAGTTTAGAGCGCTTTGCAACGCTTGTCAAGAAAATGGGAAGAATGTGAGATGAAACTCACATTTGTGCAGCGGATGCACTCAGCTTGCCTGATACATGGCTACGCGCTACCGCTGCGACTGCCTAAATGCCACAGCGCAACCTGCTGCACATGCCCTGCGCTCATAAGGCGCACCACTTGTGGATCGTCAGGCAGCAGATCGAGCATGTTGTCGTCCCAGCGCGCCTCAGCGTCATCCGCCGCCAGCCACACGCCGCGCACAGGACGATCTGCCCTGACTTGATAACATCCTTCGCCCAGCGGCGTCAGCTGAACTTGCGCGGCGCTGTAGTCGGCGCTGCGCGGCGGTTCAGGGAAGCGTGCGGCGCGCGCGATGACTCGCTGGTCTTGCTGTAGGCGCGCCGCCCAAACGCACGGCGCAGCGCTCGGCGCAGCGCGCGCGACCAACTGTGTCGCCTGATTGGCGCCGATCTGCACGACTTGGCGCGTCTGATCCAGCAATTCGCCGTCTAGCGACCAACAATTGAGCGTCAGCGTCGCCTCAAGCGCCTCAAGCGCCTGATTGGACGCCCAGCAGGTCACGCCTTGCTCTTCGGCGGTCAAGATCAGCGCCAATGGCGCCAGAGCGCGCTTGACACGATAGTAGGCAGGCTTTGGACGCAAGTAGTAGTCAACAAGCGACCAACTGATGACAGGATAGCAATCGTTCAGCTGCCAGATCAGCGCGCCGCCGATAGCGCGTCTATGCTCGCCGCGCCAACCGAGCCGCCAGCCTTCGTAAGCGGCAGCTGCAGCCTCAGCCTGCACAAACTGCGTCAGATAGATGTAGTCAGGCAGCGCGTCAGCGCGTCCGACGTTGCGCTCAAGGTAGTGCTTCAAGCGCGACTCGCCATCGGTCGCCTTGTTGTGATAGCGCAGGGCGGCGCTCTCCAGCGTCCGAGCCTCAGGCGCGCAAAACGCCTCGATAGTCGGCAAGTTGGGCAGCGCTTGCATCCCGAATTCGCTGATGAAGCGTCCGCCATAGCGCGGATAGTCTTGATAGTCCGCCATGACGCCGTGCCAGACGTCCCACGTATGCCGATCGCCGACCGTCTGATCGAAGACGCTCGCGCCGCCGTAAGGGCTGCCCTGCCAGTAAGGACGAGTTGGATCGAGTTCAGCGCAAATGCGCGGCAACAGCCGCTCGTAGATTTCGCGCGCAGGGAACGCCGTCTGTCTGAAGTCACCGTCAAAGCTCGGATCGTAGGCATTCAGCGACTCGGCAATTTGATAGTCTTCATTGTTGCTGCACCACAGCGCAAGGCAGGCGTAGTGCCGCAGGCGCTTCACTTGTGCAACAGCCTCAGCGCGCACGTTCTCCAGAAATTCATCGTGCGCAGGATACATGCCGCAGGCGAACATGAAATCCTGCCAGACGAGCAAGCCAAGCTCATCGCACAGCTCGTAGAAAGCGTCATCTTCATAGATTCCGCCGCCCCAGACTCGCAACATGCGCATGTTGGCTGCCGCCGCCAGCTGCAGCCATTCGCTGTAGCGCGCTGCCGTCAGGCGCGGCGTGAAGCTATCGGCAGGAATCCAGTTGGCGCCGCCGCAGAAGATTGGAATGCGATTGACCTCAAAGTAGAACGACGTGCCTGCTTCATCTTGGATCGGCGCTTGCACAAGGCGCAGATCGCGAATGCCGATGCGCAGATCGCGCCGATCCAGCACGCCTGCCGCGCCGATCAGCTCGACCGCGAGATGATAGCGCGCCTGCTGACCGTAGCCGCGCGGATACCACAGACGCGGCGCGTTGAGCGTGAAAGTGTGCTGCGCCGCAGCGCGATTCGGCGCCACTTGCACCTGCTCGACCAGCGCGCCCGTCGGATCGTAGAGCGCAAGGCGCACTGACTCTGCCGCGCCTTCCACCTGAACCGACGTCAGCAGGTCGGCGCGCGCAAGGTCATCGCTCAGCGTCGGCTGAGCGTGCAGCTCAGCCAGACGCGCCGTGTAGGCTTCCACATAAGCAGGTCGCCAGATGCCCGCTGTCAGCAGCGTCGGTCCCCAGTCCCAGCCGTAGTGATATTGCGCTTTGCGCACGTAGACTCGGCTCGGATCGCCGTTCCAGACGGCGCGCGCGCCGTATTGCGCCTCAAGCGCTTTGCCGCGCCGCAACGCCGACTCAAAGCGTACGGCAAGCCGATTCTCGCCTTCGCGCGCCTGCGCCTTGATCGAGACGCGCTGTGGCACAAACATATTTTGGCTGCTCAAAAGATGCACGCCGTTCAAATAGACTTCGGCGAAGGTATCCAAGCCTTCGAAGCACAGATCGAGCTGTGGCGCGCGCAGCTGCTCAGCGCGCAGCGTGAAGACGCACTCATACAGCCAATCGGTCTCGCCGATCCACTGCACAGCTGCTTCATTCAAGCCGAAGAACGGATCAGGAATCCGTCCGTTGCGCAGCAGATCGAGATGCACGCAGCCGGGCAGCTGCGCAGGCAGCCAGTCGTCGTCCGCTTCGAGCGCGCTGTGCAGGTCGGCTTCAGGCGCGATCGCTTTGAAACGCGCGCGGTCAAGTGACAAGCGTTGCATCGGCATTGATCACACTCACTGAACTTGTACTGTCAGCGCTTCAAGGTCGCTGACCATATCGTCAATGATTTGTAAGCCTTGCTGCCAAAAGGTCGGATCGGTCAGATGGACGCCTGCTTTCGCCAGGATATTCTCAGGCGCGTCCGAGCCGCCTGCTGAGAGTACCTCAAAATAGCGCGGCACGAAAGATGCACCTTCTTGTTTGTACTTGCTGAAGAGCGCCAAGACCAACAGCTCGCCGAAGGCATAGGCATAAACATAGCCCGGCGTGCTGATGAAATGCGGCACGTAGCTCCACCAAATGCCGTAGTCATCGCGCAGCGTGACGCTCTGACCGAACATGGCGCGCTGCGTCTGCAGCCAGAAGTCGCTCAGGCGCTCAGCGGCGAGTTCGCCTTCCGTGCGGCGCGCCGTGTGGATCGCCGCTTCGAAGCGATTCATGCTGATCTGGCGGAAAACTGTGGCGAAAGTATCCTCGATCTTGCTGGCGAGCATCGCCAAGCGGACGGCAGGATTGCTCTCGCGCGCCATCAGGTCGTTGAAGACCAACATCTCGCCGAAGACAGACGCCATCTCGGCTGTGGTCAGCGGCGTATACGCGCCGAACACGCCATGCGGACGCGATAGGTACATATGAATGCCGTGACCGAGTTCATGCGCCAGCGTCATCACGTCGCGCACGGCGCCTGTGTAGTTGACGAGGATGAACGGATGCGCGCTCGGCACTGTTGGATGCGCGAAGGCGCCGCCGCTCTTGTTAGGCAGCACAGGCGCGTGAATCCAGTTGCGCTCGAAGAACTCGCTCGCGATTTCCGCCATGCGCGGCGAGAACGCGCCGAAGGCATTCAGCACGATGTCGCGCGCCGCGTCCCAAGTGTAGTGAGTCTCAGCGCTGGGCAAGACGGCGTAACGATCGTAGTCGAACAGCTCATCCACGCCGAGCAAGCGCCGCTTGATGGTGTAATAGCGCGCGACGATGTCGTAGCGGCTGGTCACGGCGTCAATCAGCGCTTGGACGGCTTCATCGGTCGTCTCGTTCGCCAAGTTGCGCGCGCTGAGCCAAGTGGGATAGTTGCGCAGCCGATCGTCGCTCGCTTTATCAGCCAAGAGCGTGTTGAAGATGTAGGTGAGCGTGCGCAAGTGCGGACGCAAGCCTGCCGTGATCGAATCGGCGGCGCGGCGGCGCACGTCGCGGTCAGGCGCGTACAGTTGGCGCATGACGATGGCTTGCGGCAGCAGCTGACCGTCCCACTCGTAGCGGATGCTGCTGACCGTCTCAGTGAAAAAGCGCGTCCAAGCGCTGCGTCCTGTCACTGCCTTTTCGGCTAAGATTTTCTCTTCAGGCTCGCTGCGCAGGTGCGGACGGTAGCGCAGCTGCTTGCGCAGATAATGCCGATAGCGGCTGAGCGCAGGCGACTCGGCAATTTGGGCGCCTTCCTCGCCGACCTGCGTCCATTCCAGCGTGAAGAAGAGCAAGGTCTGCTCGAATTGCGAGCCTGCTTCGCGCACGCGCTGCAGCAATGCGCCGCGCACAGGATCGGCGGTATTCGTGTTCCACTGCAGCGCAGCGTAAGCGCTCAGCTTGCCCATGCGCTCTTGGAGCGCTTCGAGCGTTTGCATCGCTTCAGCCAGCTCATCGGCGCTCAGGTGCGCCACACGACCGCGATAGCGTTCGGCGAAGCGCTCAGCCTGCGCTTGCAGCTCGGCGAGGTCGCGTGCGATGGCAGGATCGTCAGGCTGCGCGTAGAAGATGCTCAAGTCCCACAGGACTTGCTCTGCTCCAGTTGGCTGATTCATGGCAGTCCTCAATTCTCTCAAGCGAAAATTATATCGCTCAAGCATACCGCGCGTTGGCATTGGCTTAAAGCGAAAATCCGACCAAAGACGGATGCTTGCCAATTCTGCGCACTTGCGCTGAAAATTGTAAAAGGTTTTGTTGTCTTTAAGGAAAGGACGGTCGAGATGAACCGTTTGCAACATGCGCGCTCGCCTTATCTGCGCCAACACGCCACCAATCCTGTGGATTGGTACGAATGGAGCGCGGAAGCCTTCGCGGCGGCGCGGCAGCACGATAAGCCGATCTTGCTCAGCATCGGCTATAGCGCCTGCCATTGGTGCCACGTCATGGCGCATGAGTCCTTCGAGGATCAGGAGACGGCGGCGATCATGAACCGCGACTTCGTGAACATCAAAGTGGATCGCGAAGAGCGCCCTGACGTGGACGATATCTACATGCAGGCGACGCAAATCTTCACGCGCGGACACGGCGGCTGGCCCATGACCGTCTTCTTGACGCCTGATGGCAAGCCGTTTCACGCCGGCACCTACTATCCGAAGGAATCGGGACGCGGTATGCCGTCTTTCAAGCAGATTTTGGCGGCGGTCAGCGACGCTTGGCACAATCGGCGGCAGCAGGTCTACCAAGTTGCCGAGCAGGTGACCGAAGGACTGCAGCGCGACCTGCTCGGCATTGGCGAATCGGACGCTGCGCTGGACGCCGCGCTGCTGGAGAGCGCCGTGCGCGCCGCCCTGCGCGATTTCGATCCTGTCTACGGCGGACTCTCGCGCGGGCAGCCGAAATTTCCCGCGCCGATGAACTACGAGTTTCTGCTGAGCATGACGCGCTACTTATCCGATGAAGACCTGCGCCAGAGAGCGTTGCACGCCGTCACCTTCACGCTCAAGAAGATGGCGTGCGGCGGCATTTACGATCAGATCAGCGGCGGCTTCCATC
>Ga0308403_1000266_pt1 | contig 22234 bp, 18 predicted proteins | sample HotsprSampleOSM3_FD_203470 | JGI IMG/M metagenome (GOLD analysis project Ga0308403, IMG submission 203470) | Hot spring phototrophic mat microbial communities from Octopus Spring, Yellowstone National Park, Wyoming, United States - 20060914_OS-M3 ... | reverse complement strand
AGGATCGGCGGCGGGAATTCGCCGAGGCGCACGACGGGCAGGATCGGCTTGCAGTGCAGCAGCGCGTGCTGCCATTCCTTGCGCACGTATTCCGACTGGTAAGCGGCAGGTCCGCAGACGAGCAGCAGGCGCTCGGCTTGCTCAATGGCGAGCGCGATCTCATCCGTGAATCTCAAGCCGCGATTGGGCATGTGCTCGCGGTCAAACCAGACGCGGAAGCCTTGTGCGGTCAAATCATCGTACAGGCGGCGGACGAACGCTTCGTCATCGGCGCGCGCGTAGCTGAGGAAGATGGTCGGCGCGCCGAGGCTGGGCAGGGCGTCGATCAGCGGCAAGAGCGCGTCAATTTCGCGCTGCCGATCTTCGCCGCAATCATGCCTGAGGCTTTCCAGCAGCGTCCGCAGCGGATGGACGCGGTTGTAGCGATGGACTTGATCCAAAACGCGGATGAAGTGCAGCAAAAAGTCTTGCGTGTTGCCAATCCAATTGATCTGCTTCCGAAATGGCACATCACTCGTGCCAAAAGCGAGTGTGAAACGGTTGCGGCGCGCGTCTTCAGTTTCCATGTACGGCGCGCAGACGGCAATGATGCGTTGAATAAGGTCAGCGGACAAGCTCATTGGGCATTCCTTTCACAGCACAGGCGCTGTATGACTAGTGTAGCAGGTATTATAGCTTGAGGTCAATCTTCGCACACAGGCAAGTGACACAGCGCAGCAACAGGTCAGTGACGCTGAATGGCAGCTTGTGCTTTCCTTCTCAAATGCGCCAAAACTTGCTAGAATTCAGCGAGCAACTTTATGCAGAAGGACAACTGAATTCATGACAAACACGCCATTGCGTGCAGGCATCGTCGGGCTGGGCGTCGGCGCGCTGCACGCGAAAGGTTTCATGCGCTCGCCGTACACGCAATTGGTGGCGTTGTGCGACGCAGACGCAGATCGGCTTGCGGCGCGCGCAGCTGAGTACAACGTGCCTGCCGAGCAGTGCTTCACGGATTATCGGGCGATGTTGGCTGAGGCGCAGCTGGACGTGGTGAGCATCTGCTTGCCGAACGCGCTGCACGCTGAGGCGAGCATCGCTGCGCTAGAGGCGGGCGCGCATGTGCTGTGCGAGAAGCCGCTCGCTACAACGCTCTCAGAGGCGCTCGCGATGCAGCAGGCGGCTGAGCGCAATCAGCGTCGCTTGATGGTCGCTTACAATCATCGCTATCGCGCTGACGTGGCTTGGATCAGGCAAATGTTAGCGCATGGCGCGCTCGGCGAGGTCTATAACGTCTACGCTTGGTGGCGGCGCGAGGCGGGCATTCCGCGCAGCAGTTGGTTCAGTCAAAAAGCGCTCTCAGGCGGCGGCGCGCTGATCGATATTGGCGTTCACATGCTGGATATGGCGCTGTGGCTGCTCGGCTTTCCGCGCGTCGAGACGGTCAGCGGACACATGACGTCGCATTTCGGCAAGCGCGGCTTGAAGTCTTGGAGCAGCGCGCGCTGGTCGGATGATATTTCGGCGAAGGCGTTCGACGTGGACGACGGCGCGGTCGGTTTTTTGCGCTGCGCCGGCGATCTGACGGTGCAATTGCACGCTTCATGGGCTGAGCATCGCGCGCCGCGCGAAGATATCATTCACTTGGAGCTGAATGGCACGCACGGCACAGCCGTGCTGCACGTTGTGAATTACGTCCGCGAAGGCACGCTGCAATTCTATACAGAATTGGCAGGGCAGCCTGTGGCGATCGCGCCGAATGTGCGCTGGGACGGCGTTTACGGGCATGAGGCGCTGATCGAAGAGAGCATGGCGGCGCTGGTGAACGGGCAGCCTGCGCCTGCAGAGGCTCAGCACGGCGTGATCGGCGTGCAAGTGCTAGAGGCGCTTTACAAGTCTGCTCAAATGCGGCGCGAAGTGGCGCTTGAGTAGCTTTCATAGCTGTGAATGTGCTATACTGTTATACGGTAAAGGCGTGAAGCGCAGCGCAAGCTGCGAGAGGAGATCGCCATGCGCCGAGCAGTTTTCTTCCTTTTAGGGCTGCTTTTTGGTGCGACGCTGGGCGCGATGTTGGCTTTCTTGCTGGCGCCTTCTTCAGGGCAATCGCTGCGCAAGCGAGCAGAACAGCGCGTGCGGCACGCCTTGCAAGAAGCTCAGGCGGCAGCTGAGGCGAAGCGCAAAGCGCTTGAAGCGGAGCTGGCAGCGTTCAATAAACGCGAGCGGTCAGGGCGCAAGTAGGCAGTCCAAACAGGCGAGGGCAGGCGCGATGCCTGCCTTTGCTGCCTGAGAATGAACTTGGGATGTACAACGACGACGTGAGGAAGCAGTACAATAGCATGAGTAGCAGCACACATACGCTCATTGGACGCACAATCGGCAAATATGAAATTCTGGCGGTGGTCGGCGGCGGCGGCATGGGAACGGTCTACCGTGCGCAGCAGATCGGCGTGCGGCGCGAAGTGGCGATCAAAGTCCTGAACGCTGAGCTAACCGACTCTGACCAATTCGTGGAGCGCTTCAAACGCGAAGCAGAGGCGCTGGCGGCACTTGAACATCCGCACATCATTCCGATCCTTGATTTTGGTCAGACTGGCGACTACTTGTATCTGGTGATGGCGCTGAAGACAGGCGGCAATCTCAGCCATGTCATTCGCGATGGCAACGTGCCGCTCAGCGATGTGCAGCGCTACATCGAGCAGATCGCCTCTGCGCTCGATTTTGCGCACTTGCGCGGCATCATCCATCGCGACTTGAAGCCTGCCAACATCCTGCTCGATGAAGAGCGCAATACTTTCCTGACCGACTTTGGCATTGCGCGGCGGCTTGGCGAGACGCGCCTGACAGGACAAGGTATGGTCGTCGGCAGTCCAACTTACATGGCGCCTGAGTCGTGGCGCGGTGAAGAGCCGAGCGCTGAGACCGACGTCTACTCGTTAGGCGTCATCTTTTTCCAGTTGCTGACAGGCAAAGCGCCTTTTGAAGAGACCAAGACGGCGCGCTTGATGAACTCCCATCTTTTTGAGCAACCGACTCCGTTGCGCAGGTTGCGCCCTGACCTTGATGAAAACTTTGAGACAGTGGTGAGCATTGCGCTTGCCAAAGATCGCGATCAGCGCTTCCACAGCGCGGGCGAGATGGCGAAGGCAGTGCGCGCTGCCGTCAAAAACTATCGCGCGCCGAGCGCTGCGCCTGCCGCACCTGCCGATGGCGATAAAACGCTGATCTTGCAGCGCACTCAGCCAAAGCCGCCGCCTGATCGCGAGCAACGCTTGCAAAGCGCTGCGTTATCTGATGCGCGACCGCCGCGCGCGTCGAGCGCCGCCGCACCGACGCCGCTGGTCGCCGAAGAAGCGCCAGAGCCTGCAGTGCGCTCTGATAACACACGCCTGGTCATCATTAGCATGAGCGCCGTGATCGTCGTATTACTAGTCCTGATCGTCATCATCCTGCTCTCGCGTTAGATTGATGCCTACGCCGTTCATGCACATCGCGCTCGCCGATCGCCTGATCGCTGATCCTGAGCTGCCGTCAGGCGCGCACGACGCGCTCAAGCAGGCTTGGGGCGCTTTTTTGCTGGGCAGCATCGCGCCTGATGCGCGCGTCGCCTCAGGCTTGGCGCGCAGCGTGACGCATTTCTTCGAATACACGGCGCCGCTTGACGTGTCGCCTGCCTGTAAACTGCTCAGCGCTTTTCCGATGTTGCGCTGTAGCGCGCTGACCGATTCGGCGCAACGCGCTTTCGTGGCAGGCTATGCAGCGCACTTGGCGATGGACGCGGTGTGGTTCACTGATATGTTGCCGCATTTCAGCCGCGATTGGGCGCCATTCTGGCAGCGCAACGTCCTGCTGCACATGCTGCTCGGTCACCTTGATGCACAAGATCGTCAGCGCCTTGCCGAAGATGACTATCCTGCTTTGAAGCGCGCCACGCCAAGTGCATGGCTGCCGTTCATCTCGGATGCTGATCTGAGCGCATGGCGCGACCTGATCGCCGATCAGTTGGCGCCAAACGCGCCAAGCCGCACGTTAGAGATTCTGGGCAGTCGCATCCGCATGTCCGCCGCACAGATGCAAGCGTTCTTGGCAAATGAAGCCGAAATGCGTCCGTTGTGGCAAAATATTCCGCCAGACCTGATTGAAGCGGTCAACGCGGCGATGTACGCAAGCGTCCGTCAGACGGTCAGCGCGTATTTCGCCGATCAATTGGCTTGATACAGCGCATACAAGAAAGAACAGACCTTATGCACATCCTCGTCACAGGCGGCGCAGGCTACATTGGCTCGACGACGGCTGCCGCCTTCATTCGCAGCGGACATCGCGTCACAGTTTTTGATAACCTATCGCGCGGCTATCGTGCGGCAGTGCCGCCTGAGGCAGCGTTTGTGCAAGGCGACCTGCGCGACCGCGCTGCGCTTGACGTGCTTTTTCAGATGGGCAAATTCGATGCGGTGGCACATTTTGCAGCGTTGATCGAAGCGGGCGAGAGCATGCAAAAAGTCGGCTTGTACTTTCGCAACAACGTTTGCTACAGCCAGACGCTGCTGGAAGCGATGATCGCGCACGGCGTCAAGCGCCTCGTCTTCTCATCAACAGCGGCAGTCTACGATAGCAAAAGCGCGCCGCTCAGCGAAGACGATCCATACGCGCCTGCCAATGTCTATGGCGAGACCAAACTGATGATCGAGCAGATGATCCGCTGGTATCATCAGCGCGAAGGCTTGCGCTACTGCATTTTGCGCTACTTCAACGCCTGCGGCGCAACGCTTGACGAGCAGGGTCGCGCCGTACGCGGCGAAGCGCACCAGCCTGAGACGCACCTGATTCCGCTCACCTTGCAAGTGCCGCTCGGTCAGCGTCCGCACATCAGCATCTTTGGCACAGATTATCCGACGCCTGATGGCACCTGCATCCGCGACTACGTGCATGTTGAAGACCTTGCCCACGCGCACGTTCTCGCGCTCGCCGCGCTCGACGAGCGCCCTGCCATGACCTATAACCTTGGCAATGGACGCGGCTATAGCGTCCGCGAAGTGATTCAAACGGCGCGCGTCGTGACAGGTCATCCAATCCCAGCAGTAGAAGCGGCGCGTCGTCCCGGCGATGGCGCAATGTTAGTTGCCTCTGCTGAGAAGATCAATCACGAGCTAGGCTGGCAGCCGCGCTATCCAAATCTACACGATATCATCGCCTCAGCTTGGGCATGGCATCGCACGCATCCGCACGGTTACGCAGAGCAGAATGCGCAGGATACATGACTGAACAAATAGCGCACTCTGCTGCTTTTTACAACACCATCGCGCGTTACTACGATGCCGAAAACGAGCATAAGCTGGACGATCTGCCTTTCTACAGCGGTCTGGCAGCCGATCATGGCGATCCGATCCTCGATATCGGCTGTGGCACTGGACGAGTCACGCTGCACTTGGCAGCGGAAGGCTATCGCGTGCATGGACTCGATCATGCGCGCGCTATGCTAGAGCGCGCTGAGCGCAAGCTGCGCGGTCGCGCCGATCTGCGCGACTTCGCCACCTTTTTTCACGGCGATGCGCTCACGTTTGACTTCGCTGAGCGCTACAAACTGATCTTGCTGCCCTACAATGCCTTCATGCATTTTCACACGGCGCAGGCGCAGCGCCAGCTGCTCACGCGCTTGGCAGCCTGCCTTGCGCCTGACGGACTGATCGTCTTCGATCTGCCTAACGCGGCGCAGATGCTCAGCGCGCACGATGACAGCGCGCTCACGCTAGAGCGCACTTTCCTCGAGCCTGAGAGCGGCAATCTGGTGATGCAGCAATCGGTCAGCGCCTTCGACCGTGCCGAGCAAGTGCAGCACATCACGTGGATTTACGATGAGATCAGCGCGGATGGCGCGCTGCGGCGCACAGTGGCGCCGCTCACGCTGCGCTACGTTTTTCCCGCCGAACTCGACCTGCTGTTGGAGCTGTGCGGTCTGGTGTGCCTTGAGCGCATGGGCGATTACGAAGGCGCGCCGTTTGATGAGAACAGTCCGAATTTGATCGTGTTGGCGACGCACCGAAAGGCTCAGGCATAGCGTGATCAAGCGTCTGTTAATAGTGCTGTGCGCGGCAGTGTGGCTGATGGCAGGCTCAGCAGCGACTCTAGCGCAGCTAATTGACACAAAGGTCTATCAGCCGAGCGGCGCCAATTTCGCCAATCCTGAGCGCGGCTTCTTCATTCAGCGCACGCCTTTGTGGCGCGATGGCGAGCGCATACCGCTTGAATCTGAGGAGCTTGCCGAAGCGCGCGCCGAAGGCATCAGCTTGGTGCGCACCTACTACGTCCTCGACCGCTATTGCGACCGTCCGCTGGATGATTTTGTGCTTGAAGCGTTGTCAGCAAATATGAATACTGCACGCGCCAATGGCTTCAAAGTCATCTTACGTTTCAGCTATAACTTTCCGACAAATGTTGACTACGAGCGCAGCCTTGACGCGCCGCTCGCGGTCGTCTTGCAGCACATCGCGCAACTCAAGCCGACTCTGCGCGCACACACGGATGTCATCGCGCACATGGAAGCAGGTTTTATCGGCGCTTGGGGCGAGTGGCACAGCTCGTCTAATTTGCTGATCGATCACCCTGAGCGCGGCATCAATGCGCCTGCGCGAGCGATCCTATCCGCGCTTCTCGATGCGCTACCTGAGACGCGCATGATCGCCCTGCGCTATCCGCTGCTCAAGCAACAGCTCTTCGGCAGCCAACCGCTGGACGAGTCACAAGTGTTCAGCGGCAGTCCACAAGCGCGCCTTGCCGCTCACGAGGATTGCTTTCTCGCCTCAGAGATCAACTGGGGAACTTATTTGGACGCTGATGACGAGCCGCGCATCGCTCACTTCAAAGCCTATCTGCACGCTGATAATCGCTATGTGGTGCAGAGCGGCGAGACTTGTAACAGCGACGCAGAAGCACGTCCATTCATCGCTTGTGAGAACGCGCTCGCCGAGCTTGCCTACTTGCGCTGGTCGAGCTTGAATCGCGACTATCATCCTGAGGTGATCAGCGCTTGGCAGCGCGAAGGCTGTTTTGAGCAGATCGCGCGGCGGCTAGGTTATCGCCTGCGTCTGATCGAAGCCTCAGCTTTGCGCCAAGCGCATGCTATAGAGGTCAGGCTGACTTTGCGCAACGACGGCTTCGCCAGTCCGTACAATCCGCGCGGCTTTGTGTTAGCGCTGCGCAGCGCGGACGGCGCAGTGCAGCCGCTGCTGTTGGATAGTGTGCCCGATCCGCGCTTGTGGCTGCCCGATGATCTGATCACGCTCTCTATCCGCGCCGCACTGCCCGATAGTCTGCCCGACGGTCGCTATGAGCTGATGCTCAGCTTGCCTGATCCTGAGCCAAGCCTGTCCGCCGATCCGCGCTACGCAATCCGTCTGGCGAATCAAGGCTTGTGGGACGCACGGACGGGCTACCACGCGCTCGATCTGTGGGTGCAGGTTGGCGAGCAGCACTGACGCACAAAAAAGCGCTCGGTCGGTGACCGAGCGCCTGTGCCTATGAGCCTAGAACATGCTCCACAAGTACTGATTGGTCACTTCGTGATGATACTGGATTTCCGCCACTTTGATGACCGAGCCGAGACGACGTGGACAACGATCCGCTTGCATGGTCTTGAGCGCTGTGAAGCGCGCTTGAATCTCTGAGCCGATCAGCTGCTCTACATAGGAGCTGCCGCTGAAGCAGCTGATAGCGTCGTAGATGTTATCGGGCAGGATTGCGCCTTCAGGCACTTGCGCAGGCAACGTGCCTTCCAAGCCTGTTCTGAGCAGCATGTAGAAGGCGAGATACGGATTGGCGTCAGGCGCGATGGAGCGCACTTCAATGCGTGCAGAGCGCTCATTGCCAATTGGGATGCGGATCATTGCGCCGCGATCGATAGGCGACGACTTGATCTCATTCGGCGCTTCATAATGCGGATCGAGGCGACGGTACGCATTCACACTTGAGTTCAGCACAAGGCAGAGGTCGAGCGCGTGATTCAGAATGCGCTTGATGAAATCGTGCGCCATTGGCGAGAGGCTATGCACGCCATCGGCGGCGTAGAACAGGTTCGTGCCGTTCTGCGAGACCGAGAGATTGGTGTGCATGCCGCTGCCGTTCACGCCTGTGACAGGCTTTGGCAGGAAGCTGGCGGTCATGCCGAGCTTGTAAGCGGTCTGGCGGCACAGCAGCTTGTAGAGCTGCACTTGGTCAGCCGCGATGGATGCCTCTGAATAGGAGTAGTTCATCTCGAATTGCGAAGGCGCCACTTCGGGATGATCTTTCTCGTTGGCGAAGCCCATGGCGCGCTGCACTTCCGCTGCGAGGTCAATGAATTGGCGCAACGGACTGGTCGGCAGCGAATGATAGTAGCCGCTCGTGGTCACAAACTCAAAGCGACCTGTCTCGTGGTAGTGCTGCTCGGCGTTTTGACCTTTGAAGATGAAGCCTTCGATCTCATTAGCAGCGTTACAAGTATAACCATGCTGCTCGTACAGCTCTTGCAAGAAACGCTTGAGCAGCGAGCGCATGTCGCCGATGTAGGGCGAGCCGTCACGCTCTAGCACCTCACCGAAGACCAGCACTTTGCCGGGCCCGAAAACATCGGCGGGCAGCCAGTAGAACGCTGACCAATCAATGCCCAGCCGCAAGTCGGACTCAGCTTGCTGCGAGAAGCCGCGAATGGACGATCCATCGAAGGTCAGGTTGTCGGCAGCCTTCAGCAGGAACTTCTTGTCGTAGTCCAGCATGTGCAGGCGACCTTCGAGGTCAGTGAAGCAGACCGTGACCGCCTTGATACGCTTCTCATCGGCAAGGTACTTCATGCGCTCTTCGCGCAGCACGTCCATTGGCGTGCGGTCGAGGCGCTGCTGCTTTGCGGCAAGATTGCGCTCTTCTAGTTCATCGTAGGGAATTTCGAGGAAAACTCGCAAATCGGACATGGACTAGCCTCTCTTGTGAGCATTGGATACCTGCACAAGTCTACGCTAGATGGCAGGTTGCGCATTGGATAAACTGCACGGAATTTTGAGGGCAGTTTATTGGGTAAAGCGTACAAAGCTGAGAGGCTTCACAGCTGTGGATAAACGCGCGCGGCGCAGAGCTGCGCAGCAGGGCTTGGCAATGACCTACTCTCCCAATCCGTCGCCAGATCAGTACCATCGGCGCTGGCGGACTTAACTGCCGAGTTCGGGATGGGTTCGGGTGTACCTCCGCCGCTTCTATCACCAAGCACTCCTGCGCACCTCAGCGCCGCCGCGCCAAGCTGCACAGCCTATCATGCCACACCAACAAGCAGCGCCGCCAGAGCGACCATTTCTCCGCAAGCACATGACGGCAAGCCCTCGACCATTAGTACGGGTCGGCTCACGCATCGCTGCGCTTACACCTCCCGCCTATCTAGCACGTCGTCTCCGTGCGGTCTTACCTCTTTCGAGTGAGGGAACTCATCTTGGGGCGAGCTTCCCGCTTAGATGCTTTCAGCGGTTATCCCTGCCGCAGGTGGCTACCGAGCGATGCCGTTGGCACGACAACTCGCACACCAGCGCTGCGTCCAGCTCGGTCCTCTCGTACTAGAGCCAGCTCCCCTCAATTCCCTTCCGCCCACAGTGGATAGAGACCGACCTGTCTCACGACGGTCTGAACCCAGCTCACGTACCGCTTTAATGGGCGAACAGCCCAACCCTTGGGACCTTATCCAGCCCCAGGATGCGATGAGCCGACATCGAGGTGCCGAGCGAAGTCGTCGATGTGAACTCTTGGACTTCACCAGCCTGTTATCCCCGGGGTAGCTTTTATCCGATAAGCCACGACCCTTCCACCCGGTATCGTGGGATCACTCAGCCCGACTTTCGTCTCTGCTCGACCTGTTTGTCTCGCAGTCAAGCTCCCTTTTGCCTGTACACTCGACGGTGGGTTTCCATTCCACCTGAGGGAACCTTTGGGCGCCTCCGTTACCTTTTAGGAGGCGACCGCCCCAGTCAAACTGCCCACCTGCCACTGTCTTGCTGCCGGTTGGCGGCAGCAGTTAGGGTCAAAACACACTCAGACTGGTATTTCACCGCCGACTCCACCGACGCTGGCGCGCCAGCTTCTCCGTCTCCCAGCTATCCTACACAAAGTGTGTCCTAACGCAATAGCAAGCTGCAGTAAAGCTCCACGGGGTCTTTTTGTCCTACTGCGGGTAACGCGCATCTTCACACGTACTTCAATTTCGCCGGGTCCCTTGTGGAGACAGTGCTCTACTCGTTAAGCCATTCGTGCGGGTCGGAACTTACCCGACAAGGAATTTCGCTACCTTAGGACCGTTATAGTTACGGCCGCCGTTCACCGGGGCTTCAATTCAGAGCTTCCCTTGCGGTAACCCCTCCTTTTAACCTTCCGGCACTGGGCAGGCTTCAGCCCCTATACTTCAGCTTTCGCTTTCGCAGAGACCTGTGGTTTAGTTAAACAGTCAGCAGAGCCCTTTCACTGCGGCTCACCTTGCGGTGAGCGCCCCTTCTCGCGAACTTACGGGGCTAATTTGCCTAATTCCTTCACAAGGGTTCTCCCGTTCGCCTTGGTATCTTCTACCCGTCTACCTGTGTCGGTTTGCGGTACGAGCGCCTCGTCTTCATCGTTTAGCGGCTTTTCTCGGCAGCAGAGCCCGCTGACTTCTTGCCCATAGGCACGCCATCGCGGCTTCGCTCAGAGGCGGATTTGCCTACCTCCTCTACGCTATCCCGCTTAGCACCGGGACGACCAGCGCCCGGCTCAGCTCCCCTACTGCGTCCCCACTTCACTCCAACAAGGCGGTACAGGACTGTTAACCTGTTGTCCATCACCTACGCTTTTCAGCCTCGGCTAAGGCTCGACTCACCCGACGCGGACTGACCTTGCGTCGGAACCCTTAGACTTACGGCGAACATGGTTCTCACATGTTTCTCGCTACTCATGCCAGCATCCTCACTCGTGGCTCGTCCAGTTCGGCTTGCCGCCTTGACCTTCGCCCAAGCCACGACGCTCCCCTACCATTCGCATCCCGAGCTTCGGTAGTCGGTTTAGCTCCGTTACGTTATCCGCGCAAGCGCGCTTGACCAGTGAGCTATTACGCACTCTTTAAAGGATGGCTGCTTCTAAGCCAACCTCCTGGCTGTCTCAGCACGCTCACATCGTTTTCCACTCAACCGACCTTCAGGAACCTTAGCTGTGGGTCTGGGTTGTTTCCCTCTCGACGACGAAACTCAGCTCCCGCCGTCCAACTGCCGCGCTGCAAGCAGTGGTATTCGGAGTTTAAACGGGTTTGGTAACTTTACAGCCCCTAGCCCGACTAGTGCTCTACCTCCACAGCTGATCGCGCGACGCTCGCCCTAAAGCGATTTCGGGGAGAACAAGCTATCTCCGAGTTCGTTTGGCATATCACCCCTACCCACATCTCATCCAGCCGCTTTTCAACGCGGAACGGTTCGGCCCTCCACGAAGGGTTAGCTTCGCTTCAGCCTGGACATGGGTAGCTCACCCGGTTTCGTGTCTAATGAATGCGACTGCGCCCTGTTCAGACTCGCTTTCGCTCGGGCTTCGGCTGTGCCTGCCTTAACCACGCCACATCCATTAACTCGCTGGCTCATTCTCCAAAAGGCACGCCATCAGCGCTTTCGCGCCTCTGACTGATTGTAGGCATACGGTTTCAGAATCTCTTTCACTCCCCTCGCCGGGGTTCTTTTCAACTTTCCCTCACGGTACTGGTGCGCTATCGGTCGTCAAGTGTATTTAGCCTTAGAGAGTGGACTCCCTATCTTCCAACGGGGTTAGCGTGTCCCGTTGTACTCGTCTACAGCTGTCGCCTTTCGCCTACGGGGCTGTCACCCTGTCTCGCCATCCTTTCCAGAATGTTCGGCTAGGCTTGGTGCGCTGTGGGCTGCTCCGCTTTCGCTCGCCACTACTCGCGGAATGGTCTCTTTTCCTTGAGGTACTTAGATGTTTCAGTTCCCTCAGTTCCCTCGCACGTGGCTATGTGTTCACCACGCCGTGTGCAGGCATGCCCCTGCACGGGTTTCCCCATTCGGAGACCTCCGACTCACCGGCTGCACACGCCTCATCGGAGCTTTTCGCAGTGTACCGCGTCCTTCATCGGCACTTGACGCCCAGTCATTCACCGTACGCCCTTGTAGCTTTGCCATGTGTTGCGGAGAAATTGTCTCTCTCGCGTGTGTGTGTCCGTCTCACGACGTGACACGCGCTACCTGTTAGCGTCTCATGATAGTATGCAGTTGTTAAAGAGCGGCGAGCGCGTTGGCTCGCAGTGTGGAAACAAACGGCTCGGTGAGTGCCGAGCCGCGAACGATAGCGTGCGTAAACTACGCCGTTTGAGCTAAGTCGTTCGCGTCTCGTTTGTGAAGGTCACCAAGAGCAGCCGCCTTTCCACTGTTGGTCTTGAGTATAGCAAAGACCGTCCTGTGTTGTCAAGGCTTTCGTCGGATTTGGTTGTGTGCCTGTTTGAACGCGCTTGACGGCTGCACATTCTAGCACACCTCAGCCGCCTGTCAAGAGCGAAATGCACAGCGCGGCATTGTTATATCTTTTTGGGCAAGCTGCGCTATAATTTAGCCAATCATGATGCAGCATCATGGGACGTTGTCGTTTCGTCTTCTTGAGAAGGAATACAGCCATGAACGTACACTTACACGCAAAAAATTTTGAACTGGGCGAGCGCCTGCGCACCTATGCCGAAAAGAAATTGGCGCGCCTCGACCGCTATCTGCCTTCAATCACGCAAGTGACCCTCGAGCTGAGCGAAGAACATCGCCGCAGCGGCAACCAGAGCATCGCCCAATTGACCGTGCGCGATCGGCGCGGCACGATCTTGCGCGCTGAAGAGCGCTCTGAGGCGGATGCTTTTGCCACCATTGATGCTGTAGTTGACAAAATGTACCGCCAGATCAGCCGTTATAAAGGCAAGCGTCGCCGTCGGGCAGGCGATAAATTCGAGCTGCTTGAGCCTGAGCTGGCTGCCGCTGAGACGCCTGAAGGCATCGTTGAAGAAGAGGAGCCAACGCCGCAAATTGTGCGCCGCAAGCAAATCGAAGTCCTGCCGATGAGCGAAGAAGAGGCGATTGATCAAATGGAGCTGCTCGGTCACGATTTCTTCATGTTCTTCAACGCGGAAACGCGCACGATCAACGTGCTATATCGCCGCAAGGAAGGCAATTTCGGTCTGCTGCAGCCGCTCCAGTGAGTTTTTCTGTCAGGCGTTTGGCGTTTCGGGCGGGACTTTCCCGCCCACTTGCAAGGCACAACGGCGGCGATGCCTATGAGTGGTCTTGGTGCAGTGATCATGCTTGGCGCAGGCGGCAACACGCCGCAAGAGCGGCTGGTGCGCGATGCGCAGCGCGCCAATACGCGCGACTTGCTCGACCTGCTGCGCGCGCAAAAGGTCGAGCGCATTGTCCTCGCCGCGCCGCAAACCGACTGGCTCTCTGATGACCGCGACTTGATCCGCGCTGACGATCTGCCCAACGCGCCTTTTCACTTCGGGCAGCGTCTGGCAGCGCTCATTGATGCCTATCGCTACGATCCTGCGCTTTACTTCGGCGGCGGCAGCACGCCGCTGCTCGATTCAACCTTGATGGAGACCATTGTCGGCATTGTGCAGCAAGCCGCGGCGCACGGCAGCTCCAACTTGCCCGATCGCCTTGCGCTGACCAACAACTTGTACAGCAGCGATTGGATCGGCTTCACGCGCACGGCGCACGCGCTGCCGATCCTCGCCGATCAGCGGCGCGACAACAGCATCGCTTGGGCGCTGCGCGAGAACGGCGGCTACGAAGTGCGCGCGCTCTCAACCTTGCGACCTGCCACTGGCTTCGACATTGACACGCCGACCGATCTCGCCTTGCTCGCGCAACATCCCGATATCTTGCCCAACTTGCGCGCCGCTCTGAATGATGTGCGCCTATCTTCAATTCCTATCGAGGCAGTCTTGAACATATTGCGTCAGGACGGCAAGACCGTCGCGCTGATCGGGCGAGTTGCGCCTGCCGCGTGGAGCGCGCTCAATCGAGTCTGCCGCGTGTGGACGCGCGTGTTCGCCGAAGAGCGCGGCATGGTTGCCAGTGAACGCGAGGCGCGCGGCGAGGTGCGCTCAATGCTCTTGCCGATGCTAGAGACGCTAGGCATTGAAGGCTTCTTCGCGCGGCTTGCCGAGATGGCGGACGCTGTGCTGTTCGATACGCGCGTGCTGTTCGCCGCGCGCGGCATCGCGCCGAGCGCCGCCGATCGCTACGCTTCTGACCTGCTGTGGCACTGGGCGATTGAAGATGATTGGCTGCGCGACTTCACCTTCGCCGCTGCAACTGCGCCGATCCCTGTCGTGCTGGGCGGACACAGCCTTGTCTCAGGCGGCTTGCACGCCATCGCTGAAATCCTTCAGCGCGGCTGAGCTTTTCGCTGCCACAAGCGGCTGAGTAGGACGTATTTGCGCCACTCGTAATACGCCATCAGCAGCGAGAGCCGCAAGCCGTGCAAGCCATCGCGATAGCCGCCTAGCGTCAAAAAGCGCCATCGGAAGTGTCGCAACGGCTGCAAGATGTAATTCTGCGGCTTGACGCGCACGCCTTGCTTGAACAATTCCTGTGCCGCAAACTCGGTGTAGCGCCGCTGCTTGGCGTGAAATTGCCGCACGTCACGATAGTTGTGATGCACCAGCGGCGCGCTCAGATAGCCTGCCGTGCCTTCTAAAACGACCAGCTCATGCACGGCGCGGCTCAAATCGTAGTGCGCACGGCGCGCGCGCAATAGCCGCAACTGATGATCAGGATACCAGCCACCGCCGCGCGTCAGCTTGCCGAAGATGTAGTTATGGCGCGGAATCCAGAAGCCGTCGTGCGTTGTGTGCGCAATGGCTGCGCGCATCTCAGCCGCCTGTTCAGCGCTAGAGCGCTCATCGGCGTCAATGAAGAACAGCCACTCGCTCTGCGCTTCGAACAGGCGCAGCGCAGCTTCGCGTTGCGCGCTGTAATTCTCAAAAGCGTGCTGCACAATCTGCGCGCCACAGCGCTCGGCAATGGCGAGCGTCCGATCTGTGCTGAACGAATCGAAGACGATCACTGCGTCCGTCCAACGCACGGACTCAATGCAAGCCGCGATGTGCGCTTCTTCATCTTTGGTCAAAATGACGGCGATCAGCGTCTGCATAGGCGCATCACCTCGCGATAGGCGTCGATCAGCGCTTCGCACTCAGCCGCGCTCAGCGCGCCATGCGCTGCCATGCGGCGCGCCTTGCCGATCTGAAAACGCATTCCAAGCCGAATCAGCTGCTCAGCCAGCCATGCGCGCAACGGCGTGTAAAACTTGCGGTAAAAACGCAGGCGACTGCGCCATAGATGCATGATGCTCTGCGGACGCACCTGCCGCGCGCTCTGACCTTCAAGGTGCGTGATGTGCGCGCGCGGCACAAGGTAAATTTCCCAGCCGGCGCGCCGAATGCGCATGCTCCAGTCCAGCTCTTCGGCGTACATGAAATAGCTCTCATCGAATAGCCCTGCTGCTTCAATCGCTTCGCGGCGTACCATCATCGCCGCGCCAAGCGTATGCTCGACGGCGAACGGCGGCTGATCGGCGGCATAGTAGCGGCGCGGATAACGTCCGTTCAGCGCGCTCTGATATAGCCTGCTGTGCAGCGCAGGCGGCAACGGCAGCAGATCGAGCGCGATTTGCGTCAAGCCGGGAAAACGAAAGGCGCTGTGCTGCAACGATCCATCGGCGTAGGTCAGCCGCGCGCCGACCAAGCCTGCGTACGGCAAGCTGAACAGCGCGTCGTAGAGCGCAGCGATAGCGCCTGCTTGCACAAGCGTATCAGGATTCAGCAAGAAGACAGCGCGCGGCGCGCCGTGCGCACGCGCGGGCGAGTCGCTGAAGCCGAGCGCGCGCAAAGCGAGATTGTTGCCTGCGCCAAAGCCGAGGTTGACGTCGCTCTCGATCACCTGCACGCCGTCGAAGTCGGCAGCGCGCACAGCAGCAGCCGTGCCATCCGCTGAGGCGTTATCCACAACCGTGACGCGCCAATCGAGCGCTGTGGTCGCCAGATCAGCCGTCAGCGTGCGCAATGCATCTAAGACCAGATCGCGGACGTTCCAAGTGACGATAATGACCGCTAAATCAGCAGGCAGCGATGCGCTGAACGTCATGCTATCGGCTTGCAGCCAACAGATCGAGCGCGGCGAGCCGTAGAAGCGTATCGAGCGCTGCCACGCGACCAGACTCTGCAGGCACAAAGGCGTCAGCGTTCACAGCGGCGCGCCATGCCTGACGGTTCGCAGGATCGAGGAAGAGCTGGCGCACTTGCGCGCTGAGACTGGCAGGCATCAAAGGCGAGACGACCAAGCCGCCGAGCGGCACTTCAGGCGTGGTCAGCACAGCGCGCAGCGCCTGCTGTAAATTCAAGCCTTCCACGCGATAGCGGCTGAGCGTGCCTGTCTGGATGGCGCCGATGCACTCGTTGAGCGCGACGGCGCGCAGCATAGAAGGCACATCGGGCAGGCGGCGCACATTGCCGAAGCCTGAGAGCGGATCGAAGCCGTTGCTGCGCATGGCGAGCGCAGGCAGAATCCAATCGGTCAAGCCGCCGTCTTGGACGCGGCAGAAAGCGCGCCCTGCGAAGTTGCCTACGCTGTTGATGCCGCTCTCGCGCGCCGTCAAAATCTGGCTGCTGATGCCGCTGACGCGCCGCGCGCCTTCAACTTGCTGGATGAAGAGCAGCGGCAAGGCACAGCCGCGCAGCTGCGCCGCCAGCAGCGTCCAACTATCGAGGATGCCGAAGGCAGGCACGTCGCCGCACAGCACTGCCAGCGCCTGCGCAGCGCTGGCATAGAACTCAGCGCGGAAGGTGAAGCCTGTCTGATCGCGCAGCGTCTGCTCAAGCGCGCCGCCAGTGGCGTTGATATCCTCTGAGATGATGACTATTGGAAACGGACGCGACTCAGCGCCGAACGGCACAGCGGTCGCCACGGTTGGCAACGGCTGAGAGAGCGGCGTCGGCGAAGGAGTTGGTGTGGGCAGTGGTGTTGCAGCAGGACGATTGGCGCAAGCGGACGCCAATAAAGCAGTCACAAGGATTATAGCTAAGTGACGGATAGCACACACTCCCAAATGGTGAGCGGATAAAGACGCCTTAAAGTATAGACGCTGCGCTGTGCAGCTGCTACTCAAGCGCGATAGCCATGGCGACCGCTTCGCCGCCGCCTAAGCAGAGCGCCGCGATGCCGCGCTGCAATCCGCGATCTTTGAGCGCGTGGATCAGCGTGACCAGCACGCGCGCGCCGCTGGCGCCGATTGGATGTCCGAGCGCGATGGCGCCGCCGTTGACGTTCAATTTGTGCAGCGGCAGCTCGTAGCCTTCGCGCGCCAAGCCGCGCACATCCGCCAGCACCTGCGCCGCGAATGCCTCATTGATCTCGAACAGGTCTACGTCCGCCATCTGCCAGCCCGCGCGCTGCAGGGCAATTGGAATCGCCTTGACAGGCGCGTAGAAAATCCAGCGCGGATCGAGCGCCGCTTGCCCATAGGCGACGATGCGCGCCAATGGCTGCACGCCGTGCCGCTCAGCGAAGTCGCGGCGCGTCACCACGACCGCTGCTGCGCCGTCGTTCAAGCCGGGCGCGTTGCCTGCCGTCACGCGACCGTTCGGATCGAAGGCAGGCTTCAGCTTGGCGAGCGCTTCGAGCGTCGTCTCAGGTCGGATTGGCTCGTCGCGATCTAGCACGAGCGCGCCTTTCTTGTCCTGCACAGTGACAGGCACGATCTCCGCCTTGAATTTGCCCGCTTCAGTCGCCGCCGCCGCCTTTTGATGACTGCTCAAGGCGAATTCGTCCATCTCTTCGCGGCTGACCTCAAGCTGATCGGCGATGAACTCAGCGGCGTTGCCCATCAGCTGATCGGTCATTGAGCAGAACAAGCCATCCAACTGCAGGCTATCTTTCAGCTCCACGTGACCGTAGCGCGCGCCGCTCCGCGCTGCCATGTCCAGATATGGCGCGTTGCTCATGCTCTCAGTGCCGCCTGCCACGTAAGCGACTCCATCGCCCGCCTTGATCGCGTTCGCCGCCAACATGACCGCCTTCAAGCTGCTGCCGCACGCCTTGTTGACCGCCGTGCCGCAGACCTTATCGGGAAAGCCTGCGCCAAGCCAAATCTGGCGCGGCACCGCCTGCCCTGAGCCCGCTGCTACCACTTGACCGATGATCACCTCGTCAATGGACTCAGGCGGCAAGCCGCTGCGCTCCACAGCGGCGCGCACTGCCATGCTGCCCAGCTGCACAGCGCTGAAAGGCTTCAGCGCGCCCAAGAACTTGCCTTGCGGCAAGCGCGCGCCGCTCACGATCACAACATCTGTCGCGTGTTTGCCGTCAGTTGTCATCAAAACAATCCTTTTTTTGAGAAGAACTAGCCGCCGTTCGGCGAAGGCTGCCACGCCTCGCGCAATTTACGCCATGTTTGATTGAGTTCGTCAGGGATCACGCGCGTGCTGCCGACCACTGACATGAAGTTGGTATCGCCTGCCCAGCGCGGCACAATGTGCAGATGAAAATGTCCTGCTACGCCTGCGCCTGCCGCCTCGCCCAGATTGGCGCCAATGTTGAAGGCATGTGGATTGTAAACGTGCCGCAGCGTCGCTAACGCCGCGTTAGTTGTGAGCATCAGGTCGGTGAGCGCCTCTGCCGATAGCTGCTCAGTGCTTGGCACGTGCGCGTATGGGATGATCATCAAATGACCGTTGTTGTAAGGATATAAATTGAGCGCTACATACACATGCGTTGAGCGATAGACGACGTGTTCAGCCTCATCATCGGCGTTGACCTTCATACAGAAAATACAATCCACTTCAGGCTTCTTTTTCTCTCCGCTCAAGTAGCTGTAGCGCCATGGCGTGAACAGGTGATCAAAATTGGACATAAGGCAGGCTCGAAAATACGTTTTTGCGGCACAGCGCATGAATCGCCGCCTTTATTCTAGCGGCTTCGCGGCAAAATGAAAGGTCAGGTTGCCTCGTCTTCTAAGGTCTCGACAACCGAGCCTTCGTGAATGGCGCGCAAACGCCGATAGGTCGCTTGCAAGGTGAGCGCATCCGCCACGTGGAACGGCTCAGGCGCTTCCACACCGATCGTGCCGCGCGCGTCCACATCAATCAGCGCTTGCAGCAGCTCGCGGTAGGCGAAATCGGACTCGTTCAACGGAATGTGCTGCCGCTCGCCTTTCGCGCCGTACTCAATGCCGCTCAGGTGCAGGTGCAAGGTCTCTAAGCCGCGCCGACCGAGTCCATCTTCAACCGCTTTGAGCATGGCGCGAAATTCCTCGTAGGTGTTGTGCCTGCCGCTGCGCGCGTGCAAGTGGGCAAAGTCAATGGCAGGTAGCACGCCTTCAACATCTCGGCTGAGCTGGATGACTTCCTCAAGCGTGCCGAACATGGCAGGTTTGCCCATCGTCTCAGGGCGCAGCGTGACCGTCACGCCTTCGGCGCGCAAGATAGCGGTCAGCTCCAGCAACTTTTCGCGCACGCGCTCGTAAACTTTTTCAGGCGGCTGATTGTGATAGGATGCAGGATGGAAGACGATGTCGCGCGCGCCTGCCAAAAAGCCTTTGCGCGCCGCCATCAGCAGCCGCTCATCGCTCTTCTGCATCAGCTCAGCGGTCTGGCTGTTCAGGTTGATGAAATACGGCGCGTGAACGCTGAGCGAGAGCGCGTGCTGCTCAGCCGCCGCTTTAATCGCGGCGCAGGCTTCATCGGTGACGCGCACGCTCTGCACCCACGCGATCTCAAGATGATCCAAGCCGAGCGCGCGGCTGTGCGCAATGGCGAGCGGCGTGCCGCCAGGCTTGGGCGTGGTCTGCGGCGCGCCAACCGTGCCGAAGCGCAGTGGCTCGGCAGGTGAAAGGCTCGGTCTGGGCATGGCAAGTTCCTTTACGGCAGCAGCCGTGTTAAAGTCAAACGCAATCGATCGCAATTGTACGCACACAAGGCGGAAGACCGCAAAGGCATGAACATCGCATGAATGATTACGACACTTCACTGACATTTGGCGCAGAGGCGCGCCTGCGCCGCCAGATTCTGTTCACCTCGCTCGGCGCGTTCGCGCTCGTCTTTTTGCTGTGGCAGATCGCGCCGAACAACGAGACGGTCAGCGGTTTGCTCTATCCATTTCGGCTAGTGGTCACCTTTGTCCACGAGGCAGGTCATGGCATTGCCGCCTTGCTGACAGGCGGACGCTTCATCGAGTTTCGAGTCTTTCCGAACGGCGCGGGCTTGGCGACCACAGCCGGCGGCAATCGAGTCATCATCACGCAGATGGGCTATCTGGGCGCGGCGTTTTTCGGCGCGATCTTGCTGTTCGCCGCCAATCGGGCGCGGCGCGTGCGTCTTGTCGCCGTGCTGACGGGCTTATTCTTCATCGGTTGCGCGCTGCTGTTCACGGGTAGCGAAGGCGCGCTGCTGATCGGCGGCATCGGCTTGACCATCGGCTTGTGGTCGGCAGGCGGCGCGCTGCGCGAGAGCGAGAATCAACTGCAAATCCTGCTGCGCGGCGCGGCGATCGGCGCGCTTGTGCTGACCTTCGTCCTTGTGCGCAGCAACGTGGCATTGCTGACGGGCATTCTCAGTGGGACGGCGCTCTTCGCGCTGGCGGCGCTTGGCTCGCGCATGGCTGTGCTGTTCGGCTTGAACGCTTTGGCGCTGATCGTCGGCTTCAACACGCTCAACGATATCCTTGTGCTGTGGAACAACCAATCTGCCATGCTGGGCAACATTCCAAACGATGCGGCAGTCGTCGCGCGCTTGACCAACTTGCCCGTCAATTTCTGGCTGACTGTGTGGCTTCTGATCGCTGTGAGCGTGATGGGCGCGGCAATTTGGTTCGGAATCATCCGTCCGACGCGGCAGGCGCGCTAGAGATCATCTGCGGCAAGGTCGCGCTGCCTGCGCTATAATCGCCGAAACGAAAGGAGCGAGCGTTGTACAGCGTTGATGAAGCGCTTGAGCGCATTTTGAGCTATTTTTCGCCGTTACCTGCCGAGACCGTACGCCTAGAAGAAGCGTTTGGTCGCGTTTTGGCGCAGCCGATTCGTGCGGCGCACGATCTGCCGCCATTTGCGAACAGCGCGCTGGACGGCTACGCCGTGCGCGCTGCCGATGTGGCAACTGCCAGCGCTGAGCAGCCTGTGCAGCTGCCTGTGAGCGGCGATATTCCTGCCGGCAGCTTTCCGCGAGCGCCGCTGCCGCCACAGACTGCCATGCGCATCATGACAGGCGCGCCGCTGCCTGAAGGCGCGGATGCTGTCGTGCCTGTGGAGCAGACCGATGAAGGTGCGAGCGGCTTCGCGCTGAACAGTCCGCTGCCCGAGCAAGTATTGATTCGCGCCGCCGTCAGCGCAGGCAATGGCGTGCGCCAAGCCGGCGAGGATGTGCGCGCAGGCGCGCTCGTGCTTGACTCAGGGCGCGTGCTGGGCGCGGCGGATATCGGCATCTTGGCAGGGCTGGGCGTAGCGCAGGTCTCAGTGGCGCGCCGACCTGTAGTGGCAATTCTCTCAACAGGCGACGAACTCTTGCCGCCGCACATGCCGTTGGCGAAAGGCAAAATTCACGATATGAACGGCTTAGCGCTGTGCGCTGCTGTGCAGCGCGTCGGCTGTGTGCAGCGTTTTCTGGGCATCGCGCCCGACTCGGTCGAAGCCGTCTACAGCCGCCTTGAAGCAGCCGCTGAGTCCGACTTGATTCTCAGCACGGCAGGCGTCTCGGTCGGCGCGCTGGACGTGGTCAAAGAAGCGGTCACGCGGCGCGGCACGCTCAGCTTGTGGCGCGTGAACATGCGTCCGGGCAAGCCGCTCGCCTTTGGGACGTTCAGAGGCGTGCCGTTCTTCGGCTTGCCGGGCAATCCTGTCAGCGCGCTGGTGACATTTGAGATTTTTGTGCGTCCTGCCTTGCTCAAGTTGCTCGGCGCGCCATACGCCAATGTGCCGCACGCCGTCGCTGAAGTGGCTGAAGCAATGCACAGCGACGGCAGGCGCACTTTTGCGCGAGTCAAGCTGCGCCGTCAGCCTGATGGACGCTTGCTCGCTTACAGCACAGGCACGCAAAGCTCAGGCGCGATCAGCTCGCTGGTCAACGCCGATGGCTTGCTGATCATCCCTGAAGGCATGACCGAAGTGCCAGTCGGAACGCAGTTGCCTGTCCGCTTATTCGATCAGTCTCTGTAAAATTGAGGTACATACCATGACAACTAGCGATTCTGCA
>Ga0308403_1000264_pt1 | contig 22269 bp, 17 predicted proteins | sample HotsprSampleOSM3_FD_203470 | JGI IMG/M metagenome (GOLD analysis project Ga0308403, IMG submission 203470) | Hot spring phototrophic mat microbial communities from Octopus Spring, Yellowstone National Park, Wyoming, United States - 20060914_OS-M3 ... | reverse complement strand
CGCGTACTATGCCGATTCCATCAGCTAAACTCAGAGCATTTAGAGCGATCCAGAAGATCGCCGTGAGCGGTAGAACATACGCTATGAGCTTGCGTTTTTTCGGAATGACCTTGAAGAGAATGTATCCGCTGCAGAGTAGAAAGATTAACAGCGGCATTGCACTCGGTGAGAGCAGTCTCTGATTCAGAGCATTAAAAGCCGTCGTCACCGAAGAGACGATCATGAACGCCGTGTATAGCACGCTGAGCAATGCCGTTAGCAGCAGCCCTTCGGGCTGTGCGGCAAGCCTTCGGCGAAATGCGCGCCAGTGAACGCGGACAAGCACAGCTACCGCTGCGAGCAGAAGCATCATAATTGCAGCAAACAAGATATTCTGGTAGCCATACAGCGTGAGAAGCCAGCCGACTAGCGTGCCGACCGTCTGTGCGAGACTGAGTTCAAGCGTGGCGAGCGCAGGCGGACGAGGACCGAAAGGCATGCCTGTGAGAGCGAAATTCCGCGCCGCCCATAGTCCAAGCGGTAGTAGAGCAACAACTGCATAAAGTGCAATGCTCAGACCGATTTTCAGCAGCGCATCGCGCCGACGCCAATGGAAAATTATCAAAAACAGCGCGACAATGCCGACGACTGCTATGCCTGTATAGCGCGTCAGGCAGAGCAGCGCTGCGATCAGCGCCGCTACGATCAGGCGCGCCATGCTCAGCTGCTCTGTGTATCTGTTGATCGCTACCAGCAGACACAGACTGAGTGTGATAAAAGGTAGCTCACTAAATGCGTAGAGCGCCATATCGAACACAGGGAAATACACTGCTGTAGATATTGCGCCAAGTGCAGCCATAGCCAGACTGCCTGTGTAATGCTTGATCAATGCGGCTGATAGTCCAATAGCTGCAGGATACAACACGATGTTGAGCAGTCGCGCCGCTTCGTCATACGTCACTGAGAAAAGCTGCTTGATGGTTGCGATTAAGAGTGGATACAGCGGCGGCCAGTCTGGAATTGGCGATCCATCGAAAGATACCGGTCCGATGCCGCGAACAATGCCTTGCGCCATTGTGATGTAGGCAACGCTATCTTCAGAGATGCCGATGCCGAACGGCGCAGTCGCATATGCAACCAACATCGGCGCGATCAGGCAAGCGATGACGATCAGCGCGTATGAAATTTTTTTGGTCATTCCAACTTTCCTGCAAAAGATATGCACGGCATGATCGTAACCAGCGGCAAACGGCTGCGCAACTTCGCAGACATGCCTTGCGCAAGTAAGATTCGGCGTGCCTGTGCGTTCTATGCCAGCGAACACAAACGAGCAGAGCGAGGAGTTGAGCTATGAAGCGCAACGTTGGCAATGTGGATCGGATTGTGCGTTTGATTCTAGGTGTCGCGGCGATTGGCGTAGGCATCGCTGCGCAAGGCGTCGGGCTGATCGTCGGCGCAGTGGTCGGCGCGATGTTGATCGGCACAGCGCTGACCGGTCGCTGCCTTGCTTATGTGCCACTAGGCATCAATACCTGCAGCGCCAAAGAGCGCGGACAAGCCTGAGCATCGCCTACAAGCCTAGCGCGGTCGTCAGCATGGCGACCGCGCTGCATGTCGCTTTGCCAAACTTGCCGTCGCTGCGCTAGAGTCTGCGCAAAAGCCTACCAACAGGATACAAACGCAATCGTGATGATCCGAGAGAAAGTCGCACAGCCTGTCGGCGTGGTCAAGTCTGTGCAGTCGAACAGCGCTGCCGCTGCCTTAGGCGTTCAGCCCAACGACGAGCTGCTGGCAGTCAACGGTCAGCCGTGCCAAGACGTGATTGATGTGCAATATTACAGCGCTGAAGAATGGCTTGAGCTGCGCATTCGGCGCGACGGACGCGAGTTCACGCTCTCAGGCGAGCGGCGTTACGATCAGCCGCTCGGCATTGAATTCACACATCCGACTTTCGATACGGACATTCGCCGTTGCAACAACCTGTGCGAGTTCTGCTTTGTGCTGCAGATGGCGCCGCGCATGCGCCGCACGCTCTACATCAAGGATGATGACTACCGCTACTCGTTCCTGTTCGGACACTTCGTCACGCTCACCAACTTGAGCGAGCGCGATTGGCAGCGCATCATCGAGCAGCATCTCAGTCCGCTGTACGTCTCGGTCCACGCCACTGATCTCGAATTGCGCCGCCGCTGCCTGCGCAATCCAAGCGCGCCTGATATCATGGCGCAACTGCGCGAGCTGGCAGAACACAACTTCGAAATTCACACGCAATTGGTCATCACGCCGAACGTGAACGACGGCGAGCATATGGCGCGCAGCGTCCATGATCTCGCCTCACTTTATCCAAATGTGCGCAGCGTCAGCGTCGTGCCGGTCGGCTTGACCAAATATCATCGCTACGGCTTGACGACCAACTCGCTCGATCATGCGAACGCTGTGCTGGATGCCTGCGAAGCGTGGCAACGCGCATTCCGCGCGCAATTCGGCGTCGGCTTCGTATATCCGACCGACGAGTGGTATCTGCTCACAGGGCGTCCGCTGCCGCAGCTGGCTGAGTACGATGGTCTAGCGCTGCACGAGAACGGTCTGGGCATGGTGCGCAGCTTTTTGGATGAGTGGAGTCAAGTGCGCTGTCAGGAAGTGCCGCACTTGCGCGCTGAGCAGCTGCGCGCCAAACGGCTGACGCTTGTGACGGCTGCGCTCTTCGCGCCGACTCTGCAAATGGCAGCCGCTGAGCTGGCTGCTGAGAGCGCGCTCGACCTGCGCGTGCAAGCGATCATCAACACGCGGCTCGGCGAGAGCATCACAGTGGCAGGTCTGCTGACGGCATCGGATGTGATTGAGCAACTCCTGCCGCTCAAAGCAGCGAATGCGCTCGGCGACCTAGTGATATTGCCGCGCATCATGTTCGATCATCCTGAAGGCATCGCGTTGGACGATCAATCGCCGTTGGATGTGGCGCGCGCGCTGAATGTGCCTGTCGCGCTCGCCGATTGCATGGGCGACGTGCTTGACGCCGCGCAGGGTCTCAATAAGCTCACATTCTCGCCGCACCTCTCGCCTGCCGAGGTTCCAATTGTGCGCAAAGGCGGCTGGGCGGTCGAAAAATACCTGTGATCAGACGGGCGGCCACGGGTAATTCGGACCGGGACCTGGACGCGGATACTCGCGGCGCTGCAACAGCTTGCGCAGACGCGCCAGCAGCGCGTTGATCTCTGCCTCAGAGAGCAGCTCGTTCAGCGCGTAGCGCAACGGCTCCATCGGCGACTCAATCTCGCAATACAGCCGCTCTAAATCTGCCAGCAAATCTTCTGGAATGGGCTCACCTGCGAAGTCCCAGATGACCGTGCGCAGCTTCGGCGCGACGTGAAAGCCGATGCCGTGATCAATGCCCCACAAATGACCGTCTTCGCTCACGATGCAGTGTCCGCCTTTGCGGTCAGCGTTGTTGATCACATAGTCAAAAGCCACCATCTTCATCAGCGGCTGACGGAAAGTTTCATCCAGCGTGAAGTAGTTGATCTCAGGATTGTGCGCGATGTAAAGCTGCACTGAGCCGAAGCCGCGCAATCCATCGCGCAGGACGGTCGGCGGCACGATCTGCCAACCCAGCGCTTGTGAGACGAGAAATGCAGCGTACTCACGGCGGCAGAGCGTGCCATTTGGAAAATCCCAGAGCGGACGCTCGCCGCGCTGTGGCTTGTAGACGGCTAGGAGCAGCTGCGGCGCTTCAGGCTCGCTGAGCGCAAGCCGCACGAGGAATGTGCTGTTCGAACTCCAGCGCAGCACGCCTTGCTGCGCCTCGCGCATCTCGCCCGTCGCGAGCCAGCGCAGGACGCGCGGCACATCTTGCGGTCGGCACACACGGTTGACTTCCGCATCGAGCATTTGACCACACTCCTGCCGCAAGGCGGCAGCTCACCAATCCTCGTTTCACGGTCACGTCCAATAGTTCAGCACACGCCCATTGTGCGCAGGATTAGGTCGCCCTTGCTTGACCACGTCCAAAGCGCGCAAACTGAGCGCGCGCATTTGCGTGCGCGTTATCCACAGACGCACGACGGAAGGTGAAACGCGACTTGGATCCTGCCCTTCTTGCAAGACGACCAGCTCTTCCGCCACGACCAGCACGCGGTCGCGCTCTTCGTTGTAGCCGAGTCCAATGCGCGAGACGCGGAACAGCGCCTCAATCGGATCGCGCAATTCCATATCCATGCGCGACATATCGGGCATATCATTGCTCAGGCTCAGATTGCGCTTGAGTTCGTCGAGCATATCGCGCGATGTCTCGCCGATGGCGATCGCCTGTTCTTTTTCAATGATCAGCGAGAGCAGTCGCCCTTGCCCGCCTGCCTGCAAATAGAAGACGCGCCGCCCCTTCGGTCCGACCGTGCCAATCGTGATGAAGTCGACGGAATCCAGCTCTATCTCAAGACCCATAGCCTGTTCAGTCCCTCGTCATGCGTCCACGTTGCGCCACTTGCCGCGCCTGCCGTGCGAGCGCGACGAGCTGCTCAGGCGTCGCGATCAGATGCAGCTGGCGCGGCGCACCTTGCCCTTCACTCAGCAATTCTGTGAGCGTCAGCCGCAGGTGCGATTCATCTGACTCATATTCTAGCGCAATTCGCCCGATCCGAAACATGATTTTGTCAGGCGCGCTCAGCGCAGGCAGCTCGGCAGGCACTGGCGCAGACTCGCCGAGCTGCGCCTCGATCTGCTCAGCTAACAGCAGCGCTTGTGCTTTCTCTAGGATGAACGTGATCGGCTCGCTTTGCCCTGCGCCGCGCGCTTGCAAGTAGAAGACGCGCTCGCCTTGCGGTCCGATGGCGTCGAGCGTCAGCGATGACACGACGAGCTGCTCCAACGCCTCGTCAGCGCTCGCTCTCGCGAGATGGCTTGTCTCGTTGACCTGAACGACGCTTGGACGCAGAAAACTGAGTCGGATGATGCTGATCGAAGCGGGCGAAATCTCAATGCGCTGGAACAGATCAATGTGCATGCCGAGATAGTGCGCAAGGATCAGCTTGATCACGTCGCTGTGCGAGAAAATTGCCACGCGCTGGCGCGGATGCTGCTCGGCGAGCTGCTCAAGCGCGTCCACAGCGCGCATTTGAGCGGCGCGTAAGCTCTCGCCTTCTGGGAAGCGCGCGCGGCTTGGATTGAGCTGGACGACGCGCCAGAGCTTGCGCTTTGCCAGCTCGCTCAGAGATGCGCCTTGCCATCTGCCGTAGCGCACCTCGCCAATTGCCTCAGCGAGGACGAGCTTGAGCTGCGGATGATGCGCCAAGACAGCCTGTGCAGTCTCAACGCAACGCTCAAGCGGACTGCTGTAAGCGGCATCCAACTGTGTCTGCGCCAGACGCTCGCCTAGCGCAGCTGCCTGCGCACGTCCTTCAGCGTTCAGATGCACATCTGGCGTCCAGCCGGCAAGACGCCCTGTCTTCACAAAGTCGTTCACAGCGTGGCGGATCAGCAAAAATTCGGTCAAGCGTCAGTTCCTTTCGCAGAAACTTGAGCCGATTGTGGCATAAAGCCTTGCATTCGGCAACCTGAAGCAAACCAAGTCCAACTTAGGCACAAATTGTCAGGACATTCCGACAAATCTAGCACAAAGTTGAACCGCAAAAAAAGCGGACTCATGTAAGATCAAGCTAGAGAATACAGCTTGCACGTTTCGCGCACAATGTGCAACGCTCGGCAAGTGATCAAACCGAGTCTATGCTCGTAGGACGCGCAGGATCAATCTGTTGAAGGAGCGCTGTTTATGAAGTTCTCTCAGATCAGAGGGAGCGCGGCACGCGGTCAATCGTTAGTTGAATACACGCTGATCGTCGTGCTGGTCGTGATCGCCATCGCGCTGGCACTCACGCTCGTTCCGCTCGAAAACGCTATCAGCAACGTCTTCGATGATGCCATCGCAGGCGTGATGAACGGCACGGTCACGCCGCGCAGCACGCTCAGCGAGACCGAGTTCTGGCGCTTGGTGACGGAAGTCGCCTCGATCACGCCGCAGACGCGCATTGCCGCTACTAACACTATCCCTGCCGGCGGACAACCGACCAACACGCCGACGCTGGCACCGACCAACACGCCCGCGCCTACCGTGACAGGCACGCCGCCCACGCCGACCAGCACGCCAACGCAACGTCCGCCTGCCACGCCTGTTGACACTGAACACAGCTATCCTTTCTACGACTCAGGCGACCGCCTTGGCGTATGGCACATCGGCTTTTCGAACGTCATCAATCAAACTGCGCTATGGACGGTTGAATACTTCAACAGCCCAACCGATCCCAATTGGTTCCCCGGCATTCCGGCTGCCACAGAGTACTTGTTCTGGCCTGAAGATATCAATCGGACGTGGTCAGGCGTGCCAAACGGCTCAATTCTCAATCCCGACAATTGGAGCGTCCGCTACACTGCCACCATTCCACTGGAAAATTTCCGCTATCAAATTCGCCTGACCTCTAAATCGCTGGCGCGCTTGATCATCAACGGCGTAACGGTAGCGCAGATCACGCAGGACACAGGCAGCGTCGAGCGCTCTGTGACGACGGACTATGTTGGCACAGCTGGCACAGCGGATGTGCGCATTGAAATGCGCGATATCGCTGGCGAAGCCTCGATTGGCGTCACTTTCAACCGCCTTGCCGATCGCGGCACTTGCGATTGGCAGCTGACCAACATACAACCGCATAGTCCGCCTTCGCAGTACACGGACAGTCTTGGTAGCTACGCGGTCGACTCAGACTGCCATCTGCGGCTGCGCGGCTATATCAGCATCCCTAGTTCTGCCACGCCGCGTCTCGTCTTCTGGGAACGCTGGTCGCTCGGCACACAGGATACGACCTACGTTGGCATTCGGGATTACGATGATCCTAACGAGCCGTGGGTGTGGGTGGCTGTGAACACTGGCGCCAACAGCAACATGAACTGGAAGCGCCGTGTCTATAACTTGATGAACTTCAGCGGGCGCGATTGGCGCGGCAAGAAGATCGAACTCGCTTTCCGCGTTGAGAGCGTTGATGCGAACGTCTCAGATGGTTGGTACATTGATGATATCGCTGTTGAGAACGACACAACGCGTCTGTACACCATCGGTTTCTCCGATCCTGCCGATAATCCTGCTCTCTCGCTGCCGAACTGGCTGAACGAATGCACGTGGCAGCTCACCACCACCAAGAAATACTCAGGCGCCAGCGCCTGGGCGAGCAATCCCGGTACGAATTATCAAAACAATGCCGATTGCTCCTTGACGCTGAACGGCTTGGTAGACCTAACTGCTTACTCAATGGCGAGTCCTGAGTCGCTTGAGCTGTCATTCTACAGCGACGCGACGCTCGCCAGTGTCACTGACCGCGTTGTGGTTGAATGGGCGCCCGAAGGCTCAAGTGCGTGGACAGCCATGCGTCCCTTCGGCTCGACTAACAACTACATCGCGCAAGCGACCACAGCGCCATGGCGGCAGGTCTCAATTCGCTTGAACGAGCAGAAAGGCACGCGCTTCCAGCTGCGCTTCCGCCTGATCAGCGATAATGACGGCAACACGGCTGCCGGCTGGTTCATTGATAACATCGAGCTGCGCGAGCGCGCAGTGAGTGTGCTGGGCATTCCGTTTGACGAGCCGTTCAACGATACGAACCGTTGGTTGCTAGGCGGTTCATGGGGCTTGACCACAGGCGTAGGTGCGCCGCAGCGCAGCGCGCCTTCGGCGCTCGCCGATAGCCCAGGCACAGGTGTGCCATACAGCGTACCTTCAGACACAATTGCCGAACTCAATCCGTCCATCAACTTGGTCGGCTCAAACAAGCCTGTGCTGACCTTCTGGACGTATTGGCAGGCGTCTAGCGCCAATCTCTACGCAGAAATCTCAACTGATGAGGGCGAGACATGGACGAGCGTCTGGCGCAAGCTCGTCGGCGGCTCAGGCTATGACGATGTGCCTGTGCAGCTGGCATGGCAGCGCGTCAAAGTCGATCTGTCTGCCTATAACACAAGCGTCATTCGCCTGCGCTTCCGCTTGCAAGCGCCCGGCGGCATCCCTGACGACGGTTGGTACATTGACGACCTGCGCATCGCTGAAGACGATACAAATGTCTATGCCCTTGCAGCCGGTCCGCTGCTCGAATCATTCGAGAATGACGATGCTGTGCTGGAGTGGTTCAACGGCGGCAACTGGCGCATCACTGATGAGCATGGACGCAATAACACCAAGGCATGGTCGGATAGCCCTGCTTCAAACTACATCAAACCTGGGCGCAGCGTGCTAGAGCCGCGCTATGGCATCGATCTGCGCGGCACGTCCAAACCGACGCTCTACTTCTGGACGCGCTTCGATCTCAACACGAATGATCGGTTGCTGGTCGAGGTGTCTCGCGATAACGGCTACACTTGGTCAAATGTGCTTTGGGATAACAGCTCAGCGGCTGTCTCTGAGTGGGTGAATTTGGGCTGGCATCGCATTCAGGCTGACCTGACGCCGTTCATCCAGACGCAACCGAGCGATCCGCCTGTGCGCATCCGCTTCCGCTTGCAAGCGCTCAACACAGCGCCTGGCGCGGATGGCTGGTACATTGATGACTTCACGCTCTACGACCGCGCTTTGTTGCCGAATCTCGGGCAGACCTTCGCCGATCCGTTCAACAGCCTCAGCAACTGGGTGGTAGAAGGCAATTGGACAGTAGTACCTGACCAATTCACAGGCTGGGAATATCAGCCGACAGCCTTTGTGCCACAACCATTGCTGCTCAGCGGCATGACCGAGCCGACCACCAACTGGATCGGCGACTATTGGCATACGCCGCCGCCCACTGCCTCTGGTCAAACGGCGCGCGTGGCGATCTGGGGCTGGCCCGCCGGCTCAAACGTCAATATCCCGACCGTGCCGCCGAACATTGCTCGCGATACCGCCGTCGGCGAGATCAACTTCGATTACTCACAAGACCTTGAGCAGTTGCCCTATCCTGATGCAGTGACGCAATGGTTTGTGAGCGGCTTGGCGAATCATGAGTGGTACATCATGCGTTGGCAGCGCCGTTACCGCGTGACGCAGCCCGGCGAGTACATGCTGCGCTTGCGCTTCGCAGGCGGCGCGCGTCTGTACATCAACGATGTCGAACTCACGCCGCGCGGCGATCTGCCCAAGCCCTACTGGACGGTCGGTGCAGTTGCCACGCAGCCATGGTCGGTCGATCCTGACCTGCGCTCGCACTTCTACACCTACAACTTCAATAGCGGCGTGGACTACGACATCCGCGTTGAGTACTATCACACGACCACAGCGCAGTCAGGCGATGGCAGGATCGAGTTCAGCATTGCGGCGCGCTCATCGGTTGCGCGCACCAGCTCGCTCGGTCAGCCGTACAGCACTTTCCATCGCACCAGCATCATCCTGAACGGCTACTTGAACATCCCTGCCAGCAAAGTGGGCAACGTGCGCTACGATGAGCGCTTCAGCTTCACTGATGAGGACTACGGCAAGGTCTACTACTCGCTTGACGAAGGCTTCACGTGGGTTGAAGTGACGCCAATGCGCCGCAGCAACAACAATCCGCAAGGTGGCGGCTGGAGCATTGGCTCGCTGCAAGACTGGGTGGAGACATCGTTCTTGATCACAGACTCAGGCGGCGGTCAGTTCAGCACGCCACAGCGCGTCTTGCTCAAATTCGAGCTGGACTCGCGGACGAATCCGGCTGTGGATGACGGCTGGTGGCTCGATAACTTCCAGTTTGTGGCGACCGATACAATCGCCAATGTCGCGCCGAGCTTCACCAGTGCCACGATCAACACGGTAACCAACACACAAGGCTCAACCGTGCCAAACGTGGTGGATCAACCTGGCGATACGCACACTTTCACTGTGTTAACACAGCCTGTGCGCGGCACGGCAGGTGTCGCGCCGGGCGGCAGCCAATTGATCTACCAGCCGCCGCCTGAGTGGACAGGCACGGTCAGCTTCACCTATCGCGCTACTGATCAAGGCGGTCTCTCACGAACTGGCACAGCGGTTGTGAACGTGCGCCCGTTCTTCTTCCGCGGCGTGAATGTCGGCACAGGCAGCTCTACGGCGGTCACTATCAACGGTAATCCTTGGTCAGCGCATGACTCAAGTGTCATTCAAACCGGTAACACAAACGGCAACAACACGACGACGCTGACCATCACGCCGCCGCAGGATGCTGACACCACCACAATGTTGCGCTCACATCGGCAAGCGCAACAGAGCAGCGAGGCGCGCGCCAGTCTGGTCAACGTACCTTCGGGCGTGTACACGCTGTACGTCTGGACTGTGGAGAGCGGGACGACATCGAATACGTTTGACTTAATCCTCGAAGGGAAGCTAGGCGCTCGCGTTTTGAGTAATTTCAACAGCGGCGCGCAGGGGTCATTCAGACGGCACGGACCGTACACGGTCAAAGTCACTGATGGAACGCTGGACGTTCACTTCCCTGGCGCCTCAGGAAGACAAGGGCGCATCGCAGGGCTTGAGCTGTGGCGCGGCGCCGACCCTGACATCTGGATGTCAGCCGATATCGGCGGCGTGGATACAATCGGTAGAGGCTCGACGGCAGTTATCAATCCTAGCACGCTCACCATCAGCGGCTCGGGCTACGATATCTGGGGAACCTTTGATGAATTCCGTTACGCATGGCGCTTCGAGACGGGCGATCTCGACCTGATCGGGCGTGTCGTCTTCAACGCGCTCTCCACATCGGAGTGGAACAAGGCGGGCTTGATGATCCGCGATAGCGAGCGCCGAGGCAGCCGACACTTCTCCATCTTCTTCACTTCAGAGCGGCGCGCCTCGACTCAACGTCGGTTGTCGGAAAATAGCTCAAGCACTAGTAACAGCGTTGACAATGTGAGCGTGACAACGTCTGTGCCAGTCTGGTTCCGCCTGAGCAAGACAGGCAATAACCTGACTGCCTTCTACTCAAACGACGGTGTGAATTGGACGCAGCTCGGTCCGACCGAGAACATGAACCTAGGCGACTACTTCATGATCGGCTTGGCAGTCACTTCACATCTCGATGGCGAGTTCGCAATCGCAACCTTCGACAACATCCAAATCATCCGCCGCTAGGCGCAACGCCTAGCCAGCCATTAGGGCGAGTCTCAGGACTCGCTCTAATTTTTAGGGATAGCGCAGCGCTGCGCAGCTTGTTAAGATAAGCGCCTGCTTTCCTCAAGGGCTCGCAAAAGGTGAATGGCGCGCATATGTTTCTCGATGTGATCTGGATCGCAGTCGGTCTGGCAGGTCTGTTTTTTGGCGGCAATTGGCTGGTGAAAGGCGCAGCGCGTCTGGCGCAAACGCTGGGCGTCTCGCCAATTGTGATCGGCTTGACGATTGTCGCTTATGGCACGTCCACGCCTGAGCTGCTGGTCAGCTTGCAAGCGGCGCTCACGGGCAACGCCGATATCTCGATGGGCAACGTGGTCGGCTCGAACATTGCTAACATCGGCTTGATTCTCGGCGCCAGCGCGCTGATCTTTCCGATGGTGGTGCAGCTGCAATTCTTGCGGCGCGAGATTCCGATCATGATCGGCGTCTCGATCTTGCTCTTCATCCTGGCGCAAGATGGCAGCATTGGCAGCATAGATGGCTTGATCTTTGTGATCGGCGCTGTTGGCTACACTGCCTTTTCCTATCTGGTCGCCAAGCGCGCAGAGCCTGAACTCGTCCGCCAGACTCAGGAATTCACGGCTGTCATCGCAAAGCCAACCAACACGCTGCTCAGCGACCTTCTCTTGGTCGCCGTCGGCATCGTCGTGCTGCTAGTCGGCTCGGATCGGCTCGTCTTCGGCGCAGTCAACATCGCCAATGCGCTCGGCGTGCCGCAGATCGTGATCGGCATCACGCTCGTAGCAGTCGGCACATCGCTGCCAGAGCTGGCGACGTCGGTTATCGCCGCTTTCAAGCGCGAGAGCGAGATCGCCATCGGCAACGTGGTTGGCTCGAATATTTTCAACATCTTCGCCATTTTAGGCATCACCAGTCTCTTCACGCCGATCAACGTCAATCCGCGCTTGCTGCAAGTGGATATATTCGTCATGCTTGGCTTCGCCGTGGCGCTGTTCATCTTCTGCATCAATCGCAGGATCAGCCGTCGGGAAGCGTCAATTCTGTTGATCGCCTACACCATCTTCACTGTCTACGCTTTTCTGCCGCAATAGGTGTGTATGTCTGAGCGTTTTCGCTCAACCTCTGAATTTCTGCGGCACGCAACTCGCAGCTTGACCGCGCACTTCGGACAGCTTGGCGCGCGCCTTGGCTGGCAGCCGAACGCGATCACTGTGCTAGGATTGTTGCCTGCGCTGATCGCGGCGCTTTTAGCGGCGCAGGCGCAATTCTTGGCGGCAGGGCTTGTGCTGATGCTCGGCGCGCCGCTCGATGCGCTGGATGGCGCAGTGGCGCGCGCCAGCGGTCGCTCAACGCGCTTCGGCGCGCTGCTCGACTCGACAGTTGATCGCTACGCTGATGCGCTGCTCTTCGGCGGCATTGGCTACGCTTTCGCGCAAACAGGCGATCTGCTCGGCGTGTTGCTCGCCTTTGGCGCGCTCAGCGGCGCTTACGCGGTCAGCTATGTGCGCGCACGCGCGGAAGGCTTGCACATCGGTTCGATTCAAGATGGTCTCTTCGACCGCGCAGCGCGCTTGATCGTGCTGATTCTCGCGCTGCTGACAGGCTCGGTCGCGCTCGGTTTGCTCATCTTGACCATCGGCGCACATCTGACTGCGCTGCAGCGCTTGTGGCTCGCGCATCGCGTTGCGCAAGATGATGAGGCGCAACTATGAGCGGACAGCCGCTTTATGGCGCGATCATCGTGTTGGCGACGTGGATAGGCATGGAGACGGCTGCGCGACTCGCCAAGCGACGCGGTTTATCGGCTGAGCATGTCTGGCGCGCCATGCTCGTGATCGCGCCATGCGCCTTGATCGGCGCGCGCTTGTGGTTCATCCTGCTGCCGCCGCAATCCGTGGTAGCGACAGGGCGCACGACGCAGTGGTTGATCGCCAATTTCTTCGAGCTGAATCAAGGCGGCATAGCGCTGTGGACAGGCGGCTTGGGCATTTTCGGCGCAGTGATCGGCGGCAGCGCAGCGCTGTGGTGGTATGCGCGGCGTCACAAACAGCCGCTCGGCGCGTGGCTCGAGATCGCGGCGATCGCGCTCGCTGTCGGGCAGACGCTCGGACGTTTGGCGAACGGTTTGAACGGCGAGCATCACGGCGTGCCGACCGACTTGCCATTCGGCGTCTTGATCGGCGAGACGGCGCGCATCGGCATATATGGCGACCTGCAACGCTTTCCGTTGACGACGCGCTTCCATCCTGTCTGGCTCTACGAGATGCTGTTGACAGGCGCGCTCGCGCTCTGCTTGTGGCGCGTCTGGCGGCGCAAAACAACTCACAACGGTAATCTGGCGTTGTGGTATATTTTTTTCTACTGCGGCGGACGCTTTTTTCTAGAAGGACTCAAGGTGAATGTGCCGCGCATTGGTGAGGCGAATGCAATGCAGGTCGTCTGTGCGTTGTGCGCGGCAGGCGCTGCGCTCGCGCTGGAGCGCCGCACATCGGCATAGCGCAAAAGGAGATTTTCATGCAGATTCTTTTCAAGAATGGCACACTGATCACGGCTGAAGGCGCTTACCGCGCCGATCTGCTGATCGCAGACGGCAAAATTGCGCAGATCGCCGCGCAAATCGCGCCGACGGCAGCGACTGAGGTCGTAGATTGCGCGGATCGTTGGCTGCTGCCTGGCGGCGTGGATGTACATACGCACTTCGATCTGCCCGTCAGCGGCACGCGCAGCAGCGATGATTTTTTCAGCGGCGGACGCGCCGCAGCCTTTGGCGGCACGACGACGCACATTGATTTCGCCATTCAGAGCAAAAGCGGAACATTGCGCGCCGCCTACGACACATGGCGCGCTAAGGCTGAAGGACGCGCCGTGATTGACTATGGGCTGCACATGACCATCGTGGATTTGAATGAAGCGGTGGAAGATGAGATCGCGCATGTGCGCGATCTCGGCATCACCAGCTTGAAATTGCTGATGGCTTACAAGGGCAGCGTGATGGTGGACGATGCCACGCTCTTCCGCGTGATGCAGCTTGCCGCTGAGCATGACTTGCTGGTGATGACGCATTGCGAGAACGGCGACGCCATTGCGCAGCTGCAGGCTGATTTCATGGCGCAGGGCAAGGTCGCGCCGCGCTACCACGCCTTGAGCCGTCCCGCCATTTTAGAGGCAGAGGCGACCGCGCGCGCTTTGGCGTTAGCGGAAGTGGCAGGTTGCGCGCTGTATGTGGTGCATATCACTTGCGAAGGCGCGGTCGAGGCGCTGCGCAGCGCGCGCAAACGCGGCGTGCGCGCTATGGGCGAGACCTGCATCCAGTACTTGTACTTGACGGCTGAGGCGCTCGATCAGCCTGACTTTGAAGGCGCGAAGTACGTCTGCTCGCCGCCGTTGCGCACTGCGCACGATGTGAACGTCTTGCGCGCTGCGCTCAGGGACGGCACGTTGCAAGCGCTCAGCACGGATCACTGTCCGTTCTGGTTCGCAGGCGGCGAGTCAGGTCGTTTGGCGGGCAAGGAACTTGGACGCGGCGCCTTCACCAAGATTCCAAACGGCGTGCCATCGGTTGAGGAACGGCTGAAGCTGAGCGCTGGGCTGCTGGAAGCATCGCGCTGGGTAGCTGTGAATTGCACGCAGCCTGCGCGCATTTTCGGTTTGTATCCGCGCAAAGGCGCGCTCGCGATCGGCGCCGATGCTGACTTAGTCGTCTGGAATCCACACAAGGAAGGCGTGATCAGTGCGCAGACTCATCATATGCAGGTGGATTACAGCGTCTTCGAAGGCTTGACCTATCGCGGCGCGCCTGAGCGAGTCTACTTGCGCGGCAAGCTGATCGTGCTGGGCGAAGAATGGCTTGGCGAAGCAGGACAAGGCGAGTATTTGCAGCGCAACACGAGCGCATGGCTCTAGCGTGTGCCGCTCGACCGAATAGAAAGAAACTTTTTATGAACAGACAGCATCTCACGCGCCGCGCTGAATTTCTGCGCGGTATGCGCGATACAGTGCCGCTCGTGATCGGCGCCATTCCGTTCGGCATCATCTTCGGCGCGGTCGCCGTCAGCGGCGGCGTGGTGGCGGAAGGCGAGACGGCGCAGCAGCTCTCGCCGTTGGCTGTGCAGAGCCTGTCGCTCTTCGTGTACGCGGGCGCGTCGCAATTCATCGCCGCTGAGCTGGTGCGCAACTCAGCGGCTGTGCTAGTGGTCATTTTCACCACGCTGATCGTGAATTTGCGCCATGCGCTGTACAGCGCCAGTCTCGCGCCGTACCTGCACGGTTTTCCGCAGCGCTGGCTGCTGCCGCTCGGCTTCACGCTGACGGATGAGACGTTCGTGGTCTCGATTGCGCGCTATCAGCAACCTGATCCTTCGCCGTACAAGCACTGGTATCAGGCAGGCTCAGCTGTGCTGATGTACTGCAGTTGGCAGCTCTGCACGCTGATAGGCATCACGGCAGGACGCGCTGTGCCAGCTGAGCAGGTAGCGCGGCTCGGCTTGAGCTTCGCCGCCACAGTCGCGTTCATCGGCATGTTGATTCCGTTGCTCCGCAGCCGCGCTCTTGTCCTCTCAGCTGTGGCAGCAGGCGCGGCGTCAGTGATCTTCTACAGTTTGCCGAGTCGTCTTGGCTTGTTGGTCGCGGCAGTGATCGGCATCGCGGTCGGCATGTTGGCAGAGCGCGTCAAGGCGGAAACGACACATGGATAGCTGGAGCGAGTTCTTCCTCGTAGCAGGCATGGCGCTCGTCACCTTTGCGGCGCGCTATCCTGTCTTGGCGTTCTTCGGCAGGCTGAATCCGCCGCCTTACGTCTTGCAAGCGTTGAAATTCGTGCCGCCCGCCGTCTTGACGGCGCTCATCGTGCCGTCGGTGCTGATGCCGAAAGGCGAGCTGGACATACAGCTGCAGAACGCTTCGCTGATAGCAGGTATCTTAGCGGCGCTGATCGCGTGGCGCACTAAAAATCTGCTCCTGACCATCGTGTTGGGCATGGCGGCATTTTGGCTATGGCGCGCGCTGACAGGGTCACTGTGAGGCGCGCAGAACGGCGGACTTTCGTCCGCCGCTCCGTCTAAGTATGCGTTCTCTTCTCGTGCGCTGCCGGGGAAACAGCTACACGAACGGCTTGGGTTGGGGACTGTCCGCTTGTGCCGCTGGGTGGGCGGTCACAGCAGAGGTGAGTGAACGGTTGTCTGTCGGTCTGCTTCGTCTCAATCCTGACCACAGTATGCATCGGAGCGACGGCTGCTTGTAGTGAGAGAGATCAGGTTTTCCGCGTGATTTTTGTCACAATTCGTTGTGACAAGGCTAAGGCAGCCAGCGCGGCAAGAAGCCATTCTCAGCAACCTGCCACAGCTTGCCGCTCTCCAGCTCAAGAATCCAGATGCTCGGCACGGGCTGTGCCGTGTTGACTGCCACGCGCTGCATCAGCAAATAGCGACCGCTCGGATCGAGGCTGATCGCGCCGTGAAAGTAATTCTCATCTTGCAAAATCGGCACAAGCGTCTCGCGCGCCATGTCGAGCTGATAAAGTTGCGCACTCAGCGCGCCGCTGCCATCTAGGATGCGGCGCGTGAAGATCAGGCAGCTGCCGTCAGGCGTCCAGCGCGGTTGCCGATCTTCAACGGCGCTGCCTTCGCCGCTGATTCGGCGGATGCCGCTGCTCGGATCGTCCAAGTTGACCATCTCCAGCGCGCTTGAGAAGCGTCCTGCCACTTGGACGAGCTGCGCGTAGACGAAGCGTCCATCGTGCGGATGAAAGACGTAGTCGCCGACGTCGTCGAGCGTCTCGATCAGCTTGCGCGCGCCTGTGCTGAGTTCGTAGATAGCTATCGCGCCTAAGTTGCGATCATAGGCGGCGATGCGCAGTCCATCGGGCGACCACTTCGGCGTGCCGCCTAAGCGAGTCGTATCGTTGAGCAACGGCGCTGTGGCAAGATCGCGCAGATTGAGCAGCCAAGCGCGCGGCACGTCGCGGTCGAATGGATCGAGCGCAGGATCAAGCTCAGTCCGCTCGTAGATCAGGCGCGCCCCGTCAGGACTCCAGTCAGGTGCAGTGCAGCGCGCCTGCACTGCGGCGCAGTTGGTCACGCGGCGCGACTCGCCGCCTGCCACATCCAGCACATACAGCTCAGCTGTGCCGCCTTCGCGCGGCTGCGCATAGGCAATTGAGTTGCCGTCAGGACTCGGCTGAAATGCCTCGATGTTCAGGCTGCTGCGCGTCAGTTGGCGCGTGACGAACGGCTGCTCAGGCGCGACGAGCCACAAGTTGGTCGCCTGTGCCGAGTCGGCGCTGAAAGCTGGCGCCAAGTAAATCACGCGCGGCGAGCGCGGCGTGAATTCATATTTGAAAGGCGCTAAGAGTAGGCGTCCGTTTTGGCTGCGCGCACCTGAGTCGAGATGCAGCGTGTAGCGCACTTCAGGCAACCATGCGCGCGACGGCGCGATGCTGAGCGTTGTGCCGTTCCACGCTAAGCGCACGTCGGTCTCAGGCGAGAGGTGAAGACGCGCCTCAACGCTTGGCGCGTCCATCGGCTCGCTGAAGGTCAGGCGCAGCACAGCCGTGACGCTCACATCGTGCGGCGCGACGCGCGCGATCAGCACGCCTGCTCGGTCGCCGCGCACGACGACGCCGATCAAAGCGATGATCAAGATCAACACGGCGCTCAAAACGCCGCGATCAAGCGCGTCAAGCTGCTGCACAGTCAGCGCACGACCTCGACTTCGCCGAGCGTGATGACAATCGGCTGCCAAGCGCCGTTTGCATCGTAGATCACGTAGCGCACGGCGTGCCTGCCTGCTGGCACATCATCGCCGATGACCAGCTCATAGCGCCCGAAAGCAGGTACGCCGTCTATCCAGCGATCATCCCAGAATTTCCAGCCCGCCGGCGGCTGATCCACTTGTGTGTACAGCCAACCATTGTCGAGTGTGGTCAGCCGTGCGCTGGCGCGCAACGTTGGCAATGTGCGCGCGCCGCGCCGCCACCATGCTTGTACTACGAGCGTATCGCCGACGTGCGCAGGCTGCGGCGCGAATAGCCGTGCTGCCATGAACGTCGCGCCATCTGGCACAGGCGCGATGTTGAACCAATCAGCTTGTGTGGTGGCGCCTTCAATGGCTAACTTATCCAGCAGCGCAAAATCGAGCTTGGTATACCGATCGAGGCGCACATCGCCGAACATGCGCCTGACCTCGGTGTGTTCGCCTGCGGCATCTAACAAAGCGAAGGTGAGCGCTTGCGGATCCATGATATCCGCCTGCCAGCTGATGATCCAGACATTGGGCGGACGGCGCGCGGCGACCTCGCGCATCTTCGCCTGCAACGTGCCAAGATCGAGGTAGCGCGTGACGTCAGGCACGAGCGCGTCAGGCATACCGAACGCATAGCGCGGCGTCTCACAAGGCGGCAGCTTGCTGTAGTAAGCGTGCGCTACAAACAACGTGCCGTCGCGCAGCAAGATCACGTCTTCAGGCGTGCCTTGTGTGCAGATATGCGCATAAGCGCTCCGAAAATCGCTCTTAGGCGGCGTGCCGCGCTCGCCTGAGAGCTGCGGCGCGCTGACGATGACCAGCGCCGCGATCAGTCCAAGCGCGCCGCGCACGCGCTCATCGCGGCTGAGCGCGCTGATCGCCACCACAAGCGCAATGGCGGCTAACAGGTCTAAGCCGAGCCACGCCGTCCAAAAGTAACGTCCTGTCAGCTTCGGATTGATCATCAGCAGCAGGACTGTGATCGCGACTGGCGGCACGCTGAGCGCCAAACCTGCGCTGAGCGCACGTCGCAAGGTTGGCAGCACGGCGCCGCTCAAAACGCCGACCGTGATGAATAAAACGTAAATGCCGATCCACGTCAGCGCTACTTCAGGATCGTCCTGCCTGCCCAACACGCGGAAGCCTGTCAGGACGCGCAACGAGAGATCAGGCGCGATCTGTCCGCTGTAGAAGCTACGATCAGCGCCGCTGCGCGCTATCATGATCGGCAACCATGGCGCGAAAATGAGCGCAGCGAGCGCTATTGGCAGCACTGCGCTCAGCGCTGCGCGCCAAGCGCGAGCGCGCAGTTTGAAGAGCGCGACGCCTAAGCCGATCACGCCGTGCGCCGCAAGACCTGCCAGCGCCGTGTAATGCGTGTAGAGCGCGGCTGCCATCAACATAGCGTAGCCTACGATACGCCACACAGTCGGACGCGCTAACGCTGCCAGCAAGAACGCTGTCGCCCATGTGAAGAGCATCAGCGCGAAGGCGTAAGCGCGCACTTCGTAAGCGATCCAGAGTGTGCCGAGCGAGAGCGTCAACAGCACGCCGCACACGACGCCTAAACTCGCGCTGAACTGCCGTCCAAGTCGCTTGCCGATGTTGATGGCAGCCGCTGCGGTCAGCAGAATGGCGAAGGCTGAGAGCAGCCGCAACGCGAACTCGCTCTCGCCTGCCGCCGCTGACCACGCGCGCAGCACAACGTAATGGAACGGCACTTGAATATCTACATCAATGCACCATCGCCACAACGTCTCCCAAGACTCAGTGGCGACGTACGTTGTGAGCGCCTCATCGTACCAAAAGCTGTTGTGCGGAAAGTTGAGCATCAGCACGAATGCCACGCTCAGCAGCGCGCCGAGCGCTATCCACATGCCTTGCGGATGCGACACAACCTTCTCAGTCATATCTCTCGACCTGGCCTTCTCAGCTTGTGGCATCCTGAGCGCGCACGTCGCTAGAGTTTTTCCGCAGGCGGCACTTCGCCTGCTTGCAAGCGCGCCAATGCTTCAACCGCCGCTTGCAGATTGCCGTTATCGCGCACAACGCGCTGCATATCTACAACGGCGAGATTCATCTTGCCGAGCGCCGCATAAGCAAGGCTGCGATAGTAATACGCTTCTTCAACGTGCTGCATGCGCCGAATCACGCTATTCGCCAGATCGATCACGGTCTGGTAATCGCCGATCATGTAATAGGCTTTGAACGGACCGAATTGATACCACAACATGCGCCAAGGCCAGCCGCCGCCGCGCGCGCGCGCCAGATCATAGGCAAGCGCTGCCTGCTCATACGCGCCGAGCAACACATAACTGCTGCCGACGTTGAACCATGCGAACTGGTCATTTGGATTCAGCTTGGTCTCTTGCAACGCGCGCACCAGCGCTTGCTCGGCGTTCACGCGCTCATCGAATGCCTCGCCGAGCAGCTCGCGCAAGCGACCTTCCTGCTCAGGACGATAGATCACCAAATAGACGCGGTTGAAATGCTTCCAGCGCGTGTCGAGATTAGTGTAGTATTCGCGGACGCCTTTGCCGTCAGGACCGTTGTTTTCGAGTGTATCCAAGCCGTACAAAAAGCCGCCTTTGTTCGGATCGCCTACATCATCCCAACCGACCAGCGTCACGTAGTGACCGAGCCATTGATTGCGCTCATCGTACAAGCCTGTCTCGACAATCACGCTAAAGCCATTGTAGATCAAGCGTTTCATCAGGTCGAGCGTGCCGTTCACGCGCACAAGCGCGCGCAGCGGCGTGAACTGATTGGTGTAAGCCGCCATCTGCCATGGGCTGACGTTCGCGTCGTCGCTGTTCGGCTTCAGCCAAGCTGCCACATCGCGTTGTTTAGTCTCATAGCCTAGCACACGCAAGCCTTGCACCAAATTGGCAGGTCCGCAGTTATTCCAGCCTTGCGGCTCGCGTTGAATGCGATTTGGTAAATAGTAGCGCATCGGCAGTGGCTCGTTCGTGGCAGTTGGACGCGGCGTGTTGGTCGCAGTTGGCAGGACGGCGTTGCCGACGAACGGCGTCGGCGTCAGGGTCGGGAAAGCGCCTTGGCGCGTGGCAAAAGGTTGTGTCGGCGTTGCATCGGCGGATTCGATTCCGAAGGCGAGCGCAGCTTGCGCGGCGCGAGTCGGATCAATGGTTGGCACAACTTCAAGGCGCGGATCGGGCGTGTTGGTCGGCATCATCAGCGCCACGAGAATCGGGACGCGCCGCGCTGCCGCGGCTTGCAAATCCTCTGGCAAGGCGCGGAAGCCTAGCGCGCCGATCACAATGCCAAAAAAGCAACCGCCGATGCAGGCGAGGCTGCTCAGGAATCCACAGCCCCACATCCACGCCGCCGAAACCTGCCGCCGCGAGCGCAAATGCGCGCCGCCATACTGCGCCGATGTGCCGTACGCGCCCACTGAAGGAATTGGACGCCTATAAGCGTTGCTAGAGCGTCTTGCGCGCGCCATGATTCACTCGATCATCTGCTCACTGACCATGCCGCTCACTTTACACGCTCTGCGAGCGCATTGCAAGCAGCGCTCAACCGATGCTCAGGCTATGGCAGCACAGCAATCGCCTCGATCTCAAAGCGCGCGCCGCGCGGCAACACAAGGTTGCTAACTGTGCTGCGCGCAGGCGGATTCTCGCCAAAAAACTGACTGTACACTGCGTTCATAGCGGCGAAATCCGCCATGTCTTGCAGGAAGACGGTCGTCTTGACCACATGCGCCAATGAGCTGCCCGCCGCTTCTAGCACAGCCCGCAAATTTTGAATAGCGCGCTCGGTCTGCGCGGCGACGTCGCCTTCGATCAGCTCGCCAGTGGCAGGATCGAGCGCGATCTGACCTGAGCAGAAGACGAAGCCGTTGGCGATGATCGCCTGCGAATACGGACCGATGGCGCGCGGCGCGCCTTCTGTGTGGACAACTTGACGGCTCATGTGTGATCCTCTCCGAATGACTTAGGCGTGTAACGAAACTGACAGCGCGGATCGTTTTGCAGGGTCAGCTGGATGCGCAGGCGCGTGCGCTCAGAGACAGGCGGCAGCTGATCGGGCGGAAAGTAGCGCACTTCAAGCGACTCGTCATCGTTCACGCGCGGCTCGCCGCGCAGCGGACGGCAGGCGAAGGTGATGCTGACGATATAGGCTTGATCGCCGTTTGGATAGCGCGTGAAGAAGTCTTCGCCGCCATGCACAGCCACGATGCGCTCAGGCTGCACAAAGACGCCTGTCTCTTCCCACACTTCGCGCACCACTGCCTCGGCAGGCTCTTCGCCAAGGTCGAGCGCGCCGCCTGGCAGCGCCCATTGTCCGTTATCGCTGCGCAGCTGCAAGAGTATCTCGCCTGCGGCGTTGATCACGACGCCTGCCACGCCCAGCATGAGAATCGGCGCCTGACCGACTTTCTCGCGCAATTGACGGATGTACCCTGAGATCGGCATAGCGCAAGTTTCCCTCATTGAATTGCACGG
>Ga0308403_1000255_pt1 | contig 22816 bp, 22 predicted proteins | sample HotsprSampleOSM3_FD_203470 | JGI IMG/M metagenome (GOLD analysis project Ga0308403, IMG submission 203470) | Hot spring phototrophic mat microbial communities from Octopus Spring, Yellowstone National Park, Wyoming, United States - 20060914_OS-M3 ... | reverse complement strand
GTAATTCAAACGGCTCGACGATGCTGTGTTCGCCCTCAATAGGTATCGGCAAGGTGACGCCGTCCGCGCCGTCCGTTTCGGGCTTGACAGTCAAGCTCGTCCGCGCAACGCCGCCTGCCTCTACAGTCAAGCTGAGGCTTACCGGAATGCAGCGTTGCGTGAAAGCCGCGCTGAAAAGCTCGTGATAGGCTTGCGCGATGTTGTTGCCTACGAATTGTTGGTGATACGGCATGAAAGCCATGCCGAGCGCGCCGATCAGCTCATATTGAATCCGCTCATACGGCGCGTTGAGCGCGGCAAGCGTGTCGCCCGCAACGCGATTCAGCTCGGCTTGACTGAACGCTAACAAGCCGTCTATGTCCTGCTCTTGCTCGCCGTTGATCGCCGTCGCGCCCGATCTAATCGGAATCGGCTTTTCATCATCCGCCGCGACGGGCAAAAAGGCAGCAAGCCTAACGCGCCGGTAACGCGCGCGTTGCGCTACCGATATGTTCAGGCTTGAAACATCATCTTCCGTGATCGTGTGGCGTGTGATGATTGCGTTGCGCGCTGTTGCGCTCAACAGTTCAGGGCGTACATCAATGCGAAGCCCGTCCGCGCTTGCGCATAAAATCGCAGTCGGCAAGCGACCTGTCATGGCTTGAATCGCCTGCCAAACCGAGCCGCGATCCGACTTCAATGCAATCGCCTTGTAATCCGCTGCCGTTCCGTGTACTTCAAAATTGAACAGGCGATGGTAATTGGCGACGCGCCAATCCAAAAGCCAATAGACGGCAAAAGCGGGATGACTGAGCGCCTGAGGCAATTTTTGCCATGTATCAACTGTTGATTTGCGCTCGAAAAGTTGAGAGGCGCAATAGACTCGCCTGAGCGTTTCGGATACGTCAAAAATGGCGATTTGAGCCGCCCTTTCCGCCTCTCGTGAGGTATAACTACCCCCGTCAAAAAATCCCGCGTAAACCCTCGAAAATGCGGCATTTTGTTCAGTGTCGAGAGCGATCAGGCTGAACGCGCCTTGAGAGATACCGCTGAGATAGGTCTGCGCGTCTTGAGCGCGCAGGCGTCCCGATAAGCGGACGCCTTCTGTTGTGAATTCGGCGTTGAAATCAAGCAGCTCCTTGAAAAGCGTAGGATTGGCGCGGTCGTCAACCACGACGTAGCGCGTCAAAGTGCGCGTTTTGGCGTTTTGTGTGATGGTGCAAGTGAAGCTGAACGCGCCGATTGGCACGCGGACTTGCCGCTCGGCGACAAGCGCGGTCGTGTTTGAGGATAGCACAACCCACGATGATGGAAACGTGAAGTTGAAGCTGTAAGCGCCGCTCACAAAAGAGTACGCCTCGACGCGAATGTCAAGGTCTATTGTCGAGCCGCTTGTGAAGCCTCCGTAATGCGTACTCCAAGCGCCGCTTGCCGCCTCGCGAATCCAAATGCGCCCGTAAGGTGCAGGCGTCGTGTTTTGGTCGCTATAGGCGATATCGTAGTCCTCATAAATGACGGACGCGCCCGTATCAATGCGCGGGATTTTTGCCGTCAAATCGTAGCGGTTTAAGACTTCAATCGTGTCGTTAGCGGCGATTGGTGGCAGCGCTTGCCCGAATTGAAACAAGCCCTTGTCATTTACATCCGCGCCTAAGTAGAGTTCAGAGCCGCCCACTTTGCGGATTCGGTAGTAACCGACAAGGTTCGATCCGCGCTTGACCTTAGCCGTCATGTCGGCTGTCACGTTTGAGAGCGATCCGCTCACATTGACGCGCCCCTCTAGCGTGTTCAGGGCGCTTGTCACGGTAAGAGTGGCGACGACCGTATCTGGGCGCGCATAAAACCAAGCGGTCGCCCTAGCCGTCTTGAGCGAGTCGCGTTGCGCTGTTGTGAGCGCGCTAGTAGGCTTCATAGCTTCGTCCCGTTGACGATTCTAAAGCGAACATCACGGTAACCGCCGAAAACGGGTTGCAAGTCGCCGAATTCGGGCTTGATGACAATGCCTTGAATCGTGACAAGCGAGTCCGACTCGTCATAAACCTGAACCGTCGCGCTGGCAAAAAGCGAGTTCGTCAAGTTCAGTAAATTTATTAGGTAAGACCACATACCGAAAGTAAGGTAAGGAAACACAAGCGAGCATGACCAAAAGCCGCCTTCATATTGCCGACCCGATAATGCGGTTTGACGGGCGCGTGTTGGCAAATCGGATTTAGCGCTATCCACAATCCAATCAACAGCACCTTGATCGGCTTGCTTAGGGAAATCCTTAATGAGCGGTTGCGAAGCCATTTGAGCTATGGTCAAAGCGCCCGCCGCGATCTTGTGATTGGTTTTACGATTAGTTGGCATCTAACACCTCACTCCCCGTGTGCCAAATCCGATTGCATCTGTTTAGGTATACCGTCGTTACCGGCAATAGACATGCCGCGCTCAAGCCATGCCGCGTAACTCACCGGAGCAACGCGATTGATTAACGACCCGATAGCGACGGCGTATTGCCGTATTTCAGCCTGCGCTTCGTCCGAGTCGCGCAGCCTGATGAAGTTCAGTAGAGACCACAAGTTAGCTGTGACATAGCCTATGTAATACACGCCAAAGGCGGGTAAGAAAAGACGCGCTTGCTCTCGCGCAACGCCCATATCAAGAGCCTCCTTGTAAAGGGTGTAGGCTTGTTCGTACAATTCTATCAAAGATTCGGTGAGTATAGTACACTGATCTTCAGGCAAGACGCCCGCGCTGGCTTGCTTGTTGCTTTTGCTTTGCTTACGCCATTCGATAGGGATATACCAATCGTTTTCTTCATAAGCGGTATATCTCCCGCTTTGAAGGTTGTATGAAGCCCAGCGATGGCGAATCCATTGCCACCATACAATTACTGGCGCTTTGACACGAAAAGTGAACACTACATGCTCAAAAGGTGTAGTGTGTTTATGGCTTGCCAAATATTGAATAAGACGCTTGTCTGACTCCGTTGACACGCTCGCCCCTAGCCGACTTACCCTAGCCGCGTTAACGACCGCTAAATCGGCGGATGTTAACAGCCCGCGCTGGACGCGCTCTCGCTCAACGACAGGATCGAAGGCGGGCGTTACGCTTTGAAGCTCAACGAAGCCGCGATCCAAAACGTTTTCAATCAACATGGCGCTAGACCTTCCAGTACCTTTCATCGGTAGTCAAAAGCCAAACAATGCCTAAAATGACGGTCACGACAAGCCAAAACACGCCTTTGCTAAACCCGTCTCTAAGACCTAAGCCGAAACACAAATACCCTGCAGCCATTACTAATGAAAAGCATACGCTTACGCCCAACGCCTACGCTAAGACTAGCTTCACCATTAGCTTGTCCATATCCGAACACCCCGCTATAACAAGTCTAGAAATCTAAACGTCCCTAAAAAGGTACGCCATTTGCCGTTGACGAGCTCCTGCTCAAAAGTGCAGCCGCCCTGTACCATCGGCGAGCCGCTTGCCCGTTGCGCTAATTTGTACGATTCAACGCTTGGCTTTGCACACGCCCCGATCTCCGCTAACAACACATTACCGCCGTCATGGTAGAGCAGCGCTTGCTTGTGCCCATGCGCTTGTATGAAAAGGCGTAAAGACAAGCCAAGCGTGTGTTGCCATTTCAAATAGAACTCGTAAAGTTTCTTGACGGCGTCACCCGCCCATTTACCGCTAAAGTTCATATGGCTGATGAAAGCGTCGCCCTCGACCAAACAGTAACGCGATTCGGCGAGCTCCTCAACCCAATCGCCTTGCCTATGACGTAGCGGTTGGCTTACTAGCGTAAGGCGATCGTTGTTAAGGCTTTTTAGAAGCGCCTCTAAAGGGTCAATCACATACGGATGAAAAGCGCGATCGACCTGTTTACTCACAAGGCGGCTGAACCAATCGTCATGATTGCCCCTGATGATCTTGATAACCGCGTCCGTCTCTACTAACAACTTACGAATGAAGCGTTCTAGAACCTTGCTTTCATCCGCCAAAGTCCGCGCCTTGAACTTCAAATCGCTCTCATGCGGATTCGCCTGTTGCCCGTCGAACAGGTCGCCCGCCAAAACGACGATATCGGGGTTGAGGGCGATTGCCTTGTCTAGGATTTCCCAGCTCGGTCGAGCGTGGATATCGCTCAAGACAACGACACGACGGGTCTTAGCAGGAGGTCGAGGATTGGAAAGGTTCAGGCGCTGCGCGCGACGGCGGAGCGTGTTAGGGTTGACTCCGAATCTGGCGGCGATTTCACGAAACGTCTCGCCCGTCTCAGATCGGCGTTTCAAAGCGTCTAGCAACCCCTCTCCCATCGCCCCCTCACTCGCTCATCAGCGCCTCGATTATCCTCGATCCTAACTTATCAATTTCAGCCCTTACAAATTGCGGATCGCCGCCAATTTGCCCGATATTGACCACGACCGTCTTATTGCCCGCCTTAGCTGAGAAGCGATTCAAGGCGTTTTCAATGCCTTCGCTTTTCTTGAAAGGTATCACGATATCGCCGAATCCGCGCCGCTCGCCGAGCAAGCCGATTGTAGGGCTTGTGTAGATACCCCCTGTTGCGTTCGCTACAACCCTACCCCCGCTCGATCGCCCCCCGCTGAACAGGTTTAAGACCCGCAGAGCGGTTTGACCCACCTGATTCAGTAACTGCTCGACGGGTTTGAAAGCCTGTCTAACAACAGGCAATAGCCGCTTTTGCTCTTCAATTAGGGCGGCGCGTTGCTTTTCATACCCCTCGCGCTCAAGCCGCTCCCGGCGAGCCTGATCCTCCGCTTGCCATTGTAAACGACGCGCCGCGAATTCTTGCTCAATCCGCTGTGATTCGCTAATCCGCTTCACAAGCGACTCGCGCTCTTGAGCAATACGCTCTTGACTAGCGCGCTTGATATCGGCAATCTGATCCTGCAAAGCGCGTTGCCGTTCAGCGCGCTCCTGAGCGTAATTGTTGCGCAAATCGGCGAGCCGCTCTTCAAAAGCGCGCCGCGCCTCTTCCCGCTCCCGCAAAAAGTCTTCACTAGCGCGCCGCCCCGCAACATCGAAATCCTCAGCCGTGCGCCGCAAATCGCGCTCGCCCGCCCGTTGCGCGGCAATAAAGCCCGCCACATCGCCTTCCGCCGCCAATTCCGTCAATTGCGCTTGCAAGTCCTCTAAACGGCGATTGCGGTCGCGGTAGTAGTCCTCAGTCCGTCGCGCTTCGCTCAAGCGGAATTTTTCAAGCGCGTCAAGCTCTCTGCGCATGAAATCGCGCTCAATTTGCGCCCGTTGCTCGTTAAAGCGGCGCGCGGCTTTAAGCGACTCCTGAGCAAATTTAGCGCGCGAATCGGCGATACGCCGCGCCGTGTCCCGCTCAATATCGGCAATGCGCGCCTGAACAGCCGCCGCCCGCTCCGCCTCTTTTGCGCGCTCAATCCGCGCCTGAAATTCCGCCGCCTCTGAATCCCGTCGAGCCTGTATAGCAGCCTCTTCCGCCTTCAAACGTTGTTTTTCTTGGAAATCCGCGTCAAGTTGTTTCAATTGCTCCACGATTTGGATAGCCCGCTGAACATCGCGCTCACGTTGCCTTGTGAGCGCCTCCTGCACACGGCGCTGCCTTTCCATCGCCTCAATTTCGCGATCGCGAGCCTCAGCTGCGGGTAAGATATCGCGTTCTGTGTTGGCAATAATCTGTTGAATTTCAGCAAGGCGTAAAGTGTACTGGGCAATTAGTTGAATTTCGTCCTCACGCAATTGATCTTTTGGAATACGGTTCAAGCGCTCAAGAGCCGCCTTAATCGCCGCCTCCTCATCACGCAAGCTATCAAGCCGCGCGCGGATCGCTTTAGCGCCGCCCTCGCGTTGCGCTCTAGCCAAATCTTGGTAAAGCTGAACGGTCGTGCGCTCCGCCTGCACGTTTTGAGCGAGGCGCGTCTCCTTCAATACCTGCTCAAGGCGCGCTGCATTGTTAGCGGCGACCGTGCCGTCCTCAAGCGCTTTTCTTAGATTCGCTTGAGCGTCCTTGTTTTTATTAGATGCAATCTCCAAATCATCTAATTGTTTGGTTAACTCACCGACATAGCGCGACCGTGCAGCCTCAGCCGCAACTCGGATGATCGGATGAAACGGGTTGTTTCTAGCGACCTCGTCCGCCGCTGCATTAACTTGATCAATCTGTCTCTTAATGGCTTCACGCCGAGCCGCATTTTGTTTCTCCTCTGCTTGTAAAGAGGTAAGCTCTGCTTCTATTTGACTGCGCGTCGCTGTTGCAGTGAAAGCCGCCACATTAGTGAGATTCTGTTGAATCGCCTTGAAGCGCTCCACTTGCCGCTCAATCGTTTTTTCGAGTTCTGAAAAAACGCCCTCCACAGCTCCTATCGCTGCGCTGACCGCGCCAACCAAAAACGCTAACTTACCGAACCCAGCTTTCCCTACACCCGTCGCGACCCCCGCGCCAACAGCGCTCGAAGCCGCGCTGAGTGCAACGCCGCCGCCCCCGCCAAACGCGCCGCCAATCGTCGTGCCAAGCCCCCCTACTAACCCGCCAACCACACCGCCAAAACGATTGGCGAGATTAGAAGGAAAGGCGCTTGAAACGCGCTTTGCTTTCTGTTCGACATCGTCTAATTGGCTAAGCAACGGACTGAAATCGGATTGCGAGGCTTGTTGCGCTGATTCGCCTAACGCTCGCATTTCGAGCCGCGCGCGCTTAATTTGCTGCGTATAAGATTCCGCCGCGCCTGTCGCCGAACTCGAAAAGGCGCTTGAGGCGCGTTTTGCTTTCTGCTCGACTTCGTCTAATTGGCTGAGCAATGGGCGGAAATCGGATCGAGAGGCTTGTTGCGCCGATTCGCCTAACGCGCGCATTTCAAGCTGAGCGCGCTTAATCCGCTGTGCATACGATTCGGTCGCGCTCGCCGCCGAACGCGCTTGCCGCTCAAGCCCGCTCAAGCCCGCGCCTTGCAAGGCTTCTGCGCTTTTCTTAGCGCGATTGAGCGACGCAGTCAGCGATTCAGCCGACCGCGCGCTTTCTTTAGCGCCTTTGAGGATGATTTCAAGCGTTGCTTTGAACATGCCACCTATACCATTCCACCTTGTGCTGATAAAGCGCGTAGCACACGCTCAAATCTTCAATCCATCGCCGGTCGACTTGAGCGACCTCCTCAGGCGTCGGCAGGCGTGTGAAATCGGTCATACGCCATAAATCAAAGCCAAGCAAGACCATGATTGGCGGGTAGTTGAAAGCCCAATCATCTGGCTCGCATGTGATTGACTCCGGAATTACGGCGTTGCGCGCGCGTTCAATCATGGCTTGCCTGAACTGCGCGCGCCATGCTGAACGCCTCAAGCTAAAGGGCTATCTTCGCTTTTGAGCGACTCCTGTTCAGCCGCGCTAAGCGTTTCGGTCGGCGCGCTTGCCTTGTCATGGTTCAGCCGTTGCGCTTCCAAATACGCCCGACTCCATTCCGAGACGATCCAATCGGGCATTTCAAGCCGCGCTTCCCACAAATCCGCGAAATCGGTATCGTCTAAATCAAGCGCGGTAAACCACGCCACAAAAGCCGCGACGACCGCATCATCCAAGCTAACGGAGGCTTTAACCGCAACGGATTCAGTGGCGACGAGCAGGGTCGCGTATTCAGCCGCAATATCGCTCAACGCCTTTCGGGTCTCGGTTTTGATACGGTAATCGTCGAGCAAGGCTTCGAATTCCGTCAAGAATTCATCAGCCTCGACAAGCAAGCCTAGCGTTTGCGGCTTGAAAGTAATTTGCAGACGCCCGTCAAACGCCTCGATTGTTTTTGACTTGAGAAATCTGCCCATACCCACCTCCGAATCCAAAAGGGCGGCTTACCGCCGCCCCTTAGCGCGCTAAAGATTACGGCGTTACAAAGTCCGTCTCGTACAAGATCGCGGCGTATGAACCCGCCGACGGGGGTGTGCTGAAAGTGAAAACGGCGGTCGTCGTGTTAACGCTGCTCAACGCCGTGCCGACACCGTTGATGGCGAGCCAGTTCGATCCGTTAGTATGGCTCGTGTCCGCTGATGTCGGGCGATACGCGCCTGTCACGGTCGTCGCCGTACCATTGCCGCGCAACACCACCAAATGCAGCCGCTTGCCGCTTATGATCTCGTAATGGTCAACCCTATTGTCCTCTAAACCCATGCCCAAGCTGCTGAACGGAATACCGTTGGCTGAGCGAGTTGCCATGAGCGGGTTAACCGTTATGGTCACGTCGGCAGGAGCTTGAAACTCAAAGCCGCCCGTCTTGATCGTCAACTCCGCGCGCGGAATCACAAGCGACCGAATCTTTGACGCGCCGCCGTCCTTCTCTTGGAAGCGCTGTTGCAAAATGACGCCGCCGACACGAGGCAGGTCGCGATTGGTGTTTGTGCTGTACTGTTCAAACTTTTGGTTCGTCGTGTCAACGGTTGAGCTCGATAAAAGCGCGACAAGCGCGGGGTCAATCAACGGGCATACCATGTCAAATTGGCTCAGCTGCCGCCCGCCGAAATTGAAGCTCGCCAAACGCGGTTTATCGCCGCCCGTAACGTCAACAACGGTAGCGTCCGCAAAAGCGATCTGCGCCGCGCGAACATCGGGCAAGTAATAAGCATTCGATGAACTACCGTTGTTCAGGGTCGCGGTTTGACCCGTCGGGTAGCCTTCATCGTTCACAAGATAAATGAGAGCTGTTTGAAGTCCTGCTCCGTAACCCTTAGGCATTTCCGTCCCTCCGTCAATTGACCTGATCCGTGATTAGACGATACGCGACCGCCATGTTCAAATTGAAGCCTAGAAAGTCGCGCTCCGCGTAATTCGTTGTGAGCAGCCCGGTCGCCGTGATGCTCACGTCCCCACTCAACTTAGCAAAAGCGTCTTGCAATAGCACGCCATTCGAGCGAACTTGCAAACGCGGGTTGTCTAAGAAATACCGAATGGCGCGATCGCAAATGTTGAGCGCCGTCCTCGCCGCCGTAACGCCCTTATCGCCGTCGTCAATGCCTAGCGAAGATGTAAGCTCGGCGATTAGGAAAACGACCTGAAAATTGCGCGTTACGATTTGCGCCCCCGCCTGCCCAAACGGTAAGGCATTCGCCACGTCTTGAGGGACGATATACGCCAATGGCGCTTCAATGTCATTTGGCGCTACCGTCGGCGGCAGCTCAAAACAACGCTTGACGCCCTGAATTTGCCGTATGCACTCGGCAATGCGTTCGCACAACTCGACGGTTATCGTCATACGCCGCCAAAACCTTTCAAATCTACTAAGCCTTCTAAAGCAAGGCTCTGCACAAGCGCAGCGCGCGCCGATCCGATGCTTTGAAGGATCGGGTCGCCTGCCGCGTTAGTCCCGATCACGACCGCGCCCGTCTGAGATAAGCGGAGCTGAACGCCGCGCTTCACATAATCCTTGATAGACGGGTGAGCGTCGAACTCTAGAATAGCCGCGCCATTCGCGTGCGCGGCAGCCGTCGTCCCGTTAGCGCCGCGTTCGACCGTGTAAGTCGGCGCGTTCACAGCGGTAATGTACAGAAACTCATCATCTATTTTGACGAGTTGACCGCGCTCAAAAGCGCCTGCGCTTTGAAAGGTCGTCGCGGTATTGTTCAGCGCAGCGCTGAGCGTCTTACCCTTATTCTCAAATCGGTAGCCATACCCGCATTCCGCCTTGACTTCGATGAACTTGCCGTCCGCAACATCGCTTTGCCATATGAGCGTGTCGCTCAACAGGCGCAATGTGCGCAACGTCTTGTCAAGCTCAACATCGGCGAGCGCGATAGCCGTCTGCGCCGAATCGCCGTTCGTCACGCTGATGAGCTTTTGAACATCGTAGTCTAACAATAGAACTAGGCGATTTGATGACGATACGTTACCGCCGCGATAAGTCGGCGTGGCGGTGTAACGTAACGTCACGACATGCGGATCGAATCGCCTTTGGCAACGCGCCGTGACGAATTCGCTCTCAGCCTCGATTAGCGTCAAAAGTTGCGAATCGGCGCTGTTTGAAGTGATATTGGCGAGCGTCTTGAATTCGCCGACTCGCAACAGTGGCTTAGTCGTCATGACGGATTCGAGTAGGTAATCGCGCCGACAGTCGAGATGACGATCATCCGAGCATCGGATTCCGCGACTGCATAGATTACAGCGTTAGCAGGCAAACTAGCGCGGCGATTAGTGCCGTCCCACGTGAAACCGCTTGGAAAAGTTACCGTGATTGCCGCGCTACCGCGATTGACCACGATTAGCTCCGCTCCAACACGCGGGCGACGCAAAGTCACGTCATAAGCGGTCGAGCCCGTCAATCTCAAAACGCCGCCTTCAGAGAGGCTTAGGCTGTCAGCGCCTGAGGCACTGACAACCTTACGCAACACGCTCCCGATTTGCCCTTGCTTAATGTTCAGCAGCATGGTAGCCCCCTTAGATCGACACGCTCACATTGTAGGCTGCCGTCGCGCCCGTCGTGTCTGCAAAGTTAGTGAAGCCGCAACGGAGGAAGCACACGACGGTCGTGCTATCGGTGTAAACGTTGCGATCCGTCTCGATCTCAATTTGGCGCTTGTAACGGAAAGCCCAGCGATCGGCGCGGACTAGCGCGATACGACCGCGATTGTTATTCGAGTCAGTACCCGACCGCTTACCGTCTGAAGCCCGTCCTTTGAACATGAAAGCGCTCGGCAAGACGCCGATCTTGTACAGGAAGGGCAACATGCCGTTCTCAAGAGTCGCCAAACTGAAAACATCGCGCGTCTGCACTTCGGCAAGCGACATCGTCTTGATCGCCGTGTCCATGTCCATCACATACAACAGGCGGTCGCTAGGGATTTGATCGGCGGCGGGCAAGCGCTTGAGCAGCTCAAGGAACACGGCAGGCGTCAGCGTGTTACCTGCATCATAGGCGAGCGCCGTATTCGTGACCAACGGCAGCTTCAAAATGCCGTTGAAGAGCAGGTAAGACGGGCGCGTCGGGGCTGCGCTCGGCGTGCCGTCGATCAGATTGATGTTCGTGTTAGCCGCAGTCGCCTCATCTCCGTTAATCAAGACGAACTCGATCTCCTCAGCCGCCTTACGCTGCAATTGCGTATAGGTCTGGGTAAGGACGTCAAAGATCGTGTCTTCTTGCATCTCGCGTGACAAGACAACAGCCGCGCCGAGCTTCTTGATGCTCAGCGTGCGCTTAGCTGTGGCGAACTTTGAAGTCGCGAATGTAGGAGTCGGGATAGCGCTGTTAGAAGCCACGTCAGTGACCTCACCCGCGACATAGAAAGTCGGACTAGCGCCCTCGACCAAAATAGTCTCTTGATTGTGACCGCGCGGGATTTCACCATAGTTCAGCCCGCGCTCGACAAGCGCGTTGAAAAGGCGAGCTTCGCTATAGACCTTTTCCCACAGCTCCGTGCCGGGCAAGGTCTGCATCCATTCCGCGCCGAATCCCGCTTGCCCCGTATGCACGACTTCATTGGCGCGGTAGGGCGGCATGAGCCGCGCGTATGCGCCGCGAGCCACCTCAGAACGGGTCTTAGCCGCCAAACGAGCCAAAAAGTCGCCGCGCAGCGCTGAGCTTTCCAAGCGCCCCGCCTTGACCAGATGCTGCACTGTCTGATATCCGAAAGCCAATTGACCGGGCGTGTGAGCGTCATAAAAACGATCGCGGACGTCAGTAATCACGGGCTTACGCTCCTTTGGTTGCTGCATAACCATGCGCAGCATCTCTTTAGCGACCGCTTTCGGATCGGCGACGACCTTTTGGCGCGGGCGGGCGGGTTTAGCGGTTTCGGTTTCGTCCTCGTCCTCCTCAGCCATATCATCCTCAGGCGCGTCGTCCGCGTCGCTAACAGATGCGTCCTCCTCCGCCGATTGCTCGACGGATTCTGCAATCTCAGCCATGTTGCTAGGCATAGAATCAACGCCCACCATAGCCTTCACAAGCGCGACGACGCTCTCAACACCGTCCCGCTCAATCAATGAAGACAGGAGCTGAGTCGCGTCAACATCGGGCGGAATGCCCATTTCCTCAAAAGACCGTGTAGTAGCCATTTCATCTCTCCTCGTTGTATCGTCTTCAATCAACTTAGCGCGGTAGACAGGAATCGCATCACGCGTTAACTCGACATGCAATACTTTCATGCGCGGTTCGCACGGTCGTTTTGTAAGGCTAACCTCAGATAGCAACCATGTCCTGAACCGCCCATCCTCATCAAACTCGGCAAGATGTTCAGCGGACGCACTGCTCACGCCTAACAAGCCGAGCTTGATTTCATCCCGTATCTTCCGATAATAAGGATTATCTGAAAACAAGACCGCTTCAAAGGCGACGCCGATATCGTCATGCCATGTGCGCACAACCTTGCCGATTACCGTCTTGCCGACTTCAGGGTCTTGCCCATGCTCATACATCAGGCGGATTGGCGCGCCGTCAATCAAGCCGAAGTCAGGCGGCTCGTCGCGGTCGAACCACGTCCCGAAACAATCGGGCTGATCGGGCGTTCCCCAGAGCGCCAAATAGCCTTGAATACGATCGCCGTCTATTGAGCGGACAAAAGCATACTTGCAACTCATAACGCTCACCTCTATAGGGAACTTAGCAAGGCGCTTGTTAAGGAGAAAAAAGACCGCCGAAGCGGTCTTGTGAGGTCGAATCAAACCCGTCCAGGTCAACGGCTTACGATGCTTTCCACGCCTCAAGAACAGTTGTGTACCAACGGGCGGCTAAATTAACAAGCGAAGCGGGGTCTACAAACTTGGAATCCCCGAAAGCGCCCTTAAGCCCTTTTCTCTTGCTAAGCGTGTAGTCAACCCGCGAAAAGCGGTAAATCCAAACACCGTCGCGGGTGAAGATAAAAGGCGACGCCGCCTCCTCAGGCGTCGGCGACCAACAGACAAGCGGTTTGACTGTCGCTAGAAATGAGGCGGTCGGTTGAGCATTCCACGTCTTACGAATGGGCTGGTCAAGCCCCGTAACCTCTTCACCGTTAAAGGTGAGGAGGGCGTGTGTTTTGAAATCAAATGCGTACAGCGCGGAATACAAGCCGAAGCGGTTGAGATCAATCATTTCGTACATCCTTCACAGTTACTAGCGTTAGCTATAGAAGCGTTAGCTATGCAAAGGATAGCACGCCTCAAGCCGTTGTCAAGCGGAGCAGATTAACGAATGATTAAAGCCGTTTTACGGATTAGAAAAGTTTTGTTGCAACTCGTTTAGGAAAACGCGCATTAGGCGCGGCAATTGAAGGTTAATCTGCTCAGGTAAGCTCTTATGCCCTGTTTGGCGATGATAGAAGCTCTGCTGATTCGAGCCTCGTGGATAGACCAAGCTCGCTTGTCTAGGGAAGCCTATCACATACGGCGCGTAAGACTTGTTCGACCCGACTGTGATGTAGACTCTACCACCTGTCAATTCAACCTTGCTTGTCAAGCTCCTGTACAGCGAATTGGTTCGGCGATAGGGTACACGAATCGCGCCCGTCCGTATTGCCCATAGCACGTAACGCCGTTGCTTTTCAGTCTTGAATTTGCTGGGCTTACCGTCGAGCGTATAAACAGGCGCTAACGGGCGATTAGGCGGAGGCGGAATTGGCAAGACAAGGCTTTCCATCGCGACGCCTGTTTTGCGCGCCGCCTGCAATAAGGCGGCTTCGAGCGCCTGTTGCGAAACGCGCCGTGAAATGAAGGCTGTGAACCGCTCCAAATCATCAAACGCCATTGGTAACATCCTCTATAACAGGAATGGTGAAACAACGGCAGCGTGGATGAGCGGGCGGCGTCAAGTATTGACCGTCTAACGCCGATCGCCACCCGCGCTGAAAATCGCTTACCGCGTTATGTCGGGAGCGGCAAGTTGAGCAAACGTCCTTGTCCTGAGCGGTCTGCCAAATTGCGCGTTTCACGCCGGCGGTCTTGTAACGCTCAAAAGCGCCTTCCGTGTAAACGCGAGTCAGCTCGGTTTCCGCGATCAACTGCGCGCGATTGAGCAATTGTTGTGAAAGCGGGTATCCCTGTACTGCAAACACCCCCGCAATGGCGTCGCGCAACCGCGCTATTGAAGCGTCCTCTTTAACCGCGTCTGCAATCGCTTGTTGTAATTGCAGCAAAGTCGTTTGGTTGATTTGCTTGACTAGCCGCGCCGATTGATTAAGCGCGTAAGCGACCGCCTCGTCCGCGACTAGATTCCAATCAATTGTGAAAGTCAAATCGCGTTTGGCGACCGCGCTTCGCAACTGCTCATCAGCCGCCTTGACCCCGCTCACAAACGCGCCCGCGTAATGCTTTGCAAAACGCTGCTCATAATCAGGCGCATGGCGCTCTAACCATTCGCTGAACCATGCCAACAGCGCGCTTTCCAATTCCGATGCAGGCGTGTCGCTCACAAGCGCGTCGAGTTGAGCCAAATCATCCTCGCTAAGCCGCTGTGATTCAACAAACAAGTCGGCGAAAAGCGAGTTTAGCGAAGGATCGCTTTCCAACTGCCGCCAAAAAGCGCTACCGTCCGCGGCCTCAATAGGCGCTTCAATTTCAAGCCTTTCAGCCCGCTCAAAAATCAAGTCGGGATTCCAGTAGCCTCGCAGCTGTTCGGCTATCCAATTCGCCAATTTTTGAGGCAATTTGACGGGTTTGAACGGAGCATTAAAGTCCCCCTGTTGGATAGCATGGCTTAAAACCGCCGAATGCCAACTGCGCAGCTCGGCGATTTGTTCGGCGCTTAGCGGCGCGCGCTCTTCACCCGCCGAATCCTCATCATCCTGAGCGGGCGATTCGGTAATCAAAGGCAATTGTGTTGGAACAGGCGGGGGCGCCAACAACGGCTGCTGAACAGGCTTGCCGATCTCAACGACGGGAGTCGGGACGCCGTTGACCAATACAACATCGCCTGTTGGCAACCTATCTAAGCCGAGCGCGGCGCGCGCCTCGTTCAGGGTCAAGACGCCGCCTTGATAGAACGGCAAGACGCGAGCGGCGTCCGTTTGCAAGCCCAGCGGCGAAGGCTGCAAACCAATGAATTGGCGCGCTTCGTCCAAAGTCATGATGCCGCTACCAAAGGCGGCGGAAGCCATACTAAAGCGCTCTGGCGTCGCCAAAATAAGACGGTTCAGTTTGTGAAGGTCAATTTCAACGCGCAGCTCATAACCGATATCGGAGAAATCGCGTTGTAACCATTGCCGATTCACGCCCTCCAAAATCATGCGTAGCATCGGCAAGGCGACGTGCCTGATGTGGTTCAACCAAACATCGTTGTAAGTGTTTGAAGCGCCGAGCGGGTCGGACGGGCTACCGCCTAACAGGGTAGGATGCACTTGATAGGCGGCGCAGATATCAAAACGAATTTGATCCAAGAAATCCCGCATCGCCAAATCGGTCGGAGGCGGTGTGATAGGTTGCCATGTCCATTTGCCGCCTTGTGTTGACCCAGCGACAAACGTTTTCCACGCATTGCTTGGGCTTCGCATTTGTTGCCAAGCCTCCCTTTGCCGCTCAAGCTGTTCAGGCGTAATCATGCCTTCAAAGATGAGCAGCCCGTCCGGGCGCGCGGAGTTAGCAAAGAATTGGCGTGACCATTCGCCTAAGTTGCGCTCCGCTACCGCCCGATAACGGATAATATCGGAAGGAGCGTTGCCATACCGCGTGCCTAGCGGCGTTGGCAAGCGTAGGAAAATCAAGTCGCGTTGCGGGATTTCCTGAAAAGAATGCGTTAGCAGAAACCGAGACGGCTCGCCTGTCACTAAATCGCTCTGAACCGTTATGTCCATCGGCGATATGAAAGTAACCGCCGTCGGCAAGCCGTATTCATTGCGAACCTTATACAGGAAAGCGCCGCCAAAAACCAAAAGAGATGCCGATAGCAACCATAGCAGCTCTCGCGAATTCTCAACGAAATCGCGGGCGGGGGAGTACTCTAATTGCGAATCAAGGTCGCTTTGCGCGACCAAATCAATGTTAGAGATAGCGTCCGCTCTGAACTTCACACAAGCCCACGCCGTTATTGAAGCGGCGTAGATCGCCGCCTGTTCATCGCGATTGAACAGACCTGCATTGCCGACGCTCATCTCAGCGGGCGGCAATTTATCGGAGCGGGTCGCGTCGCCGACATACCACGCCCTACTGAACTGTTGGCTTACCTGAAAACGCCGCGCCAATTTGCGGCGGATAGACGCCCGTTTCGCCATGCTCAACTCCTCAGCCTGAGGCTACCGATCCCGCTCTCGGTTTCAATCATTGCGAAATTCCGAACCACTTTGATGCGGATCGTCTTAGCAGTTTGCATCATAGCCACAAACGGACTGCGCGAGACACGAATCGGCTCGCGATCAATACAACTTAAATCAACCACAGCCTCTTCACCCAAGACACGGTAGCTCAGCATATGCGCTGGAATCACATCGCCGCCTTCAAAGCGACAAGGCTTGAGCGGCTTGAGCGCTTGCGCAAATACGTACACTCCGCGTGTGTTATCGGAATATCGCAAACCGCTTTCAACAACCGCGCAGCTATAGAAGGATAACGCCCGCGCCGTGAGTATCAAGCCCATATCGAACGCCTTGCCGATATCAATTTCAGGATTGATAGGCGTCGAGATATGGCAGTCAGGCGTCAAAACCGTTGCATATCCATCCGAAAAGCTAACGCGGCGGGCGGGTAAACAAACCAAATGATCGCTTATGGCGGCGGGTAAGCTAAGACCGCCTATCCATTCGGGGAGCATGTTGTTAGGGATAGTGAACCCGCGCAATATGCGCTCCCGATTGCGGCGCGGTAGCTTGTGCTTATAAGGCTCGGTCGCCAAAGCCTCCTCAGCAAGGCTCAGCCCATTATCGCGCTCGACGATAACCACGCCGCTTTCAAAGCGAAGTCGCCCGTCCTCAGGTGGAATGCGCAGGATTTTGCGCGCCGTCTTGAAAGCGCCCTCGATCGGGATGAATGCAAAACCCGCGCCGCCTAACAAGTAAGCGCCGTCTTTTATCACGACTCTAAAGTTGAATTGCCGCGCCAAACTGAAAATTGGCAAGACCATACGCTATCTCCTCTAAAGCAACTTAGCAGCGCTGCCGAACGCTAGAGCAGCCTAGTAACTCAACCAAAGCCGCCGGACAAGAAAACGACAAGCAGAGGAGGCAGCAGCCAACGCATTTTCAATTTCACTACAAAGCCATCATTAAATATTTAATGGTGAGTTTGCAGTGAAATTGAAAATCCGCCGCCCTAGCTCTGATCGGCATTTTTGGGCTATCGCCAAAACCTGCTAAGTTATATAATACCCTAAATTCGGTCAACCCCCCTTAATTAGCTAATTACCTCGCCTATCGCTTCCCTCCTAAATTGCCAACGCCCTTACGCGCCTTAGCGGGGATAGGCTTCGCTAGTCCCGCCAATCGCGCCCGCCGGCGATCGGCAGCGCTTGAGCGGGTTATCGCAATGCTCACGCTTAGCGTTGACTGTCGCGCTCAACTGTTCTAATCGGGCTGTATTGAGGGGGCGGGGCGGGGGGATCGGTCTCTCTTTTTTCGGGGGTGGCTTTTAGTTGCGTAGCGTATCAAAATGCCTCAAAAATCGGGCTACAAGCCCTACGAACTACCTTACCCCTAGTGATTATACCCCTAGCTCCAAAAACCTTCAGAAAGCCTCAAAAATCGCGTTTTCAGCAAATGTCTCGATTGGAGGCGTTAGCCTAATTTTGTGTGTAGGAGGGTATGCTTATGAGCAAGCGTAAATTCGAGCAGCTAAGCGATGAAGAGCGTCGTCTGTTGGTTTCGGTGACCACCTCTACTCTCATGCACGACTTAGGCGTCTCTAGATCGGTCAAGTCAATCATTGATGAGAAGTACGATGCTTTCATTGATTTGGCGATCGACAAGCACCGCATTTCGCCGGACGCGCTTCGAATTCGGGGTAGCAAGGCGATCTTAGAGCATTATCGTGACGAGTTCAACTACGCCGCCGAGCAGGTCGTTGCCTACATTGCGGGCGTATTGAAGCGTATTCTAGAGACGGGGGAAATCCCGGAGGATAGCCAAAGCTAATCCCGCCCAAACAGACAATGCGCTCAAGCGCGCGGCGAACAAGCTGCGCGCTTGTGTTTTACCAAACTGCACACCATACGTCGTTTGGCGACGTGATGGATTGGGCGGCTAGGGCGAGGGCGATCACGGTATCGTCATGCTTATTTGAAGGCGCGCCGTATCTAAACCTGCCGCTGCTAAGCCGTTCCATCTCAAACGAAACCAATTCAATCTTCTGAACAGGATCGTTCAGCAGTAGCAAGTTGCCCTTTTCAAGGGCGAGCGCCAAATTTTGGATGATTGAAGTCTTGACCTCGTTAGTCAAGGTCACGCCGATTACCGACGCGCCATGCGCAGCCCATTGCGAACGGGCGAATTGCAAGACGGCGTCGCCGACGCCTGTTTGGTCTACCCTAACGGTTTGCGGCTTGTAACGGCTAATCGTATTAGCGATTCGCACGATTTGGTCTTGCCATGCCATTTGATGGAATCGGTCAATGAAGACTTGACGCGCAGGCGATACATCCGTGCGCAAAATGGACACGACCGTGTAATCGTTAAGGCGAGCGAGGTCAATGCCTGCGCTATAGAGCGCACCGGCGACGGGCGGTTCAGGGGACAAGGTCGCGTTGTCCAGCACGGCGCTGAACACGCCGCCGACATCATCTATGAACTCAGCTAAAATTTCTTGTTTGAACAGCACGTCGGGCATTGCCGCTTTCGCCGCTTCGATTTCAGCTTCAATCTTAGGCAAGAATGTATTGGCGGATGTCGGGAAATTGAAAGAAGCCCAGTCAGTCTCTCCTTCCAAGCCTTTCCTGAAAATCTCATGAAACCAATTCAAGCCTTTAGGCGTGCTGAGGAACAGCGCTTGCCCTTGCCTATCCATCAAAGTCGGGCGCAGGATTTCATTCCAAATTTCAGGCGGCATAAGGGCAGCCTCATCGAAGATCGCCAAATCAAGCCCTGCTCCTCGCAGATTGTCAGGCTTGTCGGCGCTTTTCACTTGTATGAACCCTTTGCTGAATTGGATCAGGCGTCGTGTGCGATTCTCAGTGAAGCCGACAGGCGCTGCTAAGCGCTTGATAGTGTGCAAGCCTATCAATCCGATCTCATAAGTCGGGGCGACCCACCAAACATCCTTGCCTTTCAAGGCGGTCTCGATAGCGACGATCGCCCCTAGATAGGTTTTCCCCGCTCGCCTCCCACAAGCGACGACTCTAAAACGCGCCTTGTTTTCATAGATAAGGCGTTGCATCGGCGTCATATTGAATTTGAAGGGGACGGGCGTGACACGGCTTGTAATGACAGGCGTCAGCTCGGCAAGGGCGGCGTTCAGCAAATCTTGCCCTTTGTCGGCTTTCGCCTGCTTTTGCCGCCGCGTCGTCCGTTTAGGATTGGCTGCTTTGCTCATCCTGTTCAACCATTTTGCGCTCTAGAGCGCTCATCAACGCGCGCCATGCGCTTTGCGGGGTCATGCCCAGCTTACGGAGCAGCAGCTGATCCTCATCAGATATCCGCAACAGCGCGCCATTGCCGAATTCCTCAGGAAAACGACGCTCTAGAATCCAAGCGAAACGTTGCCATGCCTTGTTATCCGTCTTGAGCGCGTGGAGCGTCTTTTCAACGAATATGGACACGGCGCGCTCATACAAATCGCTGAACTGCGCGCTCTCCTTGAGCAACCCCTTGACGAATTTGACGGGCAGTCCGCTCCCGCTTGCCGCGTTTGAAAGCGGCAGCCCTTCTGTGACCTTGACTAGAAAAACACCGAGCCGCCGAGCCGTCTCGTCATCAACGGCTCGGTCGGCAAGGCTCACGTAAGCGGGCAGTTTTTTCGAAACGTCGAGTTCGGTCTCGAAAACGATCTCGACAGGCTCAGATTCCGAAAAGCTCGGCGATCGCCTCCGACTTCGCGGCATAGCCTACCCTCTCTAATGCAGCACGCATCTTGCGAAAAGCGCTTTTGTACATTGTATTCAACTTAGTCGGCTTTTCGCCGAAACGAGCTTCATAGCGCGCTATCAAAGCTGCGCCGTCAACAGGCTCGCCCGTTTCAAGCCCGAATCGGGTCACGACTAGAAAGCGCAGCCGCTCGTCTAAGGCGTCGAGAGCGATCTTGAGCAGCGCCTTGATTTTCTCTTCACGATTTTTGATTTCAAGCGCTGCTTCTGGGGTAGGGGCGGGATCGGGGTGCAGGTCTAAGACCTCATCAGATATGAACTCAACACGCCGCTTGCCGCGTTGTTTGGCGGGCTTGCCGGTAACTTTCGCTGGCTGTTGGGCTAACCCCTCTTTTGAGGTCTGCTTGAGAATCGGCTTAGGATTGCTACTGAATCGGATCGCCGTGTCGCGGACGTTATGGTCAATGGCGGCGGAGGTGTAGTTAAAGAAATGCCGATAGGTATCGCCGCCCGCTTTAGACGGATCGAACCGCTTAGCGCAGACCAGCACGGTTTCGTATGCAGTCTGTAGCAGGTCTTCAAAAAGATCGGGGTCGCCGTACGAGTTCCGTGCCGCCGATTGAATGCACTTGAATTCGAGGTCGGCGATAGGTGAGGTTTTACCATCACGAGGGTTGTAGCGCGCGTTGAAGCGCTCATTTGAGATCAGCATTGTCTCGACCTTTCTTTCGGGTTGTTCTTCTCAGTTTGGCGACCGCTCGTCTGAACACGGCTTTGACGGTCTCGGCTTGCCCGTCTGGGAATTCGCTCTCGATCTCCTCAAGCGATATCCCCCGCATCATGCTCTCGACGATGAACCGCTCAGCGTTGTTTAGAGTGTACAGGTTCTCGCGGATGATTGCAAGTCGCTCTTGGTTTGTTTCTAGTTTAATTATCTCATTTTCTAACGATGTATTGTCAATCAACTGGGCGGGGATAAAGCCGTCATCATCGAGCCGCTCAAGGCTCATCTGAGCGATCGGGATGATTTCAGGTGAGCGGTTCGCTCGGTAGCTACTAGGCAACCCGACGGCTGCAAACACCTCCCGTTCAATCGAGCGTATGATTGATTGTTTCACATATGAGAAGAAATGCCCGATCGAGCCGCTCGCCCGGTTGCGGCGTTTTCGATCGGGATCGAACCGCCAATAAGCCCTTTGAAGGGTCTCGTAACCGATCTGCGTCAAATCTTCAAAGCTATAAGCCGCCTTCTCAGCCAAATCCAAGTATTGATTGGCGACGCTTTTGATAAGCGCCTTAAACCGCTCAAGATAGAATTCGAGCGGTTGTTCGTCCCTATTGAAGGGTTTATCCATGAATTCTTGGAAAAGGGACGGGCTTTCAAACAGACGCTTAGCCATGCTCCACTAACTTCCTCGCCCTAGTGATGACGACCGGCGTAACGCCAAACTTTGCCGCCAAATCCTTGCCGCGCATTTTGAGCAGCTCAGGATTGCGGCGTAGGATAGCCGCGACAGCCTTAGCGTTGAGCGGCTTAGGTTGACCGGCGATTTCAGGTGAAATTTCAATTGCAACGGATGAAATTTCACTTGAAATTTCAGCCACGCCTTGTCTAACAGTCTCTCGACCGCTATAGCGCGAGCCCTTGCCGCGCTTGTCGCGCCCTGAAATTTCAATTTCATCGGATGAAATTTCAATCGCAGCTGATGAAATTTCAATTTCACGCCTTGAAATTTCATCGTCGCCCTGTGAAATTTCATTTCGTGACTTTGAAATTTCATTTGTAGCCAGTGAAATTTCATCCCGTAAGGCTTGCTTGATTTCATGTAAGACCTCTTCCACCGCCTTGACCACCGACTTCACTACCGCTTGACCGTCCATATCGCCGAGCCCTGCCTCATGCGCGCCCGGCGTCAAATAGGGCGCGCCCGCATAAAATCCTTAAACGAGACCATGTGGCGATCGAATTCCGCTGCTATGCATTGGTATTCAAAGCGCGGATCGGCTTCAATCTGCTCTAGATACCGCTTGTAAAGCGCGCCTTTCTTGCCGTCCGCCGTCTTGCAATTGTCGCGCAACGCCTCGCCGACGGCGTACACAAGCTCGTTTTGATAGCGCTCAGGCAGCGCGGTCTTAGGGTCGCGCAACACGGCGTGATAAAACTGAACAGCATCGTTGAACGCTTTGATGCGCGCCGCCCGCTTTTCAAGCTCTTGCATGAGCAAGTTTTCGAAAACGAAGCCAACTCCTAACACAAGCGACGGCGCTAGGATCGTGATGAACCATTGAAACACGATCACCTCGTTTTGAGGGTAAGACGCCGTCATGGATATGTTGGCAAGCAAGGCGATCGCCGCGCTCATCACCATGAAAGCGCGGAATACGCGCTTAGCCGTCCGCGTTTGGGCTAACAAGCCCGCGCTAAGCCCAAAAGTCAACGCGCCAATCTCGCCCATCACGACAAGGACGATAAGACCCGTTGATACCCAGAACTCGTTCACGCGATCCGTGTGGGTTAGCACGGATTTTAACACGATATCGCCCGCCGCGAGTTGCTTGCCCGCGCTCACATACAACGCTCCGGCGGCAACGATAAGTAACCCGATTGTCAAGGCTAGGGTCAGCCAACGCGGGTAAGCGGCGAAATTCTCGACTTCGAATTGCGCCTTTTCAGGCTTAGGTATAGAGGCGATCACTGCGCTCCGCGCTTTGTCCTCACAATCAAGCCATTGTGAGCGGGTGAGCGGAGGCGGTGTAACAAGCGTTGCGTTAGGCGTGATCGGATTGTCGCTCATTCGTAGAACAGCTCCAGTTGAATAGGCATCCCTAACCAAAAAGATAGGCGTTCTTTCGCTATAGAGACGTAACTTGAGTCTATCTCGACTGCGTCAATGGACTGCCAACCGGCAAGCGCCGCGCCGATAACCTCCGACCCCGTCCCTGAGAACGGTACGAAAAGACGTGGATTATGT
>Ga0308403_1000253_pt1 | contig 22865 bp, 23 predicted proteins | sample HotsprSampleOSM3_FD_203470 | JGI IMG/M metagenome (GOLD analysis project Ga0308403, IMG submission 203470) | Hot spring phototrophic mat microbial communities from Octopus Spring, Yellowstone National Park, Wyoming, United States - 20060914_OS-M3 ... | reverse complement strand
ATGCTGAGCCTACTTTTGATGGCACATTTGTCATCAAAGAAAGGGGCATCCTGAAATCGCCGCATGAGTATTCGGGCATTGATATTATCTCCACTTGTTCCTATGCGTTTACCAGGGCACGCGAAGATAAGATTGACATATTATTTTACGACTTGTCGTGGCTGATGGGCGTTGAGGATGTGTATGAAGTAATAAAGTTTGGCAAGTGTGAGAATGCCCCTGCCATAATAGCTGTCGTTCATAATGATGGGATTGAGTTAATGATTGATGACGGCAGGCCCATGATGTTTATTCATGGCTTCCCGCATTACACTGTGCTTGATGAACGCTTTATAGTTGTGTTTGACCCCGAAAAGCGCGGGCCTTATGTAAGGATTTACACTCTCCTCGGTGAGCTTGTAGCTGAGGGTAACTTGTGGGAGGCACAGAGGAAGGCGTTAAGGTGGAAGCCTAAAAACAAAAACAAAGACGACAAACCTAAAAACTAAGAGATATGAAGAGGAAAGATAAAAAAGCCAGCGAAACGACAAAGAAGTTTACTGCCAGCCCTTCTTTATTAGAGGGGTTCAGCAAGTTATTGGCAGAAGTACATCCTCGTCTGCCTGCTTATTTTTATGGTGGCAGTGGCGTATTGGCTCCACTACCCGTTGATAAAGAAGGTGAAGACAAAATGGCAGAGTTAGGGCTGACAAGACTAGTACCAGATGGACATATTGACAGGGATGTCTTGTTTGCGATCCACGAAGTCTTTGCCTGCGCCTACGACGAATTGTGGGGGCCGTACTTTCCTCAGATAGCGGTGCAGACACTAAGGAAGTCGCTTGCAAACAAAAACTCTAACCTAAGCCAAACGCTTGCTAAGGCCTATGGAAAAGAATAAGAAAAACAAAACAAGAAATTGGGCACTAATACTGCTCGTGGCGTTTGACTACTTTTTCTTATCTCGGCTTTGGGCGCTAATAGTCCTGCTGATTGCCTGTGTGCCCGTTAGGGACAATTGGCACATTTATTGCTTAGCCTTCGGTGTGCCAATACTTCTGTTTAGCTTAGTGGCAGGCATCATAATGGCAATGAAAAAAGAAGGCGAGGATTTTAATATAGACATAACAGGCACAGACATAGAGGAACGAGATACAAAATTTGAACGCCATGAGTAGGCAGTATATTAGCGCATCTAAGATAGCGCAATTCTTATACTGCCCATTTACTTTTGAGCTTTCGGATGCAGGATATGAACCTATTGAACCTTATTTGCCTGCCGTCGCCACTGGCGATGCGTTTCACATAGCGTTTGGCTATATGGTGGAGGGTGTCCCATTAGAAAGAGCTGCCGATATGGCAGTCGCTGTCACTGAAATGACAACGGGACATACAATGGATGTAAAAGAGAAGCAGGCACTCCTTAACAGGCTTTGCGCTGTGCCAAAATGGCTCTTCCATGCTGACGCCGTAGAGGTCAAGCTGATGAAGGAGATACCTGGCACGGAAATTGCAGTGATTGGCCGTATGGACGCTGTGGTCGGAGATAAGATAATAGACCTAAAAGCGGTATCAAAGATGAAATACGAGCTACCACCTACCTATCAGATACAAGCCCAGATTTATATGTACATGTCAGATAAGAGCAAGGCCTCCTTTATCATGATAGGGCCGAAAGGTGAGGTGGCCGAGTTTGAGATTGATAAGATGCCTAATGAGGTTGTGGGTGAGATGCTGGAATATTTTGCGCGCTCTATGGAGCGGGATTTTAGGCCGCCCTCTGGCCTGACCAACTTTGCCTGCGGCAAGTGCTCATTTCAGCACGTATGCCCATTCTACAAACTACTGAAACAAACACCAAAAAGAAGATAGTTATGACCAAGATCGGGACAAAAGAAGAAGGACTCCGCTTCGTGCGGGAAGCGCTATCAAAAGCGCAAGTAGCAGACGACGTAAAAGGTAAAGTAATCGCCGTCTTCGTCGTATCAACATCGCCTTGGTGGTTTTCCCCACCTGAGTACATTGAGTACTTAGTCAGCCAGCTCATCACGCTCTTTACTTACAAGTTTGAGGACGAGCGTATGAGTATACCTGCAAATATGGTATATTTGATGGCGGCAGAAAAGGGTATGCCGTCAATCTTATTGCACTGGCGTGTTTATCTCTCCCTCTATGCTCCGTATGTAAAGTCTTGGAGACTTGAAACTATCAAAGACAGCGATGGCAAACCCGTAGGTATGGTGGCCGTAATCATAGATAAAGATGGCGAAGAATGGAGATGGGAGCGTTACTACGATAATCTTCAACTAACAAGTCGATGGAAAAACAAGGAGCTAATGTTCGCCAAGACCATCCTAAAAGAGGCGCTTGCGATTAAGTTCCCTCATCTAAACTTGTTGCCGCCACTATCAACTGTTGAAACCTACGATCCAGATGATTTGGACGATCCTAATCGTATTCCCGTCGCCTCGGTGTCGTCTATAATGTCAGCTCCTGTGCCTCCTCCGCCTGCGCCAGCTAATAATAGTCAGAGCAAGCCCAATCCTGCCGAAAAGGCGGCTTCACCTAATCCTAACAATCAGCAGAAAAGCTCTACCGAAATAGTTAAGCGGCTTGCCGACGTCCAACCACCAGAGAATAAAAAAGAAACGGAAGGCGAGGCCGAAGTTACCAATGAGGTAAAGGCAAAATATAAAGAGCTTAGCGATCTAATCGGCGAAGAGGAGGCGAAAAAGCTAATTAGTGGCATAGTCAATAATCTTGGCGCACCCAGTTTCTCACAGCTTGACATTCAGAAGAAGCGAGTGGCGATAAGTATGATTAACAACGCTATTATCGCAGAGAAAAAACAAAAACAGAATAAAAATGGCTGATCGTAGAAACGGCTATGGGGTGGGTGCTTCTACCCACCCCTACTCCGCCGAGGCTGCACTGCGCATTATGCTTAGTAATGTCAGGCGGATGGATAGCAACAGGTGGTCGGCACGATGCCCTGTGCATGATGATAAGGATAACTCCCTATCGGTTTGGTTTGATGGGAATGTGTTATCATTTAAGTGTCATGCGAATTGCGATCCTAAGGTTGTTACCGACGCCTTGTATGCCAAATACCCAGAATACGCAGAGATACTCGGAAGAGCACCTAAAACAAAAGAAAAAATGGAGAAAGAGAAGATAACAGAAGACGCAAGACGCTGGTATATAAGTTATCTTGGCGTTCAGCCTGATGTAATAGCTTCGTTGCCTATTACATTTACTGAGAATGAAGTTATATTCCGCTTCCCTGGCATAGATAAAGTTAAAATAAGAACAAAGGGAGAGCGTGGGGCTATATGGAGGGGTACTGGACACACTCCTGACCTATGGCCATTGCCTCCTGAAAGGGTAGGCGAAGATATAGTAATCACCGAGGGTGAAAGTGATTGTATAGTCGCTCGTGCGCTTGGATTAGAGGCCTATGCCATAACAAAGGGAGCGGCGACAGGCCTTTCAACTTCGGTTTTGATTGCATTGCGCAGGCGTGGGGCTAGGCGGATCGTCGTTGCGATGGATGCTGATAGTGCAGGTAGGCAAGCGGCTTCTAAGATGGTGATTGCGGCTCGGCAGGCGGGCTTGGCGGCGATTGATTTGGACTTAGTGGCCGAAGGACTTATAGAGCCTCTTTATGGACATAAAGATATTCGGGATGCGTATAAACATGGTAGGGGGCAGGACATAGTAGAGGCAGTTCGTCATCTTCTTTATAGAGCGGATGAGTCTCGTCCATTACAACCTCGTAAGCTATCTGAAATAATGAATGAAGACACCCCGACCGACTTCATTATTGAGGGTCTCTTGCGAGCAGGTGGGACTACTATACTTATAGGTGAACCCAAGCTCGGCAAGTCTCAGATGTCTCTTGATTTAGCGATTGCAGTATCTCGTGGCGAAGCCTTCGCTGGGCTGGCAACTAAAAAAGGTAGAGTAATTTATTATGCACTTGAAGATGGCGAAGATATAGTTAGAGATAGAGTGAAAAGTCGTGGGCTTCTTGGGATGGATGAAGATTTATACATTGGCACGACAGCGCCTGTCTTTGAAGATAGTACGGCTTTATTAGAGGAACATATAGATATATTCCAGCCGTCTATGGTAATCATTGACACCCTGCGCGCCATGTCCGTTTCTACGGGTAAGAGCGAAAACGAAGCCTCATTTGCCGATAGTATATATCGTATAGCTAAGGTTGCAAGAGAGCGTGGCGTCGCTGCTATTATAGTTCATCACACAGTCAAGGCAACGACTGGCAATCCGATAACGGATGCAAGAGGAACGTCCGCAATAGCTGGTGCGGTTGATGTCGTCGCCGGATTATATCGCCGTGATGATGTAATGAAACTTGCTTGGAGGGGAAGGTTTGGCTCTGGGGAGCTAACATTATCGCAGCATCCTAATGGCTCATTTAGTTATTTCCCCTCTGTGCCTCCTCCTAATATAAATCCAGCAGAACATAATGCAAGAGTTGAGGAGCGTCTAAATCAGTACTATCAGGCCTGCCTGAAACATGCAGGCAAAGACGGACGAATAAATGTAAGGCAGGTTGTTATTTCTATGTGGGGCATGAAAGATGGCAAGTTTAGAGATGGCTCTTGGGACAAGACATATAAAGCCCTTGATGAGCTTGTTAAGAGACAGAAGCTGCGTAAGCGTGAGCGTCAGTATTATATGGTGCCCGTTGAGAATAACGAGCCTCCGAGGCCCACCCCAGAGCCAGAGCCACAGATAGATAATAAAACGGAAGAAGTAATACAACAAAATATGTCAAACACCGAGGTTGAAACCAATAATAATGTTAATGAGGATATAGTAACTTTGAGCGAAGGCGGGGATACAAATGAAAACAATGTATCAAAGGAGCCATTAGTGCAGCGGTTTGTGTCTGTATTACAAGGCAGGGTGATTAACAATTCCTCGCCTGATAACAACCAAAACAAAACTGATAATCCTATGAATACAGAAAAGAAAAGGTCGCTATTAAGAGAGGCCAAGCAAGTTATGGATGCCACCTTTGTTGGTGGAGGCGATTTAGCGTCAAAGACAAGAATGCTGATTAGAGATGCTTATGATAGAATGGCTAGTGGTAATCTAACGGAGGCCGCTCATAAACTACGAGAGGCTTACGACCTTGTGATGGCAGAGAAAGATTATGCTGATTACGACGACCATGATAAAGCGGTATATGCTCTTGATTTGGGCTTCTTTATTTATGCTTTCGCCAATGCCGATAAAAGGCTAAGGAAGATAGCTTGGGATATTTGGGATGCCAAAAATGAGTTCCGCAATTCACTTTACGATGCTATCAGCACTGCCCGTCAGGTTTTGTCTATGGTAGAGGAGGGGGTAAATAAAGAGACCGCAATAAACGAGATAGTCGTTCTGGAAGAGCTTGCGAAACTAAGAGAAATACTATGTAGATATAATGCGCAAGAGGAGTGAGTCAGAGATACAGGCGGCCATTGTAAAGGCGCTGAGCCAGCTTGGCTTCTTGGTTATTCATATCCCTAATCAGGCAACGAGGGGCAGGTATAGATACTCTGGCCTTTTGCCTGGCGCTCCTGACCTTATTGTTATAGGTCGTAACAGGATTTACTTTATGGAGGTAAAGAAACACAATGGCAGGCAGTCCCTGTCGCAGATGGCAGTACAGCAAATGATAGAGGAACGTGGATTTGATTATCATATTGTCAAGAGTGTAGATGATGCCCTTTCTGTCGTCGGATATGCCGAGAAAAGGTAAAAGACCTCCCCATATAGCCTCATTAGATAGAGATAGGGTTAGAGATGCGTTTGTTCATCTTACGCACCACAAGGAAGATTATATAGTCCATGAGAATGGCAAACCACTTGATTTCAGAGAGGCAGTAAAGAGATTTAAGGCTACGGGTGACGATAGATGGGTAATGCATATCTTGTCCTCCAATCTCGGATACTTTGTCAATACGCTGGCAACCGTTGTGGCTAAGTATAAAGTAGACCCAGCTGATTATGTTATTCATGTGTATGAGGGACTAAAACGCTCTATGACTAAGTGCGACGCCGATAGAGTAAAACTATCTTATTTGTCGGGTGGCGTTTTTCTTTGGTGTAGGAAGATAGCAGACTTAGAGGTAAGAGAGCGCAATAAAGAGGTAAATATGAACCTTTTAACTTGTAATGAGGAAGATGAGGATTGTGAACGCCTATCTATTATGGATATTGATATATTATTGGCCGAGCAGGGAATATACGAGTTACCTTTGTATGATGAGGATACATACCCGACACGCCGTAAGTAACATCAAGTTACAGACGAATACTGATGTCCCAAGACGATATGTGGGCGTTCTATTTAAGTTTGGCGAGCTTTCTGCCAACATGACAATGGTAGACCAGAATGCGACCATTAGGGCGGCGGGAGACGCTATTCTTGTTGAGCACGAATATCCAACAATAGATAAATATAAGCCCATCGGCCGCGTATTGTCTTACTATGTCAAGGATAATGCGCTTCTTATTAACTTTGAGATTACTGACCCAGATATTATAGACCTATCTACAACTGAAACCAAGAGCGCGCTCTCGGTTTCTTGGTTTAGCGATGATTATGAGGTTAAGTCGGCGCCATTTGGTGCGTACATTGAGTTCAAAGACATTGTTATTTATGAGGTCTCGCTTGTAACTAACCCCGCATTTAATACCTGTATAGCAACAAGCGAGGATGGGCTGACTTGTCTTTCTCCATCGGTGCAATCTAAACAAAAGGAGCGTTGTTGTAATGGCGGGTGTGGATGCGGTGGTAGCGGTGGAAAAAGAAACTCGGTAACTTTGTATGATATGATAGCGAAACACCAAGAGGTGACTCGTGAGGAGTTTGACACCTTACGAGAGCAAGTTCAGCAGGCGCTTGACGCTATTTCGGCGCTTGCTGCGGAAATTAAAGAGATAAAAGGGATGATTGGACAAGTGCCTGAGGAAGTCGTAATGGAGCTTGAGCAAGCCAAGAAGAAACTAGAACAAGTTGAGCTTACGCTTAGCAGTCAGGCCAATGATATTGCTGGCGTACTGCAATCGGCAGAGAAGTTGCTGGCAATTACCGAGCGAACCTATAAGAACCTTCCAAACCTTCTGCGGAAATGAAAGGGCTAGAAGAAAGAATAAAAGAACTCGAAGCAGCCTCCGAAGATTTGGAGCGCTTCACTAAGGCGAAAGGAGCCGAAGATAAAGAGGTCGTCGTAAAACAGCTTGCTGCCAGAAATGCGCTTGACAACGTGGCGCGCATGCTCACTGTGGCATTGAAACAAGATAAGATGGGAGCGATACCTATGTCTGCCAAGTCTATGTTTAATGTCTCCGTATTTAAGCATTCCACGCTTGGCACGGCTCGTGGCATTACTTCCGATTTTGACTATTATCAACCCGCTCGGGCTGACATACGTGGCGGCCAGCGTTTCATGGATCGGTTCGCAAAGTCTTTCGTTGGCACTAATACCACAATACGCAAAATTCGTCCTTCTTTTACAGGTAATGCTGGTGATGTCAATGAGGGCGCGCCAAAGCCACAGCGTAACTACACTTTCACACAGGATGATTATGCGTTCAACAAGCTGGCCGTAACGGATACTATAACACAAGAAATTATTCTTGCTGATGCAGGCGAAAGGGTTGCCAATTTTATTATAGATGCCCTCGTAGAACACATAAAGGATGAGCTTAATCAACGGCTAATTAACTATCTCTCCTCTAATGGTACTGCTTTCAACCCAGCACTTTTTGCAGGCTTGCTAAGCATCCCAGCTGGTAGCGCTCGCTGGCATGACCTTATCATGGCTGCACAACATCAGTTCGAGGGCGCATTTGCTGACCACTTCAAGAACGTTAAAAATGGAGACATTCTGCTCGTACCACTTAATCTTCACTGGGCTATCGTACAAGACAGAAAGGGCGCTGGCTTTGACTTGTATTATGAGGTTTCTCCAGTAGAAAGTATTGCCCTGTCTTCTATATGGAAGGATTACAACGGGTCTCGGATAATCCTGACTCACACCGAGGGGCTAACTATTGAGCTTGTTGATGATGTACAGCTGTATTACAACCGAATTGCAGATGCGGCCGACGAGCGCAACCTGTATAGAGTAACTGTTGAAGTTTTCTATCGCTTCGTTCCTACCAAGCTTCCGCTTCCCGCGATTGTGATTACCAACCCAACAGCCGATCTGCAAGCGATAGCGCCTTAATATGCGTGAGCTGTTTCATGAGATATTGGAAGCCATAGATAGCAGGCTGCCTAGTTACTTTCTGGTCAAAGGGGGGCGGCTTGAGGTTGCCCCCCTCTCCGCTAAGGAGTATAATAATCTAATATCTAATGGCTATCAGCCTATTGTTGAAGTTCAATATGAACAACTTGATAAGGGGGTTCTTGAAGCACTAAACAAACTACTGAATGGGCTTGGTAACAGGGCACTATTACTTTATCCCCTCGCTGTTTCTGCAATCATATCACACGAGGCTGGCCGTAGTGGCTCGCCGCTCAACAATGCGCTATATAGTAAGAAAGAAGGGGCGGAGAAGACTGGGGAGGACAAAGAGGTAAAAGAAGACAAAAGGCAAAGGAGGCGAAAAGAATGAGTTCCCTTAGTTTTCAGGGTTTGCCCAATCGGCGAGCATATACAAGACAATATGAAAGAGACATAGACCCCTTCGGGAACATTAGCCCCATACACCCATTACACCCGATGCGGAAAATGGAGACAATAGTTGTCTCTTCGCTTCGGGAGATGGAGGACTTGCTTTTGATTGGTGTCGATATACTAAATCTTGTCTCAGATAATGGAGCTTTTTCTTATGCTACTGATGACAGCCCCGATCCCAAGCCAGAAATAGATATTAGAATATTAGATAGTTATGGCGAAATGTTTAGGCTTGCCACCACGACCACTATACCAGTAGAAACATATCAGGCTACAAACATTAGTGAGGTCATCAAGGGCATACTAACAAGGCGGCTTGATATATTAGAGTCTCAGTTTTGGGCGCGTATATTTAATATTTTTAGTTTCTTACTCTCACTTCCTGCGGCACCACAGACATTTAGAGAGATTTTTGCCCTGTCTAAGGCATTCTTATCGCGTATAGTGCCAACTAACTCATACGACGTCCTTCTTAGTCCTCGCGCATTCGGCGCTGCCGTCTTCGAGAATATGTTGTCGTCGTCTATAATATCTAGCCATACAGAAAATCAAATTGCTGCTGGCAATATCCAGCTTATACCATTTGCAGGCGAGGGCTGGACGAGAGTTGAGTTTATTTCGGTATATCCAAGTATTCTTCCTACCCTTTGTAAGCGCTATATATATGACCGTTACTACGATGAGATTGTAGTAGATGAGTCTGGGGACAGAAACTATCGTCGCATAACCGCCGAGCGGTATTTCTTGCCGTTAATACCTCGTGATTACTACTATAATCTGGGCAGATATTTTGCAGCCCCAATAGTTACTATTCGTGGTGATACAGCCATAAATAATATAGAAACCTTCTACTCGGCCGATACGCTCAACAATCTATACTATGTAACAAGAGTAATATAATGCTTATTACGCCTTCTGACTTTACTGGTGATTATAGGTTATTCAATGCTGACAATCTTGACCCCGACGTAATTATTGCCATTGACGACGCACAGGCGGAGTTAGCAAGAGACTTATTCGTCAAGGGGCATGAGTTCATCATAAACAACTCACCTTCCGATCCGCCTAATCTTGGCCTTCGTGTGCTTGGTCTGCACAAACTATTTATTCCTTGGGTATTTCTCCGACTTGAACAAGGTATCTTGGGTGCAGGAATAAAGCGTACATCAGATGTGCCTGGCCGTTCTCGCTTTGCGGCAGGCGCATTCTTTGCTATTGCTCGTCATTATAGTTACTTCCTCGGTGAATGGCTACAATATGAAGGATTTGGGGACGCCGTCGTCACTTCGCCAACGCTTCTAACCGTATCTATTACTGCCTCTCGGATTATAGCGCCTAACATGGAGCTTGAAATTAATGGTAATGTTTATTCTGTCGTTGCGTCTTCTACTGGCCTAATAACAATAAATCCCGCACTTCCTTCTGGGCTAACTAATGTTAAGTATAGACAACTTTCAATGCGTATAGATAGGAAGTGGCGTTACCTTTAATAGATGGAGTGGCTACGAAATCTTAGGGGCTGGCTCAAGGCTCTCAGAGAGGCGAGAAAGAAAATAAATCCGAGCCTATCTACTATAAATCCAGTCATTGGCGAGCCAATAGACTCTATCAGTCCAGAGGAGGCGCTTCGGTCTATACCTACGCTTGCCAAGATACATAACTTGCTTGCTACGGCGGTAAATAGATTAAACTTTCATGTTCGGGTGCTTGGTCAGATTATTGACGACCTAAGCTATACTTTTGATTATTACTCTGGCGCTGCCTTTGCTGATTGGTATGTCGCTGGGTACGCGATATTTGACACAAACCTAAGATACATACCTTTATCTACGCTCCCCGATGTTCATGTTTCTGACGATATTGTTGTGGTACACAATGTAAGGCGCCCCATACAAACTGCACAACCCATTCTTATAGCGGCATACGAGTATTATCGTGCTCTTACGCAGGCGATGCGTAATCTTGGCGCTTGGAACTTTGCGGTACTAAGTGGAGAAGCCGTACGGGCTAAGTCAGACTCAGACGCACTGCGTGCGATGCTGAGCGACATGCGTCGCAAGGCAGGCGTTGGGGGTATAGAATTCTTAGCTATCCCTTTTGAGTTTCGTTCGGTTACGCCTGAGATGCCTAATCTCCAACTAGACAAGATTTCTACTCTCATCAATCGTGAGATATGCGATATTTACGCTATTGATAGCTCTCTACTAAACGACCCAGAGAATAAAACATATAACAACAAGTCTGAGGCGCTGAAAGGTCTTTACACGCATGTCCTCCTGCCTGCCTGCGACCAGTTTGTGGAGGCCATGACAAGAGCATTTTCGGCTGCTGGCTATACATATACCTTCCAGTACTCTACTGGTGCTATGGAGGGGCTTCTGGATGACAAGCGAGGAACGGCCGCAATACTGATGCAAGCCTATTCAATGGGACTTGTTAAGGAGGCCGAGATCAGGGCGTTCTTCAAGGACATGCTAGGTCGTTACGCCGAGCAAGAATAGGGAGGCCGAAATTGGCCATTTTTAGCCGATTTGAGGCAGGGTACGCCCTTTTCTGGTATCTTACCCCTACTCGGCCGATTACACGGCCTCAAATCGCCTCTAAAGCGGTAGTTGTCTCTGGTAACTTTGAATGCGATGACTAATCTTGGGAACGCAGGCCACGCTGCGGCCGATCCAACCACTACTTTGATAGTGGTTGTTATCGCCCTCGGTGTCGTTATTGCTGCCAACACCGCCTTAGAGTTACATGGGAATAAAGAATATAGGTGGTGGTATGGAGTAATAAAGATTGCGTTTTATTTTGGGTCTTTTGCACTCACTATGGTTACTGGCGGAGCAGCAACGGCAATTGCAAGCGTTAGTACTTTTCTTGGCGTGGAACTAAGCAAACTTGCTCAGCTACTACACATCAACGGCCTTCATGGGCTAATAAGCAATGGTAACGGAACTCGTAAATCGGATAAGGCGGATAAGGATACGCCACAGCATTGAGCACATAAGCGGTAATATCTATACAACATGCCCACATTGGTGGGCGTGGTGGATACCTAATACGCCTCCCGTTTGGAATTTCTATGATGATGAGGGGAACGCACACTCATGCTCTATTACTTATGGTACTGAGCCAACGATAATAACGGCGTCGGGTAGTATAGTGGGCGGAATATGGTTCGGTGCGCCAGATGTTTATCTTGTTCATGGACAAGAGTTAGACACTAAAACTAAAAATGCCGAAAGGCCGACTTTATTCGTACTATACGAACATCGGGCGGAAGCAGAGCAACTTTCATACCCAAGTGGAACAACTTCGGCCTTACTTATTATACCGCAATCAGCCAAATGGTCTGCTGAACTTTCGTCCTCTATGCACCGAGGGATGATGTCAGCAATGCAGGATATAATGAAACGAGCGCTAATAGATATTATTGATGCGACTTGGGTTTCTGCATATAATCCTAACTTGGCTGGCACTGGACAAGGTTTGCCTGGCGAGGCGAACTCGCTTGTTATGACGCTTAGATGGCGATCCTATACATAGGTAACTTTGTATGATATGGCACTACAATGCAGATGCGGGCAACCCGTAGAAGCCTTTGGAGTTCCGTCTTGTTACACCAAGATGGCCCCAATAGTGAAGATTATCTTCACTACGAGAGTAAACGAGACAATAGACAATCCGCCAGCCAACCTTGAACTTAGTCCTGCTAACACAAAATTCCCAGACATCTACCGCTTAGTTACGCCTCGTCTGGACGATGTTTCTTCGGAGCGACCAGAGGCCGTTACCGAAGAGATCGGCGCAACGACTTATTATGTTCGGGACTCTGCCAGAACAATTACGGCTACTGTTGGTCAGCTTCCTACGGAGTGGGCGCAAAGGATTGCCGAGCTAAGATGCCAAGCCAATCTGGGCGTGTTTCTGGTGGATGCTAATGGGACAATCTGGGGTAGAAAGGTAGATACGGCTACTGGCGTGGCGGGCGCAGCCATCCCAGTTGTGCCATCGTCTATTGATGTTCAATTTGCATTCCCGACTTATTCTTCGGTGCAAAAGCACGTGATAACCTTCCAGATGCCATTTACTCTAGCGGATTATGAGATTATTCCTCTGTGGAACGAACCTAATGTACTAAACTATTCTACGCCTCAGCCAGTGGGATTTAGAGTGTTTCAGCAGGGTAGTAACTGGGTGGTATTCCTCTTTACCAAGTATCATGCACCTAATGGTACAATAGTCGTTCCCATTACGGGTGTTAGTCCTCTGGCGGCTATTGAAGTCAGAGACTCGTCTGGCTCTTCGGTGGTGGCCTCTGGCGCTACCGACTTGGGTAACGGGAGGTATCAGCTAAACAACCCGCTGACATCGGGTACGCAGTACATTCTGGATTGTACGGCGGTAACTATCCCGCCAAGATCGCAGTTTGATTGGCCATCCGTTAGAGTGCCGTTCCGTGCGTGAGAATAGAGGCGCTGATAAGACGGCTGCAAGATGCCGCCAATGCCCTGCGAGGCGATGGCATACCAGAGATTGGCGTAGTCTCGTTCAAAGCCCTGCCTCCTAACGGACAGAAGGCTGAACAAGTAGAAATAGTTTCGTCGGCGTTCCGACAGATAGAAACAATGAAAAAGGGGCTGATAGGTGCAAAGTCAGCCCCTATTCCATATTCTGAGCGCTATCTAAAATGGCGCATAAAGAGGGGGCTTGGGGCTACGCCAACATGGACACTTGTAAGGACGGGCTTATTATATCGTTCTATGGGCTATTATGTGAAGGGTGGAGAACTTTATGTTACGTACGACAAAGACAGAAGGGCAGCAGTTAAGTATCTTAGTCAGCGAGCTGGCTTTCATGTGCTTGATGTATCGAGAGCAAACCTAATAGAAATGGCGGCCAGAATACAGGCTCGTAGACTACAGAGCTTCATTGATATACTAAGGAGGGGTTATGGCACAAGATAGCGATAAGCTTGGCTATAAAGACTTCTTTGATGAAGCCCTATTTACGCCTGTAATAGAGAATGTAAATGCACTAATAGCATCATTACAGGGTCTTCGTGATACTATAAAGTCGGGCATTGTGCCGTCTCTCAATGAGCTAAGGGCGGCAATCAATGCGTTCACTAATAATCAGAAGGCGGGAGCGGAGCAGGCTCGTAAGATAGCAGAGGAGCTAACCAAGACTTCTACGGCCGCAAAGGCCTACTCCAAGATACAAGACGAGATAAATCGTCTGACTGCCAAGAAGGCGGCGCTTGAAGACGAGGCCGCCAAAGTTGCAGCTAAACTTCGGATAGAAGTTAAAGAGGCCGAGAAGGCGCTAAAAAGATATGCGCAGGCGAGCACTGCATCGGCAAGGGCGGCGGAAGCATTAGAAGTGGCCGAAAGGGCGCTGAAAGGCCAGATAGACGCCAATGTAACATCATATTATCACCTTTCTGACGCTCTTGACGACCTAAGAGAAAGATACAAAAGCCTTGTCTTGGCTGGGCAGGCGAACACCGAGGAAGCGGCTCGGCTACGAGATGCCATTGTGCAGCTCGATGCGAGGATAAAGAAGGTAGATGCCGAGGTCGGACAATTCCAGAGGAACGTCGGGAACTATACTAAGTCGTTCAAAGATGCAATGACTGAGTTCCTCGGTGCTTCTGGTAAGGCTGGCGAGGCCGTACTGGCACTTACCTTCGCTACCGAGCGTGCCAGAGATGCGTTTGTGGCCGCTGGCGGTGGCGCAAAAGGCTTCTTCCGTGCCATTGTAGAGGGCACTAAGGCACTACGAGGCGTTGGAATAATGCTATTACTGGAAGGCATCGCTAAGCTACTTTCAATCGGTAAAGATATAGAGGCGTTAGAGAATGCAGAGAGGAAACTAAAACTAACAAGCGAGGAGATAAGAATAAATAACGAGCTTGCTGCTATAAAGCTTAGGCTTGCCAACTTAGACGAGTCAACAATAAAAGGTCTTGCCGAGAAAGGCAGATTGCTTGCGGCTCAAGCAGATAGAGAAATAGAGTTACTTAGACTTAGGCGTGAGTATGTACAAGAAGAGCTAAAAAGGACAGAAGAAGAAATAGAGAAGAACATAGAAAGCCCTCTAAACAAGTTACTCACATTTCTTGGCAAGGCTATCGGTTCTATTGTGAAGGCACTATCTTATATACCACGTGGTCTTGCTGAGGCGCTGAAAGCCGTTGGGGCCGATAAGGCGGCACAAGGTCTGGAGTTTGTGGCCGCTAAGGCCGAAGATGCGGCTGCTGGAATAGAAAAGATTTTTGCCTCCTTCGGTGCCTCTGAGGTTGCTCAATCAAAAGAGAGGCTGGCCGAACTACAGAAAGAATTGAACGATCTGGATAATAAAGAGAAAGAACTGCTATCTCAAAGACAAAAAACACTAAAAGAGATAGCCGAGCAACAACAGAAGATTATAGATGACGCTATAAAGACGCTTGATGTAGAGATAGAGAGTATTGGAACAGCACGCCAGAAACTAAAAGAAGAATACGAAAAGAAGTTTGCCGCATTGCAAGCCACGCTTGAAGAATATGAAAGGCGTTTAGAGGGCAATGTGGAGGCCATAGAGCTAATAAGAAACAAGTATGCGGCCAAAGTAGAAGAGCTAAAAGCCGAGATGGCGAGAAAAGATGAGGAGATAGTGCGGGAGGCCGTAAAGAGGATAGATAACATTCGGCGCACACTAGTACAAAACGCTCTTGACCTCAGGATAGCAGAAATAAACGAGCAGTTTGATACACTAAAAGACCAACTTAGGGCTTCGCTTGCCGAACTTGGAGAAGAAGGGGAAGAGCTGTTTATTGAGCTGGAAAACAGGAGACAGCAAGCCATAAGAAGAGCAATCTTAGAGGCCGCCGACAAGGAAATAAGGCTCCGTGAAGAGATAGCAATTGCAAGACTAGATAGAGAGCGTGAAAACTACGAGAAAGAGGAGGACTTTGTTCGATATAGAGAGAAGAGGCTTGCCGAGCTACAGATAGAGTTTGCCACTAAGCGGTTGGAAACGCTGCGTAAGTTATTAGAGGAGACAGGTGATGAGACAATAGAGTTAGAGATAGCCAAGACGGAAGCGCTTATAGCACAGGCGGCGGCCAAACTAAAAGAAATAGCCGCTCGTGAAGCCAAAGAGGCGCTAAAAGCGCAGCAGGAGATCGTGCGTGAATACATAAAAGCTATTGAAGCTGTTAGCAATGCTCTAAATAGTTACATATCTAAGATTGAAGAGCGTCAAGCGAATAACCTGCAAAGACAACAAAATACGCTTAGGTCAAGAATAGCTGTTTATGAGGGGCTTGCTAGGCAGGGCGCTCTGGCGGCCGACCAAAGTATAGCAGAGTTAGAGGCTCGTGAGGCTGAGCTAATAAGAAAGCAAGAGGAGCTGAAAAAGAAAGCTCAGCGTCGCGAGATGGCGCTGGCCGCAGTAAAGACCTATGTTCAGCTACTTGATAGGAATGCGCCATCACCATTAGCACAGACAATCCGAGATATAACGGCTATTAGTCAGTTTGTATCTCGTCTTCCGACTTTCTTTTATGGCACTGAGTTTGTTCGGGATGGAATTCGTATCCCAGGGGCTATTAGAGACGCACTAATAGTAAGAGTACACGAAGGCGAACGGATAGTTCCAGCGGATATAAACAAAAAGCTCGGAAATATAAAGAACGAAGACCTACCAAAGATAGTAAATAACACGACGACAACGAGGGTAGAGTTTGATTATGACTCGCTGTCTAATACAATCGTAACGAGTATCAACGAGGGGAATAAGAAGAAAAATATAAGGAGGCGGTTATGAGGCCGATAGAGCTAATCGTACAGGGGCGTCGGGTTACTGAGTGGAGTAGGTGGGAGGAGGCAGAAATAACAGTCAGTCGCTCCGACGATCGGGTTTCTATTGGTAGTTCAATAGATGGTGTTCAGCTGCTTGACGACGCGTATAATACTATAAACAGCCTTCTGAGAGCAAATAAATATAAACCGCTTAGGATAGTCATTAGGATGGGTGGCGCTGCTTGGACTGGCGTAATAGACGCATCTAAGGCTAAATGGGGCAGAAACAGAATGGTCGTTGATATAGATATAGATGAGCTTGTATTATTTGAGCGAGATGTGGCGGGCAGGATGCCGAGAACGGGCTTTAACTGCGTGGTGGCGCTGGAGCGGGAGGGCGATCGTGGGTCTGTGGCGGCCGCTCTTGCCTCCTGTCTTCTTCTCCTCTATGCTATTATCAGAGAGGTGAGAGACCTAAAAGAAGCGATAGCTAATACCGCCGCACATGCCGCTGGCGGCGCCACGGGCGGCGTCGCTGCCGCAATATATAGGGCGGCGTTAGTTGTAATAAGGATTGTATTTATAGCTACACTCGCAATAGCGCTATGGAACATAATAGAACAACTACTGAAACTATTACCAGCCCCAAAGACGACACGAGCCCTTAACTTAGGCGAGGCTATTCGCGATGTTGTTAATGCAGCTGGCTATTCCGTTACCTATCCGCCTGCGCTTAATAAGATATGGCTTGTAGGTGATAATGTAGATACAATAGAAGCTACCGAGCTAATAATGTTGGCCGCAAAGCTATTAAATGCCAAAATATACATGAATAATCGTCAGCTTAGATTTTCGCTGCCATTGACAAACTTCCCGCCACACAATACGGCTTATGCCGAATTCTACTCTATAAACACGGATGAGTTTGCTGGATATAACTTGGTTTCAATGATGCGTGATTATACCGACAGGTTTAGCAATGGCCTGCCTCACGCTGCCGAGATAAGGTTTGCTGGGTATGCTGGCTATAATCGGGTTGATATACCATATTCGCCTGGTAAGGTAAAAACATCTATGACCGAGTTAGATAGGCTGGTAAATATATTCTACGACACAATAAGGGCGGCTTCCAGAATACTTAGAAGGAGACTAAACCCGCCAAGGTTACAGACAGGTATATTATTAGTAGGCAACGAATACTTCGCACCCAAGATAATAATCGGAGATGCACTTGATAGACTTAATGAGCAAAGCGAAACGGCCCTTCTACAATTTGTCGCTAATAACTATGCACCCAAACTATGTAAAGTATATCAACAGGTAAAGTTACCTTTCGTTGTGGCCGACTATATAAATCTCGCCTCTTCTGGCTTCCCAGGGGTAAAATCACTTCGGTGGAATATAAATAGCGACTACGCAGAGGCTGATTATTATATCGTTGAAAGCGTACAACCTGACAAATCAACGAGATTGATATGATAATAAGAGAGATACAAGACTATCGTGTTTTAGATGCTACAACTAATGCGGCAACACAAAGGCCGATAGACTATAGTTTAATATTAGCGCCGCTTTTATATTGGCGAATAGAGCTAACCGAGCGCCGGCTAACTTTACTTGAACCCCAATCTGGAAGTCTTGATGCTCCTGATCCAAATGCTTTTATGGTCATTGTGCCACCATCCTACACAGCAGGGCAGATATTTGGGATTGAATTATTAGACACAGACTGGGAAAGTGAGGGGTTTGCTGTTGGTGATGTATTAGATATGGGGGTGGGGCCGCTACCAGAGAATTCAATATTACTGCGTGCCACTATACAAGGTATAAGCGGTAGGGCGGCAATGTTCGTCATCAACACCGTTTATGCCGTCACTGGCGCATTTGACGCCCAAAACCCATTCCCATTAGTCGCATTCCTCGTCAATGAGAGGCTCAATACAAAAGCCGCCTTTCTAAGGGATGGCGATGCTGGATTTATATCGCCTCTAAACGGACAGCCGTTTTATGTTTCTGGACATGCTAATAGCCTAGGCGTTGTCTCCCCAGTAATAACAAACTCAACACTAAGATATAACTTGCGACTATACGGTGCGCTTCGTGAGGCAATTATAGACAACGTAATGCCGAATGCAAGATACCTTAAAAGTGTTTATATAGAGGTCGGGGGCACGCAATTCTACGCCTATAGGACGTCCCTAAATCCAACCGCAAACACACCAACCCAAGCCTATCCAACAAGAGGCAAGATAATAATAGATGCCGAGGCTCCAAACGAACTAAGAAGTCTATCATTTGAAGCCAACTGCCTTCTCTTACATCCTAATCGCATAGAGGAAACTAATAACTTTGTTTCCCCTGGCACTCTAACTATAACTGGTACTGACAGCGCTATTAGTGCACCCTCTATCCCTTCGCCAGTCAAGCAGCGCGTTTGCCTTCTTGGCCAAGACTCACATCATTCCCTTCCCTCGGTGTTTAGTTCGCTTGACTTGACAGCCGAGATTGAGCCGCCATCCCTACCATTCGCAAGCAGGGCGGGCGCAGACTATGTAGGTGTTGTGGTCGGACAGGTGGGTGGCCAATGGGTGGCTGCAATGACAAACCGCATCTCATCTGCTACCCCTACCTACAATCTAAACATAATAGACGAAAACCTAACCCCCGCGCGCTATGATTGCATGGTGCTGACTACAACAGAGCCATCTGCAAGATTAACTGGAATATATACAGCCATAATATACGGCAAGATAAATGGCTCTTTTGTCCAGCTTGCCTCGTGCGACCTAAACATTACGAGTGCCGTAACTACCCCATATCCAGACAATCCGTTTGGTACGGAAGCACTTGGTAACCTATTCCCTTTTGAACGTGCCATATCAGCGGGCTTTGGGATACGGGTGGCCAATTACGACACTATATTCTTTACATCAGCCTATAATAACGCCACCTTCTTCTATGTACCCATACCATCTGCCCAACAAGCCCCGAATATAGGAACACTTACACAACCCGCATCGGGATACCTGCTTGATATATTACCATTTCTTGACAACCCACCCACAATAAAAGCTCAATTGATATGCCCAGACGGCACACTTTTAGAGTCAGCCCCACACGCATTACTATATACACCGCGCCCAGATAAGCAGTTGGCAAACGTAAATATAACGCCCAACAGCATAGACATTGTGCTGAACAATACGCCACCCGCCATAGATGTCGGCGAATTCCAAATTCGGGCCGCATTATTTGCGTCCCCAGCCAATCATCAACCAATAGACCAAGCCATGTTATTCGCAAGAGAAGACTACACAATAAACGGAATAATAGATCAGTATGGACAGAGCGGGACAAGAATAAATATAATAAGGGCTCCACTAACTGGATATTCGTATCAAATAGAAATAAACACTATTGGCTTGCCGCCAGGCGAGTATGTTGTTCATGTGAGAAGCGAATTTTCGCACCCAGAAAGCCTTGACTACGAGTCTTTCTACCAGACCATACTGATACCAAACATAGAAGACCCCACCTCGCCCCCAATCCCGCCAATCAGATGTAAAACAGAAATACCAGCAATACACAGCGAGGTATGGGAATACATAATCATAAGCAGTAACCAAATACTCAATATGGAACAAACTCTTACCACATGTTCACTGCCGAATTATTGTGGCTGTTTTACGTTCGTGCACGCCGTACCAGATGACTGGATTGACATTATAGGCTATTTCAAGGGTTCTATACGTGGCATTGAGGTGCCAAACAACGCAAAACATAAAGCCCGTTTCAGAGGCCGTATTACACGATTGGACGACGAATATACAACGGAAGACTTTGTTTCCTCTCTGTATCGCAAAGAAGACATTGTAAGGGCGTACGCAACAAGGTATCAAGTAGAAATATTTGCACACACTCCATGCGACCTTACCAATCTTGATATCTTGAAGTTTGCTGAGCGCTGGGATATAGTAAATCGTTCTAATAGACTGTTGCCAGAGAGAATATACAACCTACAGCCAGCCGAAATATCTATTTCAGATAGCGGCGAACACGCCAAAGTAACGATAATACTAAAAACCCTTAGGTGGAGAGATGAATACCGACGACAGGGATAAACTGCGAAAGATTGGCTTCCGTGAGTTTGCTGACGAATGGCTTGACGGGCTTGAAGCTAAATATGATACCATTGGCGACCTTTGGATTGATGTGTTCAGGGCAGATATAAACGAATACCTAAACAACCTAAACAATAAGGTAGATGCCCTTATTACTCTACTAAGCGCCACAAGCGCCGAAGAGGCCTATGAAGCCTTCGTTGCCGAGTTTGGCGAAGACAAAAAGAATAGACTCCCTTCTTACGAGGCCTTACTACCAGTGATTAGGGTGCTCGGAGGTCGGGATAATGATAGCGCAATGACCATTATTGGTATCTTTGATTATGCAAGGGCACGACGACTTAACCCTCCTTCGGGAGATAATATCAACCCTCATTCGCCACATACTTAATATCTTACAGGAAGACCCGTCTAAACTACATCGTACGACCATGATGAGTTTAGATAGGTCGGTACGCCTTTATGCCCTGCTAAGAAAGTTATATGGAGCGGAGACCAAGGAGGTGAAGATAGAGATAGAAGAGGTTTCATGCGACTCCAAGTAATCAAGAGGCATTGGGACATACTGAAACGCGAGCATAAAATAACAATACTTTATGGTGGAACGAGAAGCGGGAAAACATATTCAATACTGCAATATCTATTCACAGAAGGGATGCGAGGCACATATAAACTTGCCAGCGTCGTATCCCGTTCCTACTCTCATATCAAGCGTGGTGCGCTAAGGGAGTTCTTGGAGATAATAGCACCTGTTTATAGTCTCATAGAGGAGAATAAAACATTTCTGACATATAAGTTCCCCTCTGGCTCGGTACTTGAATTCTTTTCAGCCGATACCGAAGAGAAGCTGCGCGGGCCGCAAAGAGACTGGCTATTCGTGAATGAAGTCAATTTGCTTACTCAGGATGAGTTTGCTCAGCTATTCATGCGGACAAGAGACCGAGTGTTTCTTGATTTTAACCCAGTCGGCCGCTTCTGGCTTGACGACTTCATACAAGGCCTGTCTAGTAGGGAGTATATTATAGCCAAGAGTACCTATAAAGACAACCCATTTCTATCTGAGTCGCAAATCAAGGCAATAGAGAACCTTGTTTATATGGACGAGAAACTATACAGGGTTTATGCCCTCGGTGAGCGGCTTGACTATCAGGGTAGGGCAGTGATGAACTACGAAATCGTAGCGCCGAGCCGCTTTGATGACATAATGTCGTCCAGCCGTCCGATAATAGGCGTAGACTTCGGATATTCACATGCCGAGACGGCCGCAGTTGCCGTCTGGGCAGTCGGGGGCAAAGAAATACTCGTCAAAGAAATATTCTATCGCAAAGGACAATGTATTCAAGAGCTGGCAGAAGCTATAAATAAGTACGATTACGACCTTATACTCGCCGACTATACCCAGACCGAGATGATTAGGGCACTTGCTGACGCAGGACTTGATTATGTCAATAGGTGTCGCAAGATGGACTTACGCCAGTCATTTGCGTTACTGAATATGTACAGGCTATACATAACGAACGACAGCCCAAATCTAATCAACGAAGTCAACAATCTATACTGGAAAGACGAAAGAAACTTAGCAGACGCACCCAATCACCTTATAGATGCACTAAGATACGTGGTGCATTATCTTTACTTCTGAGACATCAGGTGACTAAAAACTTCAATAGTACGCCTAATCCAACCTAAAAAGAAAACCTCAAACTGCTTCCGCCTCTGAGTCGTAATCGTAACATAAAAGTTAATCCGATGTACTAAGAATTTGTACATCAGTACCTGCACATCTGAACGCCGAATGGCGCCCATCGTAATCGGCCCCAGTATACCATCGGCGGTAACGCCAGCAGCCATCTGAATATTCTTTACGGCCTGTCGGATGCCAGCATTGACAGCGAAGTCAAATAGGTACTCACCGATAGGAGCTGGCATTTCATCGCAACGCAACGGCTTCCAGAACTGCTCATAATAGAAACCACGAACCCAATCCTCAGGGACAGGCCTTTTCTGGTCTATCAACATCCAGCCCTCCCAGTTAGGATGCGCCCGTCTGGAAATGCCTTTGTATGTTTCGCCACCTGGGTCGTTAGGATGATTTACATAGCCACCTTCATACTTCATTACAATCTCGTAGATGCGTACGAACCTCTCGCTCATACCCAAAAGTACCGATTTTCCCTCTCTGCCAAAATGGCAGTCTTTGGATTTAGCCCTTTTTAGCCTTTCTGAGGCGGGGTTGGGTGTTGAGCAGTATCATACCATTACTCGGCGGTCTACCCCGT
>Ga0308403_1000252_pt1 | contig 22879 bp, 16 predicted proteins | sample HotsprSampleOSM3_FD_203470 | JGI IMG/M metagenome (GOLD analysis project Ga0308403, IMG submission 203470) | Hot spring phototrophic mat microbial communities from Octopus Spring, Yellowstone National Park, Wyoming, United States - 20060914_OS-M3 ... | reverse complement strand
GCCGCGCATGGTCGGAGATATCTTGTGTGCTGTTATGGCAGCCGAACTCGTTATCGATCTGCCAGCCGATCACGTTCGGATGATCGCCCCAATGATCAGCGATCGCCGTCACGATCCGATCGACGGCGGCGAGATAAGCAGGCGCGTGGCAGGTGACCGAGCGCCGCGAGCCGAACGAATCGCGCAAGCCCGTCTGTTCGTCCACGCGCAAAATATCGGGATGCGCGGACACTAGCCACGCCGGCGGCGTCGGCGTCGGCGTGCAGAGGATCGCCTGAATGCCCGCTGCCTGGAAAATTTCTAGCGCCCGATCCATCCAAGCGAAATCGAACTGCCCTTCAGCAGGCTCCAGCTTATCCCATGCGAATTCCATCATGCGCACGACTGTGATGCCTGCTTCGCGCAGCAGCTTAGCATCTTCTGCCCAGCGCGACTCGTGCCAGTGTTCAGGGTAATACGCTACGCCCAGCAAGCGGCGTGCCAAAGGTTGAATGCTCAAGGTCTTCCCAACTTTCTATGCGCTGCTATGAGATGTGCCTATGCCTAAGGATTTTGCCGCTCTTGGCGCGCTTTGGCAACCTGACATCTTGCCAAGCGGCGCGACGGACGCTATGCTTAGAGTGTCCATCAGATTTTGCCCAAGCCCACGCATGGAGAGTACCTTTCATCATGGCGAAGAAGAGAAGCAAGCCGAACATCTCGCAAGAGGTGCTTGAGCGCGCCCGTGCTGAGCTGCGCGGCAGCGCAAGCAAGCCTGCGGCAGCCGCGTCTGAAGCCGAGAGCGCCTTGGCAGCTGCCAAGGCGAAGCCTGTTGTGCGCAGCGCCAGCCTTGCCACACGCCGCGTGCCGACCAAAGAAGAACTCGATCAAGAATATCGGCACATCATCCGCGATTTGCGCGCCATGCTCACTTTGGCGGGCAGTTTGTTCCTGTTCGTGATCGTCATGGCACTCTTCGTTGTGCCGCGCATCTTCTAGAGATAGACGCGATTCATATGCTCAAAACACACACTTGCGGCGAGCTGCGCCTTGAGCATGTCGGGCAGCGCGTCAAGCTGGCGGGCTGGGTGAATCGCGTGCGCGCTCAGGGCGGCGTGATCTTCATTGACCTGCGCGATAGGTGGGGAATCACACAGGCAGTGGTGGATGTGCAGAGCGCGCCTGAGGCACACGCTATTGCCGAGAAAGTCGGGCGCGAGGACGTGCTGCAAATTGACGGCACTGTGCGCGCACGTCCTGAAGGCATGGTCAATCCGAACCTGCCGAGCGGCGCGATTGAAGTGGAAATACGCGAATTGCGCATTCTGAACGCCGCCAAAACGCCGCCTTTCGACGTGAGCGCTGACGGCAAGCTGGATGAAGCGCTTCGCCTGAAGTATCGCTATCTCGATCTGCGCCGCCAGCGAATGCAGCGCAACCTGATCTTGCGCGGCAGGATCACCAAGGCGATCCGCGATTACTTGTACGAGCGCGACTTCGTTGAGATCGAGACGCCGATCTTGTTCAAGACCACGCCTGAAGGCGCTCGCGATTACCTCGTGCCAAGTCGCCTGCATCCAGGCAAGTTTTACGCGCTGCCGCAATCGCCGCAACAGCTCAAGCAGCTGCTGATGGTCGCCGGCTATGAGCGCTATTTCCAGATCGCGCGTTGCTTCCGCGATGAAGATCAGCGTGGCGACCGTCAGCCTGAGTTCACGCAGCTCGACCTTGAAATGAGCTTCGTTGAGCGCGAAGACGTGCTGAACTTGATCGAAGGGCTGATGATTCACCTTGTGCAGGTCGCTGCGCCGCTCACAGGCTGCCAACTGGTGACTCAGCCATTCCCGCGCCTGACCTTACAAGAAGCGCTGCTCAAATACGGCACGGATAAGCCTGACCTGCGCTATGGGCTGGAAATTGTGGATATCACTGACCTTGCCGCGCAGACAGGCTTCAAAGTTTTCACAGAGAACGCCGCGGCAGGCAATCCAACGCGCGCCATTCGCATCCCGAATTGCGGCAATTACAGCCGCAAGCAGCTCGATGAGCTATCTGAACTTGCCCGAAGTGCAGGCGGCAAAGGTCTCGCTTACATTGCGCTTGAAGCAGGCGAAGCAGGGCAGGTGAAATCGCCCATCGGCAAGTTCTTGACCGTCGAGCAGATGAGCGCGCTGATCGAGCGCATGGGCGCGCAACAAGGCGACCTGATCTTGATCTCAAGCGATGCGCACGCCACAGTGTGCGCCGTGTTGGACGCTGTGCGCCGCGAATTCGCTGCGCGGCTCGCTCTCGCCGATCCGAAACGCATCGCCTTCTGCTGGATTGTAGACTTTCCGCTCTTCGATTGGAACGCCGATGAGCAGCGCTGGGATCCATCGCACCACTTGTTCACAGCGCCAATGCCTGAGGACATTCCGCTCTTAGATAGCGAGCCGGGCAAAGTGCGCGGTCAGCAGTATGACCTTGCCTGCAACGGCTATGAAGTCGCCGGCGGCAGCATTCGTATCCACGACCGCGCGCTGCAAGAGAAAATCTTCGGCTTGATCGGCTTGGACGTGGAAGACGCCAAGCAACGCTTCGGTCACATGCTGGAAGCCTTTGAGTACGGCACGCCGCCGCACGGCGGAATCGCGCCCGGCATTGATCGCCTCGTCATGCTCCTAGCAGGCGAGCCGAACATCCGCGAAGTGATCGCCTTCCCGAAGTCGCAGCAAGCAGCCGACCTGATGGCAGGCGCGCCAAGCGAAGCAGACGCGCATCAGTTGGCTGAGCTGCACATCCGCGTCGTGGACGACGACTAGCGCGATCAGGACTCAGCGCGCGCCGTCACAATGCCTTCTGAAGCAGCCCACGCGCTTAGATCGGCGCGGCTGAGCGCAGCAGCCATCAGCGCAGGGAACTGATCAGGCGTGCAGGCGAAACACGGCACGCCGAGCGCAGCCAATTGCGCCGCTACGCGATGATCGTACGATGGCGCACCGTCATCGCTGAGCGCCAAGAGCGCGATCAGTTGCACACCTGCCTCAACCAGCTCAGCAGCGCATTGGATCATGCCCGCCGCGCTGCCGCCTTCATACAGGTCGCTGATCAGCACGAGCGTCGTCTGCAGCGGACGGCTGATCAGGCTTTGGCAGTAGCGCAAGGCGCGCTGAATATCCGTGCCGCCGCCGAGCTGCACGCCGAAGAGCAGGTCAATAGGCTCGCTGAGCGTCTCAGTCAGGTCTACCACAGCTGTATCGAAGGCGACGAAGCGCGTGCCGAGCGACGGCAACGACGCCATCACTGCACCGAAGACGCCGGCATAGACCACGCTGCTCGCCATCGAGCCGCTCTGATCAACGCACAAGATCACGTCCTGCAAAGCGCGCCGTCGCTTGGCGTAGCCGATGCGCGTCTCTGGCACAATCGTGCGATATTCAGGCTGATAGTGGCGCAGGTTGGCGCGTATCGTACGCGTCCAGTCCATTTCGGCAAGGCGCGGACGGCGCGTGCGCGCGGCGCGGCTCAAACTGCCTTTGACCGCTTGCTGCATCGCCAGCGCAAGGCGTGCTTCCAGCTCGCGCACGACCTGTGCCACGACGCTGCGCGCCGTTTCGCGCGTCTCGTTCGGCAGCACGTCCTTCAGGCTGATGAGCGCCGTCGCCAAATGGACGTCCGGCACGACGCTCTGTAGCAGCTCAGGCTCGAGCAGCATCTGCGTCAGATTCAGGCGCTCTAGCGCGTCTTTTTGTAGCATGCGCACTACAGAGGTCGGAAAATAGCGCCGAATATCGCCCAGCCAGCGCGCCACGTTAGGCGCAGACGCGCCCAGACCGCCTTTGCGCGCCTGACCGCTCTGCTCGCCATACAGCGCGGCGAGCGCTGCATCAATGGCGCGATCCGTCCCGTCGGTCAAGCCCATCTCTTTTTGATTGCAGGCGTCGCCGCCCAACACAAGCCGCCAGCGACGCAACCGCTCAGAGTCGCTCATGTTTGCCTACTCGATCTTGCGCTTGCCCAAGCCTGCCAAGCGCCGCGCCGCGCCGTTATCAGGCGCTGGAGTCTCGCTATAGCCCGCCACTTCTTGATAGAAGGTTGTGTCGTAAGAGCGCGTCCTGACCACGACGGGCATTGGCACCGCGTGACCCATGATCAGCGCCTGTTGTTTGGTATCAAGGCGCGCCAACACCTCGCGCAGACCGCTTGCGCCGCTGATGCCGGTCAGCACGGCGGCGATGTCGCGCTCGTTATCCAGCAAGGCTGTGATACGCGTGCCGATCTGACTCATCACTTCTTCATCAATGCCGCTCGGACGTTGATCCACGATCAGCAACGTGACGTTATACTTGCGCATCTCGCGCGCAATCGTGCCGAAGATGGTCTGCCGTGCGATGAGCGGATCGAGGAACTTGTGCGCCTCTTCAATCGTGATCAGCAGCTGCGGCGGCTCTAAGCTCGGATCGCCGAGCGAACGCTCGACGCGCTTGACGTACTCTTCGTGAATGCGCCGCGTCAGATAGTTCGCCACGAGAATGTAGGCTTCCAACGCCGAGCCATAGCGTCCGAATTCCAGCACCACGCTCTTGCGCTGCTCGGTCAGGTAGCTGAGGATGGTCTGGACGCTATCACCTTGTGCGCCATCGCGCTTGAGGAATTCAAAGCGCTCAAAACGCTCCAAGCGGCGCGCCAAGGCAGTCAGCGACGCGCTGCTGGCGTTCGTCGTCTGCACCACCTCTTCCAACTTGGCGCTATCGGCGTCCAGCAGCTCAACGATCCAATCTTTGCCCCATTTTTTGCGCAGCGTGTAGGCGGCGTCCAACATTGAGTCGGAGAGTCCCATCGTCAGTTTGAGCATGGCGAGGTCTTCAGGCTCAATGTCATCGTAGCCGAGCGTGACCACGTAATCGTATTTGGCGTTGCGGCGGCGCGAGGATTCCTCGTCCAGCGTGAAGATGCTGACCTTGGCAGGGAACAATTGGCGCAGCCCTTTCGCCTTCGGTCCGCGCTCATCCGCCACTTCCCAGCCGTAATCGTTGTGCATATCGAAGATCAGATTGACCGCCATGTTGCGCTGAATCACGCCTGAGAGGATGATGCGCGTCAGGAAGCTCTTGCCCGTGCCGCTCTTGCCGAAGACGCCGCTCGAGCGCTCAACAAGGCGCTTCAGGTCAAGGTTGACCTGCGTCTCTTCCAGCTCAAGCGGCGTGCCAACGTTGAAATGTGTGGCATCTTCCGCGCCGAAGACATCGTTCACGTCCTGTGCATCGGCGATCTCGACCGGCATGAAGTGGCTCGGGATGGTCTTGACAGGCTTTGGCTCGCCTGCGGCGCCTTCGATTGAGAGCATCGGCGCGACGTGCAACGTGCCGTAGGCAGCCGTGCCGACGTACACCTCGCGCAGAAACGGATCGCTCAGATCGGGCGGATCGCTGCGCAGCGATGGATTGGTGCTATCGAGGATCACGTCCGTGATCATGCAGAAGAAGCGCTTGTACTTGCCGCGCACCACCACATAGCGTCCAACGGCGAGCGACTCGATCTCGGTCTGGCGATCCAGCTTGACATCCAGCCCTTTGCTGAGCGAGCCGCCGACGATCACGCCTAGTCGCTTGTTGGCGGACGAACTGTCAAGCGCAGGCGGCTCAGGCGCGGCGTCGCGCGGAAACCAATCATCCAAATTCTCATCGATCGGCAAAGCGTCAGGCATTTCGCTCGCTCAACTGTTCTAGACGATCTGAGGGCGATTATACGCGAGGAGCGCGCCGAAAAGCAAGCGCCTGCGCCGTAAAATTTCAGATACAGAATTTATGGAGCGTTTACGTGGCGTTTACGCATGTGGCATATGCTTATGATCGAACTCAGAAAACGCAAGGCGTGTTGAAAGGAGACTTTGAGCCATGACCAGCATCAATCGTTGGAATCCTGTCCGTGAGCTGCTCTCGATCCGCGATGAGATGGATCGCATCTTCAATGAGCGCTTCTTCCGCACGGAAAATCGCCCGATGCTGCTGCCCATTGACGCTTACATGACCGATGAGGCGCTCGTTTTGGTGGCGGATGTGCCCGGCTTGACGCCTGAGGATATCCACATCACCTTCGAAGGCGATACGCTGACCATTCGCGGCGAGTACAAAGCGAACGGCGATAGCAAGAACTACTTGCTGCGCGAGCGCATGGTCGGCAAGTTTGAGCGCGTCCTGACCATCAATACGCCTGTGGATAGCAACAAGATCGAGGCGGACTTCGAGAACGGCATCCTGACGCTGACGCTGCCGAAAGCCGAGGCTGCTAAACCGAAGCAGATCACAGTCCGCGCGAAGACGCCGGTTGCTCAGAGCTGAGACGTACGCGCTCAACGCACAAGGCGAGGCAGTTGCCTCGCCTTTGTGTTTTCACGGAGCATCGCGCAGTCCTACCATAGAATACAGTTGCAGGCGCAAGGCGAGCGCGCTACTATTGAAGCTCACCGTGTAATTGGCTCGTCCGCGCAGAAGGATTGTTTTCGCCTATGGCTACGCCGCGCCATGTCTTGCTCTCGTGGGCAGATGTAGATCGCTTGATTGATATTCTCGTGCCACAGATTCGCAACGCAGGTCACTTCGATGCAATGCTGATCATCACGCGCGGCGGCATCATTCCTGGCGGCTTGCTCAGCGAAGCGCTCGATATCAGCTACATGCTGATCGCCGCTGTCAAGTTCCAGACTAATCTTGAAATGCGTGCGCAGCTGGCAGCCATGCCTACCTTTCTGCAATTCCCAGAAGACGAGCTTTTGGTCGGACGGCGCACCTTGATCGTAGACGATGTCTGGGGAAGCGGACGCACTAGCACAGCTGTCAAAAATCGGTGTTTGGCAGCTGGCGCCACGCCATTCTCGTGCGTTTTGCACTTCAATCCATATCGCTCGTTATTCAGCCGCGCCGAGCCTGACTTCTATGCCGCTGTCACTGATGCGCACGTCATCTATCCTTGGGAAGTGGATCGCGGCACAGATCGCATTCCGCTCGGCTCGCCACAGGAGAATTGATGCACGACCTGCGTCCGTTGCTCAATCTCAGCTCGGATCGGCTGTACGCGCTGCCGCTTCTCGTGCTATACCTGACCGATGGCTGCAACAGCCGCTGTCTGAGCTGCGATATCTGGCGCGCGCCGCGCCGCAACATGCCGCTCGCGCTTGCGCTGCGCTTGGCTGAGGAATCGGCGGCGCTTGGCGTGCAGCACGTCTTGTTCAGCGGCGGCGAGGCGCTGCAACATCCACACTGGACGCAGATTGCGCAAGCGTTCCGCGCGCGCGGCGTGCGCGTCGGCTTGCTGACCAACGGCATTCTGCTCAAGAAACAAGCGGCGCAGATTATCGAGCTGGTCGATCAGCTCACGCTGAGCTTGGATGCCGCCACGCCTGAGCTTTACGCGCACATTCGCGGTGTGGACGCATTGCCGCTCATCCTCGAAGGCATGGCGCACATTGCGCCGCACCTGCCAATCACCACGCGCACCACTGTGCAACGCGCCAATTTCCGCCAGCTCTCAGCCATTGTTCAGGTTGCGAAGGCGCATGGCGCACGCAAGGTCAGTTTTTTGGCTGTGGATACTGCGAATCCTGAGGCGTTTGGCGCGCGCTCAGCGCACACCGCGCAAAATCTCGCTTTGACCGTTGACGAGCTGCCAATTTTCGCCGCGACGCTCGATGCACTTGAGCGCGATCACGCCGAAGATTTTGCTCGCGGCTTGATCGCCGAGTCGCCTGCCAAGTTGCGCCTGCTGTACACTTTTTTTGCGGCGGCGCACGGCTTGGCGAGCTTCCCTGCGCCGCGCTGTAACGCGCCACAGCTCTCAGCGGTCGTGGAGACGGACGGCAGGTTGCGTCCGTGCTATTTTCTGCCGAGCGGCGGCAGTGTGGCTGAGCAGCCGTTGGCAAACGTGCTGAACGACGCTGCCTTGCGCGCGTTGCGCCGCGCCTATCGCAATGGCGAGCGCGCCGAATGCGCGCGTTGCGTGTGTCCGTTGTATCGCAGCGCACGGATGTTGCTGCGCACTGCGCTATGAAGCTGCCTGAGAGCGGCGTCGCCTTCGAGCGAGTCGCCGCGACCTACGATGCTGACTCGACCGATGCGCTCGTCAGCCGTCGCGTGCGCGCGCAGCTCTGGAGTTGGCTCTCTGAGGTATTTCCTGCCGAATCGCGCGTGCTGGAGCTAGGTTGCGGCACAGGCGAAGACGCGCTATGGCTTGCGCAGCGCGGCATCCGCGTGCTTGCTACAGATATCAGTCCGCAGATGTTGGCGATCACGGCGCAGAAAGCTGCACAACATGGACTCGAACATCGGATACGCACGCAACAGCTCGATTTTGACCGTCCTGAGACGTGGCAACTGCCTGAGGACGCTTTTGACGGCGTTTACAGCAACTATGGCGCGCTGAATTGCACTGCGCGCTGGTCAGCCTTGGGCGCGGCGCTGGCGTGTTGCGTGCGTGCTGACGGTCAGGCTGCTTTCAGCGTGATCGGTCGCTTCAGCCTGATCGAGACGCTCTGGCACGCGGCGCACGGCGATTGGCGCACAGCGACTCGTCGTTGGCGCGGCACGGCGACCGCTCGGATCGGCGAGGTGACGTTCCCTGCCCACTATCCGACGGCGAGACAGTTCAGGCGCGCCTTCGGCACGGCGTGGCAGCTGCGCAGGCTCTACGGCTGCGGCGTCTTTCTGCCGCCTAGCGATCTGTACGGCGCACTGGCGCGCCGTCCGCGTCTGTTACGCTTGTTGTGCGCGTTAGAGCGCCGCACGGCGCGTTTTGCGCTCAGCGCCTATCTCGCCGATCAGTTTTGGGTCGTCCTGCGCCGCCGCCATGAAGGCGAGATTGCCTTGCGGTAAAATCGCTCGCCTATGGAGCTATCGATCATCATCGTCTCGTGGAATGTGCGCGATTACCTTGTGCGCTGCCTAGATTCAATCGCCGAGTCGTTGTGCTTGGCGCCTGTGAACGCTGAGATCATCGTGGTGGACTCAGCCAGTAGCGATGGCACGGTCGAGCTGCTGCACACAGTGTATCCGCACGTGCGCGCGCTGCCGCAAACGGAGAACGTCGGCTTCACGCGCGGCAACAACATCGGTCTGTCGGTCGCGCAAGGTGAGTTCCTGCTGCTGCTCAATCCTGATACAGAAGTGCGCGGCGCGGCACTCGCGCAGATGGTCGGTTACATGCGGCAACATGAGCAGGTCGGCATTTTAGGTGCGCACACGCTCAACGCGGACGGCACACATCAGTCATCGCGGCGGCGCTTTCCAACTTTGCTGACCGCGTTCTTCGAAAGCACTTGGTTAGAGCCATACGCGCCGCGCGGTCTGCTGGATCGTTTTCACGTCCGCGATATCGCCGATACAGACATCGCAGCAGTGGACTGGGTGCAAGGCTCGGCGCTGATGCTGCGGCGCGCAGTCTACGAGCAGATCGGCGGCTTGGACGAAGGCTACGTGATGTTCAGCGAAGAGGTAGATTTCTGCAAGCGCGCCAAGTTAGCCGGCTGGCAGGTGATCTATCACGGCGGCGCGTATGTCGTGCATCACGGCGGCAAAAGCACAGAGCAGATCGGCGCTGTTAAGCACATGCACTTTCAGCGCAGCAAAGTGCGCTACTTTCGGAAATTTCACGGCGCGGCAGCGGCAGAGCTGCTGCGCAGCTTCCTGATCGCGAGCTACACATACCAATTGTTGCTGGAGAGCGTGAAAAGTGCGCTCGGCTCTAAGCGCGCTTTGCGCCGCGAGCGCGTGCGCATGTATTGGCAAGTGATTCTTGCGTTGCTGAGGAATGCCTAAGGGCGAGGGAAAATGCGAATTGGCTTCATTACGGGAGAATATCCGCCGATGGAAGGCGGCGTCGGCGCTTTCACACATGAGCTGGCTACAGCCTTAGCCGCACTCGGACATGAGATACATATCTTGACGCATCGGCAGGCGATGCATAACGGCGCGCCAAACATTCACGTGGCAGCTGAAGTGCGCGACTGGAATTGGGCAGCCTTGATGCAGGCACAACGCTGGGCGCGGCAAAATCGCCTTGAGGTGATCAATTTGCAGTATGAAGCGGCTGCATTCGGCAAAGTAGCGCCGCTCGTGCATCTGCTGCCGACGCGCCTGAGCAACTTCGCCACGATCACCACTTTTCACGACCTGCTCGTGCCGTATCTATTTCCGAAAGCAGGTGGATTGCGCTACCAAGCGCTGCTCAGCCTTGCGCGCAGCGCCAGAGGCGTGATCGTCACCAATGTGCAGGATGAGCAGCAGTTGGCTCAGGAGCGCGGCGTCGCGCCGATACGCCGCATTCCGATTGGCTCAAACATCGCGCCTGCGCCGCCGCCTGACTTTGACCGCGCCGCGCTGCGCGCCGCGCACGGCATCCCTGAGGACGGCGTGCTGATCGGCTATTTCGGCTTTCTGAACGCCAGCAAAGGCGCGGCTTGCCTGCTGCGCGGCGTGGCGCACGCGCTGCAACAAGGCGTGAAGGCTTACCTGATGCTGATCGGCGGACGCACGGGCAGCAGCGATCCGAGCAATGCACACTATGCCGAGAGCGTGGATGAGCTGATAGCGCGCCTGCAGCTCAGCGAGCGCGTGCGCCGCACAGGCTTCATCGAGAGCGCCGCTGTCAGCGCGCACCTGCTGGCGTGCGATATGTTGGCATTGCCATATACCGACGGCGTCTCGTTCAGGCGCGGCTCGTTCATGGCAGGCTTGGCGCATGGCTGTCCGATCATCACCAGCACGCCTGCGCTGCCCTTGCCTGAGCTGCATCACGGCGATCAGGTCTATCTTGTGCCGCCTGAGCAGCCTGAAGCGCTTGGCGAGGCGATTCGGACGCTCGCCGAGTCGCCGCAATTGCGCGCGCGCCTGAGCCACTTTGCGCGGCAGTTGGCTGAGCAATTCACTTGGACGCGCATTGCGCAGCGCACTGCCGATTTTTTCCTCGAAGTGATCGCTGAGAGCGCCGAATGATGAGCCGAAAAGCGCGCGTCGTTCTGAGCGCTTATTTGCTCTTCGCCGCGCTCTATGGCGTCGTGACGCCGCTCTTCGAAGCGTCCGATGAGCTGTGGCACTATCCGATGGTGCAGTACGTCGCTGCGCACGGCTTTGCGCTGCCTGTGCAGCGCGCAGGCGTTGAGACTGCTTGGCGGCAAGAAGGCAGCCAGCCGCCGCTTTACTACATGTTGGCAGCTGCGCTCACCGCTTGGCTCGATACGAGCGACCTGCCGCAGATCAGGTACATCAATCCGCACGCGGATATCGGCGTCGTCGTGCCTGACCGCAATGTGAACATGACCATTCACACAGCGGCGCGCCGCGCGCCGTTCAGCGGCGCCGCCCTAGCCGTCTATCTCGCGCGCGGACTCTCAATGGCGCTCGGCGCGCTGACCGTCTGGCTGACCTATCTGTTGGCGCGCGAGCTGTTTCCGAAGCATGAGCGCGTAGCGCTCTTAGCGATGACGCTGGTCGCATTCAATCCGATGTTCCTGTTCATCAGCGCCAGCGTGAATAACGACAATCTCTCAACTATGTTGGCGACCGCGCTCTTGGTGTGCATCGCGCGCTTGATCAAGCGGACAGACGCGCCATCTCTCGGTCAGTTGAGCTTGATCGGCGTCCTGAGCGGCGCAGGGATGCTCGCCAAGTTCAACATCGGCTTCCTGCTGCCGATCATTGCGATGGCTTTGGCGCTGAATGCGTTCCGTCTGCGCAGCGCGCGGCAATTCGTCATCGGCGCGGCGCTGACAGGCGGCTTGACCATCGTGATCGGCGCGTGGTGGTACGTGCGCAACTGGCACTTGTACGGCGATCCGACCGGCTTGAACGTCTTTCTAGATATCGTGGGCAGGCGTGCCATTCCTGCCAATGCGGCGCAGCTGTGGTCAGAGCGCCATACGTTCCTGATGAGCTACTGGGGCTTCTTCGGCGGCGTGAACGTACCGTTCCAAGACTTCATCTACACGATCTTCAATGGCATTGCGGCGCTGTGCTTGCTCGGCTTGGCGCTGAGCGCATTAGGACGGCATGTGTGGCGCGTCAATGCGCTGTGGCTAGCGCGTGCCGTGAGCCTTGTGTGGATCGTTGTGCTATTCGGCGGCTTGCTGCGCTGGACGAGCGAGACATGGGCATCGCAAGGGCGCTTGATGTTCTCGGCAATCGCGCCGATCAGCATTTGGTTAGCATTTGGCGCGTGGCAGCTCGGCGGCAGACGCTTTGCAGCGCTAATCGCATTGTGGCACGTCTTCGCTGCGCTGGCAGGCTTGGCTACCATCGGGCTCGCTTACCGTCCGCCGATGCTCTCGCCGCAGCCGCCTGAGGCAACGCTGCGCGTCACCTTCGCCGAGCCTGAGTCGCCTGAGCGCGCTGCGCTCGCGTTGTACACTTCAGCGCCACTCGATCTGACCGCGCAACCTGCCGAGTACGTCTCTTTCGGCGTCTATTTTCAGCAGTTGGCGACCATGCGCCGCGACTGGAGCGCGTTCATCCATCTGGAGAGCGACGCAGGCACAATCGTGGCACAGCGCGACGTCTTCCTAGGCGAAGGTCTATGGGCGACCAGCCAAATGCAGCATCTGGAGCAATTCTGGTGGAATTCCTTCGCCGTGCGCTTGCCCGATCACGCATATGCGCCGCAGACTTTGACCGTATGGCTCGGCTTTTACGATTTGAAGACAGGCGAGCGCATGATCGGAAAAGCGCAGGATATCCACGAAAATCGTGCTAGACTAGGCACAGTGCGCGTGCTGCCGCGCCACGCCGATTCCGCGCTGCCGAATCCGATGCGCGCCAACTTAGGCGACGCTGTCGCGTTGGTCGGCTATCAAATCGAGCCGCTCAGCGCGCAAGCTGGCGAGACGCTGACGCTGACGCTGTATTGGCGACGGCTGCGTCCGCTGGATGTGGACTACCGCGTGTTCGCTCAGCTGGTGCAGCCGAACACGACCAATGTCTACGCGCAGAGCGACGGAATGCCAGCAGCGTGGACGCGACCGACCAGCACATGGTCGGATGGCGAGATCATCGTGGATCAGCACGCCCTGCGCGTGCGCGACGGCACACCGCTTGGCGATTGGACGCTCATCGTAGGCATGTACAGGCTGCGCGAAAGCGCTGACGGTCAGGCTTTCGAGCGGCTGCGCCTGCATCTGCCCGATGGCGCGCAAGCGGAAGATTTTGTGACACTCACGCGGCTGCGCGTGCGGTAAAGCGTAAGTAAGAGTGCGATCAAGCACACAGTGACGGTCTCAGGAAGGACGTTCGCAATGCAACAGCGGCGCACAATGTTGCGCTTTGCGCTCGATAACTTGGGCTGGTTGATCGGCTCGCTGTTGCTGGCGTTCGCAGTCTGGTATGCAGCGCTCGCCGCGCGCGATCCTGTTGAGCAGCGTCGTCTTATTGGGCAAGTGCCAATTGAACTGCGCTATGATGAAGGCTTGATCGTGGCGAATCGTCCGCCGATTGTTGCGCAAGTGACCGTGCGCGGCTTGCAATCGGTCTTCGGCACGCTGGAGACGCGCCAAGTGAAAGTGATCGCCGATCTGAGCGGTTTGGCGCCGCGCGACGAGCCGTACAGCGTCGAGCTGCGCGGCGTCCTTGCGCCTGAGGTGCGCGGCGCGGCAGTCGTTGCTGTGCAGCCGAGCCGCATCAGCGTGCAGTTGGCGCGGCGCGCTGAACAACTGAAAGATATCAGCATCCGCTTTGAGCAAGAGCCGCCTATCGGCTACACAGTGACGGCACAGCCTGCTCAGACTGAGGTGCTGGTCGTCGGCGCGGCAGAGCGCGTGGCACAGGTCGCCGCCGTCCAAGCCAGAGTGAGCGTGCAAAATCAGCGCGGCATCTTCACGCTGACGCTGCCCTTGAGTGCTGTTGACACTGAAGGTCGTCCGGTGCCAGATGTGACCTTGACGCCTGCTGAGGTCGCTGTGACGGTTGAAGTGCAGCCGCGCTCAGATGTGACCGAGTTGGCTGTTGAGCCGCGCTTGCGCGGCGATCTGCCCAATGGTTATATTCGCGTCAATCAGACTTGGTCGCCGCGGCGCGTGTTTGTGCGCGGCGATCAGCGCACCATTGACGCGATGAACGGCGTGATCTTCACTGAGCCAATCGATCTGAGCAATCGCACTGAGACCTTCACGCAGCTTGTGCAGCTGAGCTTGCCGCGCGGCGTGACGCTGATCGAGCCGCGCGACATCGCTGTGACCATCGAGATCGAAGCCGTGCAAGGCAGCCGCGAGTTCACGGGCATCCCTGTGCAGGTGCAAGGCATTGATACAGCTGATTTCGCCGTGACAGTGCAGCCTGAGCGCGTGAACGTGATCGTGCGCGGCGCGCAAGTGGCGCTCGATAAGCTGCGCGCTGAGGACATCCGCATTTTTGCCGCGCTGAACGGCTTAGGCGTCGGCGTTCATCAGGTGAAGTTACAGGCATCAGTGGCGCGGGAAGGCTTCAGCGGCGAGAACGTGGTAATTCCGAACAACGTGGTCGAGGTCAGCATAGCAGCGCGCAATCCAACGCCAACGCCGACCGCGTCGCCCACGCCTTAGCAGCGGTCAGTTCAAAATGATAGTTTGCTGCAACATGCGTGCAAGAGGTGTGACTTTTATGCGACTTAAGCGATTACCGCGCTTGCTGGGCTTGTTGTTAGCGCTGTGCGCTGCACTGAACGGCGCGCCTAGCCATGCTCAAACGACGCTCGTCATTTGGCACACATGGCAGCCAGCGCAAGCTGCTTTGCTCCAAGCGTGGCTGACGGACTACGCGCCAATCCGCGACGGCAGCCTGCAAGTTGACGTGCGCTACGTGCCGCTCGGTCAGCTTGCCGCGCAGCTCGACGATCCGACCGTGCGTCCGCCTGACGCGATTTTGAGCATCTCCGATGCACTGGCGCAGCCTGCCGTGCGTCGCTTTGCCGCTGCGCTCGATCGCAACTTGCCGCCTGAGCTGCGCCAAGCCTTGACGCCTTTGGCGTGGCAATTGGCGCAGTACGATGGACGCACGCTCGCCTTGCCGCTCGCGCTTGAGAGCTACACGCTTTACGTCAACCGCGCGCTTGTGCAGGCTGAGCCGCCTAGCACGCTACGCGAGTTGGCTGCGCAAGCGGCGGAACACGGCTTGATCTTGCCGCGCGACTTCTATCCAACTGCCGGCATGTTCTTCGCCTTGAACGGCGCGCTGTTGGATGAGAACGGCAATAGCGCGTTGAGCGTGAACGCGCTCGGCAATTACCTGATCGCGCTGCGGACGCTTGCGCAGAGCGACGGCGTGCTGCTCGGCGCGCCTGAAGATCGCTTTCGATCAGGCGAGGTCGGCTATTTGTTGGCGGGCAGCTGGCGTTTGCCAATTCTGCGCGCTGCGCTCGGCGAGCGGCTCGGCGTAGTCGCCTTGCCGAGCGTCGAAGGACGCGCTTGGCAGCCTGTCGCGCGCGCTTGGCAGCTCTATCTTGGCTTGGGCAGTCCTTTCCGTCCGCAAAGTCTTGACCTTTGGCGCTATCTCGTCTCAGAGACAGCGCAAGCGCGCACGCTCGCCTATGGTTTTCTGCCCGTCCTGCCAAGCGCCGCCGCCGATCCGCTCTTGGCGCCTTTAGCGAGCGCGTTGTACAGCGCAGGCGTGCCATTGCCGAGTCGTCCTGAGTTGGCGGCGCTTTGGCTGCCGCTGCGCCAAGCCATCAACGCCGTGCTGGACGAGAACGGCGATCCGCTCACAGCGGCTGCAGGCGCGGCCGCGCGCGCCGCTGAAAACATCGCCGCTATTCGTGCGCAGTGAGCGCGCTCAGGCGTAACCTTGCTGCTTTTTGTAGTCTTCCAGCGCGCCGTCCAGATCGAAGGTGAAGTCGAGATCGAATGACGGCGCGCTCGCGCGGCGCGGCGCAGGTGAACTTGGCGTTTCAGGGCGCGCTGCCCATGCCGCAGGCGGAAAAGCTGCCCAGCGCGCCGCGATCTCTTGGACGAGACGGCGCACATCGGCAGCGTGCGCAAACTGGACGAGTCGTAGCGCGCCGCGCCTGACCCAATAGCCGCGACCGAGCGGCAGCGCAGCGCGCCGCGCCATAGGCGTCAGCCGACCGCCTAATACGTCCACGCCGTCCGCCTCGCCGAGCGCCATGCCCGAGCGGCAGGCGCGCAACGCTTTCAAAAATGCATCGCCGCCGCGCTGCATCGCCAAAAGCTCGCCAGCAGCGACCGCGTGCAGACCAAGACGTACGTCGTGACGCAACCAAGCCGCCAGAGCGTCCAACTGGTCGCGCTGCGCGCTCTCAAGCGACTCCTGCAGTTGATCGTAGTCGTCAAAGGCGACGATGATCGGCGTGAACGGCTGTGCATCGGCTGCGTCGCGCTCGTCCTCAGCCATGCTGCGCTGCATCAGCATCTGATGACGCCATGTCAGCTCTGCCTGCAAGCGCTGCATGACCCGCGCTAGGCTCGCCGCGTCGGTTGCGTAGCTGAGCGCGTGCGGTAGATGGCGCAAGGCGCGCAACGTCTCGCGACTGAAGTCAATCAGCACAAGCGCGGCTTCGTGCGGCGCGTAGCGCGCTGCGACGCCGAGCAATAGCGTCCGCAACAAGCTGGATTTGCCGCTGCCGTACGTGCCGAGAATCAGCCAATGCGGCGCGTCGCGCCAATGCATCGAGAACGGCTGCAAAAGGTCGCCTTCAGTGCCGAGCCAACTGCGCAATGGCTCAAGCTGCGGCGCATCAGGCTGCGCATGGCGAGTCGGCAGATATTGCAACGCGCGAGATAGGTCGAGCGGCACGCTCTCAGGCATGGCGCGGATCGGCTCAGGCGTCGGTCGCCCAGACCATGCGGCGCGCATGGCTTCGAGCGTCGCCAGCAGCGCGCGGTCGCGCTCGTCATCGTCGGCGGCAAGGTCGGGCAATGCGATCTGCGCGTGAAGCGGTGGTCTGCCTGCTAAAATGCCGCTGCCAGGGCGCGGATCGCTCTCGCGCTCAGGCAGCCGTCCTAGAAATTGCAAGTAGTCGCCGCGCTCAGGCAAGCGCAGCGCAAAGCGCACTTCGATCAGATTCAGGACGTTGTAGGGCAAGTTGAGCGACGGCGACGTCAAGGCGAAGTGAATGCCAACGGCGCGACCATCGCGCAGCAAGCGCAGCCAATCAGCCGCTTCGTCCGAGTCGCTCTCAAGTGTGCGCCATAGCTCAGCGAAGTTATCCACCAAGACGAACAGCGCAGGCAATAATGGCTGATCGTCGCTGCGCCGTCGATTGTACGTTTCCAGATCGGCGGCGTGCAGACTGGCGAGCGCGTAGCGGCGCTTCTCAAGCGCGCTCAGCAAGTAGCGCAGCAAACGCGAGAGCCGCTCGCGCTCATCGTTGCCGATCACAGCGCCGACGTGCGGCAGACGCGCTAGTGCGTCAAGCGATCTGCCGCCGAAGCTGACGATGTACAGCGCCGCTTCTTCAGGCGTGAACAAATGCGCCAGAGCGAGCGCTATCGTGCGCAGCAAGGTCGTTTTGCCGCTGGCAGGCGCGCCAATCGCTAGGAAGTGTCCATTTTGAGCGAAGTTGACGCACAACGGCGGCTGAGCGCGCCGCGCTAAATCGTCCAGCAGACCGATAGGCGCGCACGCCCAAGCGCGATCTGCACCTGCTGCGCGCCATGTCTCGCCATTCCAGCCGCCGTAATCAGCCTTCGCCAGCACCTGCGCAAGGCTGAGACGCGCAGGCAGCGATTCGAGCAAGATCAGTTCAGGCAATTTATCTGCGTAAAGCGCTGCCATGTGTTCAGTGAGCGCCTCTGCCAACGTCGGCAAGGCAGCTGATGTCTCAGCAGCGCGCTCAGGCAGCAGATCGGACGCCTGCTCAAAGCGCAGCAGCTGCAACACTGGTCGCGACTCGGCATCCTGCGCCGACTCGTCATACTCAATGCCGACGCGCGCCGCTTGAAATTGCTGCAACGCATTCCCAACTTGAAAATAAGCGCGTCCTGGCACCTCAGGCGGCAAAAACGCCGCGTCAGGACGGCGGATGATCTCCTGCGATTCGTCAGGCGTCTGCACGCGCAAGCAAATACGGAAATTCAAGTTCGCCTTCATCTCAGCCGTCACGTGACCGCTAGGACGCTGCGTGGCAAGCACCAGATGCATCCCTAGACTGCGCCCGATGCGCACAGTCGCCACCAGCTCATCCAAAAAGTTCGGCAGGCTCGTCGTCAGCTCGGCGAACTCATCCACGATGATCAGCAGATGTGGCAATGGCTGCCAGTCAGGCGGAAAAATGCCGCCATAACGCCGCAAACGCCGATGATATTCCGCAATATCTTCCACATTTTGGTCGGCGAGGAACTGTTGGCGCCGCCGATTCTCAGCTTGGATCGCGGATAGCGCGCGCAGCGCCTCACGCGCATCCAAATTGGTGATGATGCCGACCGTGTGCGGCAGATGGCGGAAGACGTTGAACGTCGCGCCGCCTTTGTAGTCAATCAGCAAGAAGTTGAGCAGGTACGGATGATGCTCAACAGCGAGCGACGCCACGAGCGTCTGCAATAGCTCGCTCTTGCCTGAGCCTGTTGTGCCGCCGATCATGCCGTGCGGACCGTGTGCGCGCTCAGAGAGATCGAGCAGCTGTAGCTCGGAGAAGCTCGCCTTGCCAATCGGCACAGGCAGCGGCAAAACGCCATCCGATGGCACAGGACGCGACCAGTTGGCTCGGATCGCCAGTTGACTGACGCGCTCGATGCTATAGAGCTGCAGCGCGCTCAGCTGCGTTGGCAAGCGGCTGGCAGCGCCAAGCTGCGGCAAACGATACGCCGCCATTTGCCGCGCTAAAAATTCAACCTCAGTCCGTGAGAGCGACTCTGCCGTGCCTTCGAGCGGCTCGCTCGCTTCGCCTGCCAGACGCAGACAAAACTTGCCGTCGCTGAGCGTGAGGACGCCGCTGAACGCGCTCGGCACATCTTCAGGACGGCTGCACAAGTGCAGCGCGCAAATGCGCGCGCTATCTTGCACGCGCTGATAGCTGATCTCTTCGCAGATGCTGCTCACATCTTCGAAGAGCGCCACGATCAGCGGCTGCTCAGCGCCTGAATCAAGGCGACGCGCCAACTGATCGATCAATTGGCGCGCCTGCTCAGGCTCAAACGCGATCTGATCAGGAAAACCGCCATACTGCGCGCTGCTGGTATGCGGCAACCAGCGCGTCCAGCGCCAAGCGTGATGGCTCGCTTTGCTGGAAAAGACGTACAGGCATAGCTCAGAAGGCGCGTGCAATGCAGCCAACTGCGCGATCAAGGCGTAGGCGAATTGCGCACGCGCCTCAAGCGCGCCGACAATGCCGACCGTGCGCACTGTCCGCAAATTCAGAGTCAATGGCGCGGCAGGTATTGCGCGATACTCAAAATACAGCGTCTGAGCGCGCCGCGCCGCCTCGCCCGATAGATCAGGATCAGGTGCGCGCACGCTGACCGCCGATGTCGCCTTGCCTGTGCCAAGCCGCAACACTGCGAAGTCTGAGTCGCTTGGACGGCGGCACCACAACAAGTCTTCAGATGGCGAGAGCAGCGCTGTGACCGACGGAAAACGCCGATTCGCCTCTAGCAATTGCAGGTCGCGCGCCGCTTGCAAGCGCGCCATGCGTCGGTCGAGCAGGCGATGATAGGCAAGCAGGCTGCGCACATGCGTCAGGCGCGCCTGACGGCGACCGAGCGCATAGCTGATCAGCGCCGTGAGCGCGCCCAAGCCGCCCAGCGTCAAGGTCGGCAGCGCGATGAGCGCCGCATTGGCGCCGCCGAGCGCCAAATACAAGCCGCCGAGCGCAGCGATGCCTGCCGCAGGCAGCAAGGTCGCCAATAGATTGAGCGGCGACGACGGCGCTTCGGCAGGCGGCGCAGGCAATTCGATCTCGCCGCGCAAAGACGGCAGCTGAGCGCGCGGCGGACGCTTGATCAGCTCAGCCGCAGGCTGATCAGGCATGGCGCACGGCGCTACCCTTGATCAGCAGCGCGCAACGCTTGCGCGCTCTGTCGCAATGACTCGGCAAGGCTGCCCATGACTGCCAACTGCGCTTGCATCTCGTCGAAGGCAGCCGTGTATTGGCGGAAGAAGCTCTCAGCGCGCTGACCGATGAAGGTGCGACGCAAATTGGCGAGCAGCTCGTCAGCTGCCAAGAGCTCGCGTTGGATGACGCTGACGTTCGTCTCGATCAGGCTGGCGCTCGCCTCAAGCGCCGATGGATTGGCTTTGATCTCAGGCATGGCAGGCGTCCTTCAGCTGCATTTCTGCGCGCAATCTTATCCGATGCACGGCGTGCCGTCAAACGTTTTTACGCCTTTTTCGCAAGGTTTTGCGAGATGTCGATCATCGTCTGAGTGGCGCTCAGCGCGCGGCAAGGCTGTAGCTGATCAAGCTCTGCTCAGCCGTGAACTCGCGCAGTCCGCTCAGCGCGATCACAGCGCCGCCGCTCACTTCGATGCTGAGTGTCGCGTCGCGCTCAAAGATGTAGCGCGCCTGCACTGCGCCATCTGCCAACACTTGCACTAAGGTGCGCGTTGGCAGCCGATTCGCCATGCGCACAAAGCCTTCCGCCTGCCAGCCGCCGTCGCCAAGCTCAGCATCGTGAAAATAGCCGATCTCAGGCAAGGCGAGATCATCGAGCGCCATGCCTTCGAAGTTGATCGCGTCGTCCATCACGTAATCGAAGCGCAGCAAGATTTGTTTGCCTGCGTAAGCGCTCAGATCGGCTGAGACGGCGATCCATTGCGGCAGGTCGCCATCGCCGCTCTTGCCGCTGAAAGCAGCGCCGTATGGATTGTGGTTGCCGCCGCCAGGACGGCTGGCAGAAGTTTCTAGCGCGCGCCAGGTAGCGCCGCCATCTTCTGAGACGCTCAAATAGGCGTAATCCCAGTTATCTTCAATGTTGTGCCACAGCTTGAAGGTGAAGGTCGCCTTTTGCACGCCGCGCAGATCGAAGGCGCGCGTCAGGCGCGTGTGACTGTCATCGCCGCGATTGCTCCACCAGAAGTAATCGCCGCTGTGCGCGTCTGTTGGGATGACCTTGACTGTTGGCTCGCTCTGCACGGTCAGCATGTAATTGCCCGTCTCGGGCAGGCGCAGATAGTACGTGCCGAATTGCGGCAAGGCAAGCACATTCTCGCCGAGCTTCATCAGTTCGCTGCGCGGCGCCTGACGCAGCGGCGTCGGACAGCCTGTGTTGAGCCAATTCTCAGCGACCCAATCGGCGAAGAACGTCTCAGCCGTCATCGGCGCGCCGTTCGAATCAGTGTGATTGAAGGCTGCCAGAGTCTCAGTGATGCTCGCCATGTCATTGCTCGGATTGACGGCTAACGCGCGCAAGGTATCGGCGCCGAAGCGATGCAAGAAACAGCGCATGAACAGATAAGCGGCACCATAATGCGGCGCTGAATCTTCCAAAACAGACCACGCATTCAGCTGAGTCTGCGGACGATTGAGAAAAGCGCGCGCGAAGCCGCCTGCGTCGCCGCGATAGCCGCTCAGGTCAGCCGCTAGCTCAGACATGCCTTCGTTCAGCCACAGGGACTCGTTGCTATCGTTCGCGTGATGGATCATGTGTTGGAATTCGTGCGCGAGCGTGCCTTCGTAGCCAGCCGTGCCGATGCGCATGGTATCCAGATTCACCCAGAACATCTGATGTTCGTTGCTATCTGGCACAATGGCGCGCGGAAACTCGTTGGTGCTGCTGAAATAGGCGGCAACGTACCTGCCCAAGTTGCGCGCATGGACGATAAACAGGCGCGGATCGGCGTCTACGCCGGGCGAATCTTCGCTGCCGAAATGCGCGCGCACAGTTGGATAGATGACGTTATCGAAGCGCTCAGCGCTGCGCCGCAACGCGCTCTGATCAGGCGTGAAGCCTTCCTCGAACCACCAATAAGCGTGCTTGCCGATCAAGGCGAGGCGCGCTGTGAAGCTGAAGCGCGTCTCGGTATCCAGATTGTAGGTCTCGAAGGTCTTGGTATCGCCGACGCGATAGACGACAGGCTCAGCGCGCGGCTCGGGCAGCGCGCTCACGCCGAGATACCAGCGCGCGAGCGCGAAACGGTCGCGCTCAGGCAGCGCTGTGGCGCTCAGCAAGGCGAGCGTCTCGGCAGCACGATCATCTTCCGCACGGATCGGTCGAGCGCCTAGCACAAAGAGCAGCGCGACAATCAATAAAACAAGGCGACGCATGAGCAACCTCTCACAACTAGACAACGTCACTCGCTCGGCAGATCGGGCAGGCGCAACATGATATCGGCGAGATATGAGGCGAGGACGCGCTTGCCGAGCGAGCTGAGATGCACGCCGTCGCCTTGCATCACACCATCAGGATTAAGCGAGGTGTAGTAATTGAACATGTTTTGATGCTCAGGCGAGAGCGGCGCCGTCCTGACCGCTTCGATCTCGTCGCGACGCATCCCTTGCACAACGTAGGCTGTGCCAAGCTCGCGGAAAGCCGCCTCAGCTTCCACGCAGGTCACTTGGCGCAAGCGGCTGAGCGCGCCTTCGCGGCAAGCGCGCGCCATCTCCTGATTGAAGAGCTGGATCGCTTGCGGCGTGAAGCCGCCTGCCATGCCGAGCGTGAAAGGCGCAGGCGCGCCGTAGTAATAGTTCACAAACAAAATGCGTCCGTCAGGATTGTTCTCGATCAAACGGCGCGCCATGCCCGCGAGATTCTCGGCGTGCAGCGGCGCTGCCTGCACAGGATCGATGCCTGAACTCAGATCGTTCACCCATGGTAGCACAACCGTGAAGCGGCAGCGGTCGCGCAGCAAGTCTTGGTAGACGGGCAAATCGTAGTAGGATTTATGGCGCGGCGATGTGATACCAATGCCGGGATAGCTGCGGTCAGTGACAGGCTGATCCACGTTGCGCAGTTTCAGCTGTTGCGCCATGTAGAAGCTGAAGGGCGCCATCTTGACGTGGATGAAACCGACTCCGCT
>Ga0308403_1000251_pt1 | contig 22886 bp, 16 predicted proteins | sample HotsprSampleOSM3_FD_203470 | JGI IMG/M metagenome (GOLD analysis project Ga0308403, IMG submission 203470) | Hot spring phototrophic mat microbial communities from Octopus Spring, Yellowstone National Park, Wyoming, United States - 20060914_OS-M3 ... | reverse complement strand
GGCGCAGGAGCAAGTGGATAGCGGCGCGCACATCCTCGATGTGTGCGTGGCGCTGACCGAGCGCGCCGATGAAGCGCAACAGATGCGCACGCTCACCAAGAAACTGGCGATGAGCATCGAAGCGCCGCTCATGTTCGATGTGACCGATCCTGATGTGGCAGAAGCAGCGCTCAGCGTCTATCCCGGACGCGGCATCATCAACGGCAACAATCTGGAGAACGGACGCGAGCGCATCGATCGCATCTTGCCAATCGCCAAAAAGCACGGCGCCGCCGTCCTCTCGATGACCATTGATGAGATCGGCATGGCGAAGACGGCGCAGCGCAAGCTGGAAGTAGCGCGCCGCATCTACGAGATCGCCGTGAACGAGTATGGCATGAAGCCTGAAGACTTGATCTTCGACGCCTTGGTCTTCACGCTCGCCACAGGCGATCCTGAGTTCGCCAATAGCGCCGTCGAGACCATTGAAGGCATTCGCCTGATCAAACGCGAGCTGCCAGGCGTGCTGACCTCGCTTGGCGTGAGCAACTTGAGCTTCGGTCTGAGCGAGCCTGCGCGCGCCGTGCTGAACAGCGTCTTTTTGTATCACGCCGTGCAGGCAGGCTTGGATATGGCGATTGTCAATCCTGCGCACATCAAGCCATACGCCGAGATTCCTGAAGAGCAGCGCGAACTCGCCAACGATCTGATCTTCAATCGCCGTGAAGATGCCTTGCCACGCTTCATCGCCTACTTCGATCAGAACGCCGTCCAGCTTGAGAGCCACGGCGAAGCCGATCCGACTGAAGGCATGACGGCTGAGCAAAAATTGCACTGGCAGATTGTACATCGCAAGAAAGAAGGCGTGGAAGCCTTGGTGGACGCTTGCGTGCGCAATCAAAACGCTGTGGACGTGCTGAATAACGTCCTCTTGCCTGCTATGAAAGAAGTGGGCGATAAATTCGGCGCCGGCGAGCTGATCCTGCCGTTCGTGTTGCAGAGCGCTGAGGTCATGAAGCGCGCTGTGGCGCACCTTGAGAACTACCTTGAGCGCAAGGAAGGCACGGCAAAAGGCGTGGTGGTGCTGGCGACCGTCTACGGAGACGTGCATGACATCGGCAAGAACTTGGTCAAGACGATCCTGAGCAACAATGGCTATGTCGTTCACGATCTAGGCAAGCAAGTGCCTGCTAATGTGATCATCGAGGCGGCGATCCAGCACAACGCGACGGCTATCGGCTTGAGCGCGTTGTTGGTCAGCACATCCAAGCAAATGCCTGTCGTGGTCAATGAGCTGGCGCGGCGCGGTCTAAGATTCCCTGTGCTGATCGGCGGCGCAGCCATCAATCGGCGCTTCGGACGGCGCATTCTGTTCTTGGAAGAGAGCGGCGAGCCATATCCGCACGGCGTCTTCTACTGCAAAGATGCCTTCGAAGGGCTGGAAGTGATGGATAAGCTGGTGGATAGCGCCGCGCGCCAGTCGCTCTTGGAGCAGATCGTGGCAGAAGCATATGCCGAGCTGGGCAAACCGATGCCGAGTCGCGCTGCGCCTGTCAAAGTGCGCCGCAGCGCGTTGCAGCCTGCGCCTGATATTCCCAAGCCGCCTTTCTGGGGAACGCGCACGATTGAGCGCATGTCGGCTGAGATCGTCTTAGAGTATCTGCACAAGCCTGAGCTGTTCCGCCTGAGCTGGGGCGCCAAAAACGCGCAAGGCGAAGAATGGGAGAAGCTGAGCGCCGAATTTGAGGCGCGCTTGGCGCGCATGAAGCGCGAGGCGATTCGCAAGCGCTGGCTATATCCGCAAGCGGTCTACGGCTACTTCCCTGCCAATAGCAGCGGCAACGATCTGATCATCTACGATCCGCAGCGCTACGCCGAGTCGGGCGAGCGCGTCGAGATCGCGCGCTTCAGCTTTCCGCGTCAGGATGACGGCGAGTTCCTGTGCATCAGCGATTACTTCTTGCCCGTCGAGGCAGATCAGGCGGACGTTTGCGCCTTGCAAATCGTGACCGTCGGCGAGGTCGCCACGCAGCACTTTGAGGAACTGCAAAATAGCGATCAGTACAGCGAGGCGTATTACTTTCATGGTTTGGCAGTCCAAGCGGCAGAGGCGACCGCCGTGTATGTGAACAATCACATTCGGCGCGAGCTGGGCATCCCTGAGAAGCGCGGCAAACGCTATTCTTGGGGCTATCCTGCCTGCCCTGAGCTGGCAGATCATCAAATTGTGCTGCGCTTGCTGCCGGAAGCCGTCACCAAGCTCGGAATGCAGCTGACCAGCGCTTATCAATGGATACCTGAGCAATCCACTGCCGCGATCTTCGCTCATCATCCATCGGCGAAGTACTACGCCGTCGGCAGCGGTCGCCTTGAGCAGCTGATCGCGGAATGAGCGCGCATGTCAGGGAATCTCAGTATGGTCGCTGAGCGCACGCCTGAGACGCCGCTGAAATGGGCAGGCGGCAAACGCTGGCTTGTGCCATACCTATTGCCATTGTGGAATGCCTATCTGCAGGCGACGCCGCACGGACGCTTAGTTGAGCCATTTTGCGGCAGCCTGTCGGTCGCGCTCGGTCTGCAGCCTGAGCGCGCGCTGCTCAACGATCTGAATCCACATTTGATCAACTTCTGGCGGCAGGTGCAGCGCGGCTTGACGATCACACTGCCGATGACGAACGACAAGACGCTCTATTACGCACATCGCGCGCGCTTCAATGCGCTGATCGCCTGCGGCGCGGCTGAGTCGGCTGAAGCTGCCCAGCTTTTCTACTATCTGAATCGGACAGGCTTCAACGGCTTGTGTCGCTTCAACAGCAGCGGACAGTTCAACGTGCCATTCGGTCGCTACAAGACCATCACCTACTGGCAGACGGCGGACTTCATGCGCTTGGCTGCGCACATTGCGCACTGGACGTTCACGGTCGGCAATTTTGAGGCGCTCGCCCTGCAGCCTGATGACTTCATCTACGCCGATCCGCCCTATGACGTGGAATTCACTAGCTATTCGGCAGGCGGCTTCTCATGGGCAGATCAGGTGCGCTTGGCAGAGTGGCTGAGCGCGCATCGCGGCGCAGCCCTGCTGAGCAATCAGGCGACGGCGCGCATTGTAGACCTGTACACAGCTTGCGGCTTCGAGCTAATCTATCTAGACGCGCCGCGTCGCATCAGCGCGAACGGCGATCGCAGCCCTGCCCGTGAAGTGTTGGCAGCTAGAAATGTGGACATAGCAACAGTGAAAACACAATCGAATACAGGCAAAGTTCATGAAGACATGGTAAAAGCGGCACTTATCTCAGGCGGCTATGCAGTTGTAGAACAAGTTAAAATTGGCAAACGCCCAACAGGAAAGATTCACAAGATAGACTTGATAGCTTCTAAAGATGGCGTAAATCTCTTGATTTCGCTGAAATGGCAGCAAACTTCAGGGACTGCTGAGGAAAAAATTCCATTTGAGGTTATTTGCTTAATGGATGCAATACAAAATAGCGAGCATTATCATCGCGCTTACTTGGTTTTAGGCGGCAATGGATGGAGTCTGCGTGAGTTCTACACGCGCGGAGGTCTAGAGAAATTTTTAGCATACAAAGATTCCGTGACAATTGTTTCTCTAGAAGAGTTCGTGAAGCTCGCAAACATGGGCAGACTGCATCAAAAAGCTGATTGAAAGCATTGACGCACTTTTCAGCCGTGCAGGTCTACGCAATTTTCTAAGAGGAGAGAATATGTCTGAAGTGCAACTGTTGCCTTTCTTAGAGCGTCTGAAGCAAGGCATCATCCTTGCCGATGGCGCGCTTGGCACGAATCTGCATCAGAGCGGCGTGCCGCTCGACGCTTGCTTCGATGCGCTCAACCTGAGCGCGCCTGAGCGCGTGCAGGCTATCCATCGCGCGTTCGTTGAAGCAGGCGCTGAGATCATCGAGACCAATACCTTCGGCGCCAATCGCTTCAAGTTGGCTGCACACAATCACGCCGCCGATGTGAGCGCCATCAATCGCGCAGGCGTCGCCGTCGCACGCGCTGCCATTGGCGAGAAGCCGATCTACGTCGCAGGCTCAGTCGGACCGCTCGGCGTGCGTTTGGCGCCCTACGGCAGAGTCAGCGCTGAGCAAGCCTTTGAGGCGTTCTATGAGCAGATCGCAGCGCTCGTCCTCGGCGGCGTTGATTTGCTGATCTTGGAAACCTTCACTGACCTCGCTGAGATCGCTGAGGCAGTCCGCGCTGCGCGCGCTGTCAATCCGAGCGTGCCTGTCGTGGCGAGCGTGACGCTCACGCGCGATAGCACGACCGTCTATGGCGATACGCCGCGCGAGATCGCTAACGCGCTGGCAGCCACAGGTGCAGACGTGATCGGCGTCAATTGCAGCACAGGACCGTCGCAGTTGGCGCGCGTGGCGCAGATCATACGCGCTGCACAGCCTGATCTGCCGCTCTCGATCATGCCGAACGGCGGCTTCCCAGAGCTGATCAACGGTCGTCTGATGTATCCTGCCGCGCCCGATTATTTCGGCGACTACGCCGTGATCTTCCGCGACATCGGCGCGCGCATCATTGGCGGTTGCTGCGGCACAACGCCTGAGCATATCCGCGCCATGCGCGCTGCGCTAGATGCGCCTGAGCGCGCGCCGCGCATCGTCGTCACATCCACAGAGCCGAATCCGCTCAGCGCAAGCGACGTCCAGCAAGCGCCGACTCGTCTGGCGCAGAAGTTGGCAGCGGGCAAATTTTTCACCACAGTGGAGATGCCGCCGCCGCGCAGCTTCAACGCGCAAAAAGTGCTTGCCTCAGCGCAGATGCTGCAAGAAGCAGGCGTGGACTGCATTGACGTCTCCGATAGTCCTATGGCGCGCATGCGCATGAGTCCATGGGCAGTCTGCCACTTGATTCAAGATCGGCTGGGCATGGAGACGATCCTGCATTTTCCCACGCGCGGACGCAACATTCTGCGCGTGCAAGGCGATCTGTTGGCTGCGCACGCGCTGAACGTGCGCAATATCCTCGTCGTGATGGGCGATCCGACTGCCATCGGCGATTATCCTGAGGCGAACGACAAGTACGACATCGTGCCGAGCGGCTTGATCAAGCTGATCAAGCACAATCTAAATGGCGGTCAGGATCAGGCAGGTAACAGCATCGGTCAGCCGACCGCCTTCACGGTTGGCTGCGCCTTGAACTTGACGCCGAAGGATATAGACGCTGAGATCAGCTCGTTGCGCAAGAAGATCGAAGCAGGTGCCGATTTCGCCATGACGCAGAGCGTCTACGAGCCGCACAAAGTTGAGCTGTTCCTGAAGCGCTATGAAGCGTTGTACGGTCCGCTGACGCTGCCGATCTTGGTCGGCATTTTGCCGCTGTACGGCGCGCGGCACGCCAATTTCTTGAACAACGAAGTGCCGGGCATCAGCATCCCTGAGTCGATCATGGCGCGCATCACGGCGGCAGGCGACGTCGCACCTGCGGTCGGTGTGCAAATTGCAGCAGAGATACTGCGCGATCTGCGCGGCATGGTGCAAGGCGCGTACATCATTCCGCCGTTCGGCAAGTACGAGATGGCGGCTGAGATCGTCGAAGCGTTAGCGCAACCTGCCTGAAAAAAAGCGGCAGCGAGAGATGCTCTCGCTGCCATGCTTCTCGCTTTCCAGCGTGAGTCGATCAGAGTGTATCAAGCGACTCGGATGAGCCGCTGCTCGCCGCGCTTGCTGCACCTTCGATTGCGCTGCCAATTGCGCCGCCAACTGCCATGCCCGGTCTACCTGCCAAGACGCCGCCAAGCGCTGAGCCTAGCTCAGATGGACTCATGCCCGTGATCTTAGCGACTGCGTCGCGCAGCGTAGCGCGCAACTGATCCATCTTCTCCAAGCGTCCAAGCGCCTCGCTCAGCGCGCCTGTTGTGCCACCTGAGCTTAAGCCGCTGCCGCCGCCCGATCCACTGCCGCCGCCCGATCCACTGCCGCCGCCAGAACCACCGCCTGAGCCACCGCCCGATCCGCCGCCAGAGCCACTGCCCGAACCGCTGCCACCACCAGAACCGCTGCCAGAACCACTGCCGCCGCCAGAACCGCCGCCCATGCTGCCTTCTGCGCCGCCGCCTGAGCCGCCGCCCATCGCGTTGATCATCGCGTCAGCAAGTTGGTTGAACGGACCGGCGCCTGCGCCCGTGCTATTGCGCAGGTTGCCGATGATGCTATTGGCGATGTCGTTGAACGCGCCGCCGCTGGTGCCATTGCGCAGGTTATCAATGATCGTATCGGCGAGATCGTTGAAGGACGGCTGCGTACTGCCGCCGAACAGCTGCTGGATGCCGTTGATCATACCGTCAACAAGTCCGCCGAAATTCGTGCCGAGTCCGCCTGTGCCTTGAAGAATTGCGTTGAGCATACCGCCGACCGCGCCTGTGCCGCCGCCAAAGCCACTGCCGCCGCCGCCGCCAGCACCACCGCCGATGCCACCACCAACACCGCCGCCAATGCCACCACCAACACCGCCGCCAATGCCGCCAAAGCCACCACCAGCGCCAATGCCGCTACTGGCACCGCCGAAGCCACTGCCGCCGCCGCCACCGGCACCACCGCCCAAACCATTGATAATACCTTGCGCAATGGAGCTCAACGTCGGATTGCGCTCGATCAGATTGCCGATCATGTTATCTGCTATTTGATTGAAGTCGCCGCCCTGAAACAGACTGCCGCCTTCGCGCTCAGCCTGCTCAAAAACCTGCGCTATCTTTTGCACAGCGCTCGCGGCGTCGCTCAATGCGCGCAGCAGGCGCACCAATGCAGGGAAAACGAGCGTTTCCATCTCGCGGATGAATTGATCGGCGCCCTTGCCGATCCAGCCCTTGCCGCGAATTTCGTTGCTCACCATCTGCACAAGGCGCTGATTCATGGTGTTCAATCCATCGGCGTTTTGCGTGAACGCTTGCGCAATTTCACGCAGACCATCGTAATCTGCTTGAATTTTAGGTGCCGCCATCGCCTTTTGTCCTTTTCTAGCCGTTTATCCTGTGCTTTCTGCGAAAACCTGCCTTATCGCACTACTGGCTATCATAGCACAGCTTCAGCGCACGCATGGCAAACCGCGCGTCCGCTGAGCGGCGTGCGGCAAAAATTTTTACAGGATTTTTGCAGCTTATTTACGAGTCGCTCAGAATTGCGTCCGTGTCAATCTGAGCGCGCTGCAATCTGCCGCTGTAATCCACATAGACAGACTTCCACTCAGTGAATGTATCAAGCGCTGTCAAGCCTGCCTCGCGCATGCCATTACCTGTGCCGCGCGTGCCGCCGAACGGAAACTGAATCTCAGCGCCTGTTGTGCCGTGATTGATGTAGACGATGCCTGTGGTCAGATCGCGAATGGCGCGGAAAGCAGCGTTGACGTTCTCAGTGAAGATGCTGCTCGAAAGTCCATAGGCGACGCCGTTATTGACCGCGATCGCTTCCTCAAGGCTGCTCACCTCGATGATCGAAAGGACAGGTCCGAAGATTTCCTCTTGCGCGATGCACATCTGCGGCGTGACGTTATCGAAGATGGTTGGCAGATAGAAGAAGCCGCGTCCTTCAGCATACGCGCCGCCGCACAACAAGCGCGCGCCTTCGCTCTTGCCGATCTCGACATAGCGATGGACTGTCTCGCGCGCTCTGGCGTTCACCAACGGTCCGACCTGCACGCTCTCATCCAGACCGTCGCCTAATTTCAGCGCTTTGGCGCGCTCCACAAGCGCTTCGGTCAGCTTGTGGCGGATGCCGCGCTGGACGATCAAGCGGCTGGTCGCTGTGCAGCGCTGACCAGTTGTGCCGAAAGCGCTCCACAAGATCGCCTCGACCGCCAGATTGAAGTTGGCGTCGTCCATGACGATGATGGCGTTCTTGCCGCCCAGCTCAAGGCTGACCTTCTTGCCGCGCCGCGCCGCGCGCGCGTACAGCCCATAGCCGACTTCAGTGCTGCCCGTGAAAGAGATCACGCGCACATCGGGATGCTCAGCCAGCGCGTCGCCGATCACGCCGCCCGGCCCCAGCACCAAGTTGAAAACGCCTTCTGGGAAGCCTGCATCCTGAAAAACTTTTGCCCATGCCGCGCCAAGCGCAGGCGTATCGCTGGCAGGCTTGAAGACCACTGTGTTGCCCGCCACCAAAGCTGGCAGCGATTTCCAGCTCGGAATGGCGATAGGGAAGTTCCAAGGCGTGATCAGCGCTACCACACCGACCGAGTCGCGCAGCGCCATGCCGAATTTGTTCGGCATTTCCACAGGCGCTGTGTAGCCGAGCAAACGTCTTCCTTCGCCGCCCATGTAAAACGCCATGTCAATCGCCTCTTGCACGTCGCCGCGCGCCTCAGCGATGACCTTGCCCATCTCTTGCGTCATCAGCCGCGCAATCTCTTCTTTGCGCTCGATCAGCAGCTGCCCGACACGATAGAGCAGCTCGCCGCGGCGCGGCGCAGGCAACAGACGCCAGCTCTGGTAGGCGCGCTTAGCGGCGGCGATCGCCGCCGAGACATCCTCAACGCCGCTCTTCGCCACTTCGGCGATGACTGTCTCTGTGGCAGGATTGACGGTCGTGAACACATCGCCGCTCTGGGCAGCTTGCCACGCGCCGCCGATGAAGTTTTTAATCAACTCAGCCATCTTTCAAACCTTTCACAAAGTCTTATCATGCTCGACGATTATACCGAATTCCGCGCTGCACAAGGTAGCCGCGCGGACGCAACGAAAGCTGCCTCGTGGTGTTGTGAAACTTGCCTGAATATCTGAAAGTTTTGGAGAGAAACAGGCATGGATATTGCACAAGGACTCTTGAACGCAGTGCTGGCTGCCTTGATCGGCTACGCACTGGGCGGCTTTCCTTCCGCTTATATGATCGGCAAGCTGAACGGCATTGATATCTTCAAGGTTGGCAGCGGCAACATGGGCGCCACCAATGTGTTGCGCGCGCTCGGCTTCAAGTGGGCAGTTTTAGTTTTAGTCGTAGACGTTCTGAAAGGCGTTTTGGCAGTTTTGGTGGCGCGCGGCTTGCTGGCAGGCGATGCAACGCTCAACAGCGTCTTGGCAGGCATCGCGGCAGTGGTCGGACACAGTTGGTCGTTGCCTGTGCGCTTGATCACGGGCAAATTGCGCGGCGGCAAAGGTGCGGCGACCGCAGGCGGCACTTGGCTGATCATCTTCTTCCCTTGGGCGCACTTGATTCTCGTGCCGTTGAGCGTGCTGTTCGCCGTCGTCATCGCGACGCGCTACGTCTCGCTCGCCGTCTTGGCAACCGCCGCCACAGGCTTGCTGGTCGTGATACATTTGGTCGCGCAGAATAGCACAAGTGCCTCGCCGCTGTATTTCATCTACGCCTTCGTCGTGGTCGCCTTGATCTACTATCGCCATCGCGAGAACATTCAGCGCCTGCGCGAAGGGCGCGAGCGACGCATAGGTGATCCTGCGTGAGATGGCTGCAAACGCTCAGCGCACTGCTCGTCTTGAGCGGCTGCACGGTCATTCCGTTCACACCGACGCCGACGCGCATCATCCTGCCTGTCCAGCAGGTCACCTTGCCAACTTTGCCGCCAACTTGGACGCCTGTTCCAACGCGCACAGCGCCGCCGACTTTCACAGCTCTGCCGACGGCGACGACGCGTCCCACGCTGAGCGCTGAAGCACAATGTGAGGTCTTTCGGCTAGTCGGCGCGCCGCCTGAAGGCAGTGCGCTTGGCTACTCTGATGAAGCGCGCTTCGCTTGGCGCGGTGTGCCGCGTCGCGGCGCGATTGGCATTGGCGTCGGTCTGGAAGGCAGCGGCGCAGGCATACGGCTGGTCATCCCGTCTGAAGGCGACGGCATTTTCACTTTCTCGCTGCTGCGCTTGCCTTCGGAAGGTATCTACTACTGGCGCGTCTGGCTCGTCCATCCAACTTATGGCGCGATCTGCCCGTACACTGGCGCTTTCACGCGCTTGCCGCCGACTCCAACTGCTGCGCCTTAGCGACGTGAGCGCGGCGCAGGCGCGCGCCGCACTTGGCTGCGCCCTTGATAGCTCGGCACGATGATCGGCTCGACTGTGCAGCGCGTGCGGTTGCTCAGACGGCTGCGCAGGCGCGCGTCCATCTCTTCTAACGGCTGCAAGCTCGTGATGACCGTCGGCAAATTATAGTCGAAGCGATAGAGCAGGATTTCGTAGAGCTTATCGCGCGCCCAAGCCGACATATTGCGCTCTTCGATGGTCAGATCGTCGAGGATCAGGACGGGCGCGTTCTTCAGCTCGTGCAGCCGCCGATCGTAGCTGACGGTCGCGCTGGGATAGAACGTGGCGCGCAAATGGTTGATCAAATCGGCAGCCGTCACGAAGAGCGCTCTAGGCGCGTGCGCGTTCAAGACGTGCGCAATGGCAGCGGCGAGGTGCGTTTTGCCGCAGCCGGGACGACCTGTTAGCACTAGCCAGCCTTGCGGACTCTCAGCGTAAGCGTAAGCAGTTTGCGCAGTCTGTTGCAGACGGCGCAGCGCTTCCTCAGGCAGATTTTCGCCTTCGCGCAGGTCGAACGTCTCAAAGGTCATATCGCGATAGCGGCTCAGGTCACTCAGGTCTGCCTCAGCCCAAGTCATGATCGGCGAGCGGCGATCGGGCAGCACAAGGCGCACGCTGCGCGTCAAGTCTTGATCGAGCAGACGGCTGCGAATGCGCGGTTCGATCTGCGCAGGATCGCGATTGGTCGTCACGACGGTTGGCAGGCGATAGCGATGCCGATCGTTGAAAAGCTGATAGAGCTTCTCGACTGCCCAAGCCGTCGGACTCTCAGCGCCGAGATCGTCCACGACGAGCAGTGGCGCTTTGCGAATGCGCTCAAACAGCTCGTCATAAGCGTTCTCGCTGTTCGGCCCGAACGCGCCGCGCAAGTGATCGAGCAGGTCGGGCGCGGTGATGAACAGCACAGGCGCGCCGCGCTCGATCACGGCGTTGGCGATGGCGGCTGCGAGATGCGTCTTGCCTGTGCCATAGCCGCCTTCGAAGAGCAGCCAGCCGTCAGGCGCTTCGGCGTAGCGCAACGCGATCTCAGCGGCAGTCTTGGCGGCGCGCCGCTGCGCTTCATTCAGGCTCTGGCGGCGCGCTTCTGAGAGATCGCGGAAAATCTGCCGCAAGTGCGCTTCGCTCGGCTCTAGAATCGTGTAGTCTATCTCGAATGTGGCGAACGTCTTATGCGCGTACGCCTCAAGATTGCCCAGCGTGCGCAAGCGCGCCACTTCGCGGCTGCGATAGCTTGCCTGCTGGCAGACGCACGGAAAGAGCTTGCCGAAGTTAGGATGACCGACTGGCACATCTTCGCGCACCAGACCTGTCCCTTTGCAAACTGGACAGGTCTCAGTTTGCGTGTTCAGCGTGAGCGCATCTGTCATAGCACATCATTCCGATGGACTTGCATACAGCCGAGTATAGCGCGCTGCGCCTTGCTCGGCTACTCAGGGATGTATTGCCGACGGCGACGCTCTGTAGCTGCTTCAAGGCTATCCTCAGGGTGGATGATCGCGCGATGATTCTTAGGCGTCTCAATGCGCTGTGTGCCATAAATGCCGCGATGTCCTGAGGCGAGATAAGCAGTGAAGCACGCGAGCGCCATGTACAGCGCCGAGCCGCTGCCGAAAAGCTCAATGCCCATCACTGTGCAAGCCAGTGGCGTGTTGCTGGCGCCTGCGAAGACGGCTGCGAAGCCGATGCCTGCTAACCAGAGCGGATCGACGGCGAGCGCGCCGCCCAACGCATGCCCAAGCGTCGCGCCCATCACGAAGAGCGGCGTCACTTCGCCGCCCACGAAGCCGCTGCCTAGCGTCACCGCTGTGAAGATCAGCTTGAGCAGAAAGGCGAAGGTCGGCACGTCGCGCGCCGCCAGACTCTGCTCGATCAGCCCTTCGCTCAAACCCAGATAATCTTGCGTGTTCAGGATCAGCGTCAAGGCGATCACGATCACGCCGCCGATCATCAAGCGCAAGGGCAACGCCTTGATGAACTTACTCATCACATGCTTGACGGCGTGCAGCAGCTCGACGAATAGCAAGCTGGTCAGACCGAATGCGACGCCTGCCGCCAATACTTTGATCATCAGGAACAGATCGATCGGCACATTGGCAAGCGGCGCGTGATGTGCGTGCGTCACACCGAGCGCGCGCGCCGTCAGGTCGCCGATGCAGGCGGCCGCAAGGCACGGCACAAGACCGTCATAGCGGATGCGTCCGACGCGCTGCACTTCCATGCCGAAGACGAAGCCTGCCAACGGCGTGCCGAAGACCGAGCCAAAGCCGCCGCTGATGCCTGCCATGATCAGCAAGCGCCGATTCTCGCCGCGCAGCCCGAGCGCACGGCGTAACGTATCGGCGATGCTGGCGCCCATCTGCACAGCTGTGCCTTCCCTGCCTGCAGAGCCGCCGAATAAATGCGTGGCGACCGTGCCGAGCAAGACCAATGGCGCCATGCGCAGCGGAATGCGCGCGCGATTCGCATTCACCTCTTCGATCACCAAGTTTGTGCCGCGCGCCGCCGCGCCGCCAAAACGCTGATAGATCGCACCAATCGCCACGCCTACCAACGGCAGCAGAAAGAGCAGATACGGATTAGCGAGGCGCGTTTGCGTCGCCCAGTACAAACTGACCAAGAAAACAGTCGAGGCGATGCCCGCTAACACGCCGACAACACCGCCTAAGAGCGTCCAGCGCACCATCAGCCAGAGCGTGGCAAGGAACTCATCAGGCGCAAAGGAGAAGGATCGTCTCAAGGTATGAATGATTTGGCGTCCGCGCACGCGGATAGCCTTGGCAGTGAGCTTTTGCATCAGCGCTACATCCTCCTGAACACAAAAAAGCCTCTACCCGTCAACTTTGGGTAGAAGCTATCAACCGAGAACGGTAATACGCGAGCCTCATCGCGGCGCGTCTGGCACGCACTTTCAAATATAGCCAAACGGACGTGGCTAGTCAAGCGTGACGCAACGCCGCTTTTGCGTTAGACTTCTTAAATCATCACAACAAGGTCGGTTTTCAATGGATTTCATTTACGCGATTGTGCTGGGCATCGTCGAAGGCATCACAGAATTCCTGCCCATCTCTTCTACAGGACATCTGCTGGTCGCCTCTGCCCTTTTGAATTTCCCAACGGCGGCGCTGCAAGTGCCTGATCCGAAAGCCTTTCGCGACACTTTCTCAATCTTCATCCAAATTGGCGCGGTTGTGGCAGTTATCGCCTTCTATCGGCGCGACCTGATGACGCAAGCGCGCCGCATCTGCTGCGATCGGACTGTGCAGCGCTTCTGGTCAGGCATCATCCTCGCGTTTTTGCCGGCAGCTATCGTAGGCTTCCTGCTGCGCGATCTGATCAAGACGGCGTTGTTTACGCCGCTTGTAGTCGGCATTGCGCTCGTGATCGGCGGCGCGGTCTTTCTGTGGATCGAGCGCCGTCCGCGTACGCCGCACATCACAACACTTGAGTCGATCAGTCTGCGCCATGCGTTTTTGATCGGCGTGGCACAAGTGACAGCGTTAATTCCAGGCGTCTCGCGCTCAGGCGCGTCCATCGTAGGCAGTCTGCTGATCGGCTTGGATCGGCGCACGGCGACAGCCTTTTCGTTCTATCTGGCGATTCCGACGCTCGGCTTGGCGACGCTCTTCGATCTGCTGCTCGCGCTGCGCGATGGCACGGTCAGCGGCGAGCATCTGCCGTTGTTCAGCGTCGGCGCGCTGGTCTCGTTCATTGTGGCATGGTTAGCGATGGCATGGCTGCTGCGCTATGTCTCGCGCAATAGTTTTCGCCTTTTCGGTTATTATCGAATCGCCATAGGTTTGCTCATCATTGTGTTATTCACAACAATCTTGGCAGGTTGAACATGCAAGCATCCGATGTGATCATTCGCCGCTTGACGACGCTAGAAGAGTATCAGGCAGTGGAACAGGTTGAACGTGAAGCGTGGGCAATGACCGATCCGCGCGATTTGGTGCCATTGCACGTCTTGGTGACCGTGCAGAAGAACGGCGGTTTGGTAGCAGGCGCCTTTGAGCTGAGCGGCAAGCTGATCGGCTTCACGTTCGGCTTCTTAGGCATGACAGCTGACGGTCGCTTCAAGCACTGCTCACACATGACAGCCGTGCTGCCTAGCGCGCAAAAGCGCGAGATCGGCTACCGTTTGAAATTATTTCAGCGCGATGAAGTGCTGAAGCAAGGGCTAGAACTCATCACATGGACGTACGATCCATTGCAGCGTCCGAATGCGCGCCTGAACGTGGCGAAATTGGGCGCAGTGGCGCGCACGTATTATCGCAACTTATACGGCGCAATGAGCAGCGGCATCAATGCAGGATTGCCGTCGGATCGCTTTGAGGCGGAGTGGTGGCTGAAAAGCGCGCCTGTAGTCGCGCGAGTCGAAGGACGTTACGCGCAGCCGCACCTTGCCGATCTGTTGGCGAAAGGCGTGCCGTTCGCCTTACGCGGCGTTCAGATGGCAGACGGCTACGCGCCACAGCGCTCGCCATACGATGAGTCGCAAGACGCTTATTTGGTTGAGATTCCGTACGATTTCAACGCGCTCAAACGGCAATCGATCATTCTGGCAAAGGCGTGGCGTCATGAGTCGGCGCAAGTCTTCAGCGATCTCTTCAAACGCGGCTATGTGCTGCACGATTTTCTGAGCGAGATGGGAGCTAAAACGCAGCGCGCCGTGTACCTGCTGACGCGCAATCGGACTGATCTGTTCGGCTGAGCGCGCCTTCGCTCGTGAAAAAGCGCGCAACATGCGCTATACTTCAGGCGTTATTCAGCTTGCACAGCACTGAGGTCATTTTGGCGCAGCGCACACGATTGGCAGCCATCACAGCCGTGCTATTTGTGGCAGCAGCCTTGCGCATCATTGGGCTAACGACTTTGCCACAAGGCTTCCGCGATGAAGAGATCGTCCAGATAGAGATCGGCGCCCTAGCGCGCAGCGGCGCCATCGCGTCTTTCTACAATGTGGACGATCCGAACGGCGGACGCGAAGGCTTGTTCGGCGTCTTGCACGGCTGGCTGAGCCTGCTCTTCGGCAAGGGACAGCTGCCGCTGCGCTTTTTCGCGGTTGGCTGCAGCCTGCTGAGCGTAGCACTCGTCTACGCGCTTGGCAAACGGCTCTTTGGGCATTTCAGCGGCTTAGTGGCTGCCATCGGCATGGCGCTGACCTTCTATCCGATCATCATTGGACGTTCGATCACGCGCGAGGCGCTTGCCGTGCCGCTGATCACACTAGCATTGCTGGTGATGGCAGGCGCTGTGCATCTGCGCCATCACATTCAGCCTGCCTTGCCGCAAGTTGCGCTATATGCGTCGCTCGGCGCACTGATCGCGCTGACCGCTTACGCGCACTGGATCGGCTTGCTGCTTGTGCCGCTGTTCGGCGCGTTCATCGTCTATCTGCTGGTGACGCGCCAGCCGATCTCGCGGCGCGTCATCAGCTACAGCCTGTTCAGCGCGCTGATCGCGCTGATTGTCGCCATTCCGTACATTGGCGCCACTGTGCGCACTTTTCCAATCAGCAGCCTGAACATGCTCTGGATGAATCGCCCTGAGCGCTTGGAAGAATTTCTGAGTGGCATCTGGCAAGCCATTGGCGGCATCGGCATCTATGGAGATATGTTGCCGCAACAGAATCTGCCCACCATGCCGCTCTTGAATCCAATCGGCTTTGTCCTGCTGCTGATCGGCGTGATCGAGGCGCTGCGGCGCTTTCGGCGCGCTCCAAACTACGCCCTGCCGCTCTTGGCACTCCTGCTCGGCTTGCTGGCGGATGCTTGGACGCGCGGCGCGCTCAACTTCAGCCACCAGCTCTTGGCGCTGCCTGCGATCATGCTCTTGATGGGCGCAGGCGCAGCGACCATCGCCAATGTTTTTCGAGCGAGCCTGCCGCGCGCGACCGCCGACCGTTTGATCGTCTTCGGCACTTTCGCCATCGCTGCCGCCACTTGTTTTGCCACAAGCGACCTGCTCTTCCGCGTCTGGGCGAATCGCGGCGATGTGCAGAGCGTCTATCGGGCGCGACTCGGTCATCTGGCAGCTTATTTGGATCGCACATATGACGGGCTTTCAACGTCAATCTGCACGTTCTCGCTCGATATGCGCGCTGCGGCGCAAAACGCTGAGCATCGCTTTGCCGCGCGCCCTGATCCGCAGTTGTTAGGATTGATGTTGCATCGCCATGACCTAGCGCTGCGCTACAGCAACTGCCTTGACGCCTTAGTGCTGACTGACGGCGGCGAAACGCAACGCTATGCCTTCGCGCATTCGACGGCGCGCTCACGCATTGCCGAGCCGCTCAAGGCTTGGCTGCAGAACGCTGCCGATGTGCCTGTGGCGAATTTGCCGAGCGGCAGTGTGTTGCGCGTGGATGCTGCGCAGATCGTCGCCGATGATTTCGGACAGGTCATTTTGAGCCAAGTTTGGTGGTCGCCTGAGGACAGCCGCGCCAACGCAGAGCCTGCTGTGCTGCCTTTGCGCATGGGCGGCTACCTGACCTTCGAAGGTTACCGTCTGCTGCCTGAAGCTGAGCGCTACCGCGCCGGCGATCTGCTGCGCTTGGTGACTTATTGGCGCGCCGATGGCGAGCAAGTGCCCGGCTTACGGCTGTTCGCGCACGTCTCGCGCAATCCTGATATTCCGCCTGCCTTGCAAAACGACGTGCTGAATATCGAGTCCAGCCTGCTGCGCGACCGCGACGTCTTCATTCAGATCATAGACCTGCCCTTGCCGCCCGATTTTCCCAGCGGCGATTATTTCCTCTCGATCGGCGCGTATAGCGAGCGCGACGGTCAGCGCTTGCCGATCTACGACGGCGAGACGCCGCGCGGCGATCGGCTGTTCCTGAGAAAAATCCGCGTGGAATAGGCGCGTCATGTTCGAGTTGCTCTTCTTAGGCACATCCGCCTCAGCGCCGTCGGTCCATCGCGGACTCTCAGCGCAGTTGCTCATCGCGAAGGAATATCGCTTCCTGATCGACTGCGGCGAAGGCACACAGCGCCAAATTTTGCGCAGCGGCGTCGGCTTCAAACGCTTGAATCGCATCCTGATCACGCACGGACACTTGGATCACATCCTCGGCTTGGCAGGCTTGCTCTCGACCTTAGTGCGCTGGGAAAGCCTTGACGAGCTGGAAATTTACGGCAGTCGCTGGGCGCTCGACCGCGTGCAAGACTTGATCTACCGCGTCGTCTTCCGCAACGAGCGCCTGCCGATACCGATTCATCTGGTGGATGTGCAAGAAGGCGTCTTCTTCGAGACGCGCGATTTCACCGTGAGCGCGTTTCCTGTCACGCATCGCGGCGCAGGCTGCTTCGGCTATATTTTTCAAGAGAAAGCGCGCCGTCCGTTCCTCGCCGAAAAAGCTGACGCGCTCGGCGTGCCATTCGGACCTGAGCGCGCGCAGCTAGTGCGCGGACAGCCGATCACGCTCGCCGATGGTCGCGTGATTCAGCCTGACGATGTGCTTGGCGAGCATATTCGCGGCGCGTGTTACGTCCACACCGGCGATGTAGGACGCACGGACAACATCCTTGAATACGTGCGCGACGCGCACGCGCTCGTCACTGAGGCGACTTACCTGAGCGCCGATGCAGAGCTGGCGCAGCAGTTCGGACACATGACGGCGGCAGGCGCGGCGCAGCTGGCGGCGGAAGCAGGCGTGCAGACGCTGATCCTGACGCATCTCTCGCGGCGCAGCCGCGAGCGCGACGTGCTGGCGGAAGCGCAAGCGATCTTTCCTAACACTTACGTGGCGCGCGACTTCGACCGCTTCAGCATCAACAAAGAGCGCGGCGTGACCAAATTGCCGCCAATGCAGGCGAACGGTCACGCCGAAGCAGATGATGAGACAGCGCTGGAGCTGCCTGACGACCTGCCGCTTGAACACTAGTCTGACTCAGGCATCAGCCGCTGCGAGCGCGACTCGTTGATCAGCCGCGCCTTAGCGATGAACGTCTCGACAGGCATTCCGCCCAAGTCTTCGCCGCTGCGCAGCCGCACTGAGACCGCGCCGCTTTCCACGTCGCGATCGCCTGCGATCAGCATGTAAGGAATTTTCTCGCCCTGCGCCTTGCGAATCTTGGCGTTCATGCGCTCTTTGCCGTCGTCCACATCGGCGCGCAAGCCCGCTTCCAGCAGCTTCGCTGCCACGTCGCGCAGATATGGCACATGCCGATCTGCCACTGGAATCAGGCGCGCCTGAATCGGCGCCAGCCAAACCGGAAACGCGCCGCCGAAATGCTCGATCAAAATCGCCACGAAGCGCTCCATGCTGCCGAACGGCGCCCGATGGATCATGACAGGACGATGCACTTGATTGTCCTCGCCCATATATTCCAGCTGGAAGCGCTCAGGCAAGTTGTAATCCACCTGCACTGTGCCAAGCTGCCACTCGCGCTTCAGCACGTCGCGGAAGATGAAATCGAGCTTCGGTCCGTAAAAAGCAGCCTCGCCTTCTGCCACGTAGTAGCGCAAGCCGAGCTTATCCGCCGCGTTGATGATCGCCTGCGTCGCTTTTTCCCACAGCTCAGGCGCGCCCACGTACTTATCGCTGTTCGGATCGCGCGTGCCGACGCGCGCGCGGAAATCGTGGAAGCCCATCAGGTCAAAAATGCGCTGGATCAAGCGCACCACGCCGATGAATTCCGCTTCAAGTTGCTCAGGCGTGGCGAAGATGTGCGCGTCGTCTTGCGTGAAGCCGCGCACGCGCGTCAAGCCCGTCAGCTCGCCGCTCTGCTCGTAGCGATAGACCGTGCCGAACTCGGCGAAGCGAATGGGCAGATCGCGGTAGCTGCGCGGCTCGCTGCGATAGATTTCGATGTGATGCGGACAGTTCATCGGCTTGAGCATGAACTCTTCATCGTCAAGCGTCATCGGCGGAAATTGGCTATCCGCGTAGTACGGATAGTGACCTGACGTGCGATACAGGTCTACTTTGGCAATGTGCGGCGAGACGACAGGCTGATAGCCTGCGCGCAGCTGCTCAGCGCGCAAGAAGCGCTCTAAGATATCGCGCAGGACGGCGCCTTTTGGCTTCCACAGCGGCAAGCCCTTGCCGACCAGCGGACTGAAGGTGAACAAGCCGAGCTGCTCGCCGAGTTTGCGATGGTCGCGCGCCTTCGCCTGCTCCAGCTGATGCAGATATTCTTCTAACTCAGCCGCCGTCTGCCACGCCGTGCCGTAAATGCGCTGCAGTTGCGGACGCCTTGAGTCGCCGCGCCAATAGGCGCCCGCGATGCTCATCAGCTTGAAGGCGCTCGGATTCAGCTCGCCTGTGTGCGCCACATGCGGACCGCGGCACAAGTCTTCGAAGGTATCTTGCCGATAGGTGCTGATGACAGGTGCCTCGGCAATTTTGTTGCCATTTTCATCGTAGCCGCCGCGCTCTAAGCCGTCGATCAGCTCCAACTTGTAAGGCTGATTGGCAAAGAGCTGGCGCGCTTCCTCAGCGCTGACCTCGCGCCTTATAAACGGAAAGTTGCCGCTGATAATGCGCCGCATGCGCGTCTCAATCTCAGCCAGATCAGCCTCAGTCAGCTGACGCGGCAGGTCAAAATCGTAATAGAAGCCGTCTTCAATAGGCGGACCGATGGCGATGCGTCCTTCGGGAAAGATTTCTAGCACGGCTTGCGCCATGACGTGCGCTAAAGAGTGGCGAATGCGATAGAGCAGGCTCTCTTCGTAACGTTCGGACATGATCCCTCAGCTTGTGCGGATGGCTCTCAGGTGCGGATCAGCGGCGACAGGTGAGCGCAGCAAGGTGCAGCGCGCCGCGATCCAATGAGTCAGCTGCACCTGCCTACATTGAGCAGTGAGGCGCTTTTTGCCTGCGCTCAGGCGTCCCTAGCTCAGCACAGTGTCGCCTTCAGGCAGCAGGTCAGCTGTCTGGCAAGGCACGAAGACGCTCTCGAAAGTGCCGAGCGTGATCAAGTTCTCGACGGTATCTTCAATCGTCTCGGTCAGCAGATTCTCGACGACCACATGCGGCGTCTCAAGCGCGATGAAGCGCACAGGCAAGAGCTGCGACTCAGCCTCTGCCACTTCACGGCTGACGTGCATCTGCCGCTGCAAAAATGGGACGGTCACAAAGTGCGCCAGCCAGGTTTGTCCATCTTGCAGCTCGACGATTACGTCCGTGCTATCTTGATACGGATTGAAGCCTTCCACAGCGGCTTGCTCAATCCAAACACGTTTCAGAAAAGGGAACATGCGTTCACTCCGTTGCACGCAAAAGCTCCGCGCTCAAGGCTGAGCGTAGGAGCGAATGACGGCTCTTGATCTTCGGTTGCGAGCGGACGAATTTTTGCAGCGCGCTCAATTTGAGTGGCTGAAGCCGAAAGTTATGTATATACCTCAATGTGCGGACGGCTCTAGTGCAGCGCGCTGAGCGCGTTTTTTCGATCACAGCGCGGCACGGCGCATCTCATCCGCCGCTCGTTATGTTTGTCTGTCGTATCTAGCGTATTACAAAACTTAACCTTCGTCAATAGTGCAAAATGCTGCGCTCAGCGCCGATCTTCGCCGAGCCACTTGGCGAGGATCGCCGCGAGACTGCCATCGGCGCGCATCGCTTCGAGCGCTGCGTTCACCTTGCCTGCGAGCGCTAAATCCTGAACGCGCAACACGACGTGATAGCCTTCTGAGTGAATCGGCTGCTCGGCAATGCGCAGATCAGCCTCGCCATGCTCACGCAACCACAGCCGCGCTGAGAGATAGTCCACCAGTGCCGCGTCCGCCTCGCCTGCCGCGACCGCCGCGAGCGCGGCGCTCGGCTCGGCATGGTGCTGCACGCACAGGCTGCGCAGACGGCGCAACCACAGCCGCGCTTGCTCATCGCCAAGACTGCCATACTCAACAGCGACGCGCTTGCCTTCCAAGTCCGACATGCGCTGATAGATGCCATTTGGCGAGACTAAGAAGTAGCCGCCATCTAAGTACGCTCCTGTGTACAAAAAAGTGTCGAGGCGGAACGGATCGAGCGGCAACGCTGAGATCAGCATGTCCACTACGCCTGTATGCAGCGCGTCATACAGTCCGTCCACGCCCATCGGCGCGACCTGCATCCGCACGCCGAGTCGGCGGGCGATCTCAAGCGCGATATCCACGTCCGAGCCGCTGATCAGCTCGCCTTGCATCACTGCGAACGGATAGTAGCTAGTATCCATGCCGACGATCAGCGCTGCGCGCGTCTGCACGCGTTCCCAGCTCAGGTCAGGGCGAAAATGATAGCGTCCGTAACGCACGCCTTGGACGAACAAAAACGCGCAGCACAGCGACGCCACCAGACGGCGCAGCGTGTGAAAAAGCGCCGCGTTGCGCGTTGGATAGCGCCTCATGGCGCGTCGCGCTCGCCGAGCGCCCAGCGCTGAACTTCCTCGTAGATCGGACGCGGACGAAAGCCGACCGTCACGAAAGCGTAGCCGTCCATGTAATTGCGATAGAGCGTCGGCGCGCGGAAGAACCAAAAACACAGCTTGCGCACGGTCTGCCAAGCGCTTTCAGCGTAGCGCAGCGCGGCGAGCGTGTATTCAATGCGCTGGCTGGGACGCACGGCGTTTGTCCAGCGCGGATGATCGTTCCAGCTGCTCTCTGTGATGTAGATCAGCTTATCGGCGTCGCCAAAGGCGCGCATGATGTCAAAAAGTAGCTCAGCGCGGCGGAAATTCAGGCGATCAGGCGCGGGCGGATCGTCGGGCGGCGCTGTGAAGCCGTAAGTATGCACTGCCAACGCATCGAAGTACGCGCCGCCGCCTGCCTCATACACACGTCGCAAATAGATTAGATCGCTCATGCCGTTGGCGCCGTCCTCAGGCTCAAGCGTTGGCGCCAGCGCCGCGCCGAGAATCTGTACATCAGGATTGGCGGCGTGCGCCGCCTGGTAGACCAGCTTGAGGAATTCAACGTATTCCTCAGGCGTGACGCGCCGAAAGCTCCACTCAAAATACAGGTTCGGCTCATTCCAAGGGATGATGTGCGTCACCTCGCCGCGATAGCGCGCCGCAAACGCCGCCACAAACGCCGCGTAATCGGCGTAGCGCTCAGGCGCGAGGTAATTGAGCGACGTCGGCTGCAGGCGCGGATCAGGACGCGCCCAAGCAGGCACCACGCCAAGCCGCGCAATGACCGTCAAGCCTTGCTGCCGCGCCAATCGGATGATTCGGTCAGGATGATGCCAATCGTAGACGCCTTCGCGCGGCTGAATATACGCCCATGGGAAGAATTCCACAATCGCAGTCGCGCCCATCTCGCGCACCATGCGCAGCGTGCGCCAAATCTTCCAATCTTCCACTTCGTCCACAAGGCGCGTGTGCATACATAAAATTGGATGCGCCGTCTGGACGCGCTGCGGCGGCTCAGGTTGCAAGCGCGCGCGCGCAGGCGCCAAATTCAACAAAATGACCGCCAAAAGCGCGCTGCGCAGCCATATGCCGCGCCGCTGCCACAGCCATCGCGTCGCGCGCCCTGCGCGATATGCCCACGATTCAGCCGCGCGCATCGTCCTCTAGCAAGCCGTAGAGCATCAGGTCAACCATGCCGTCCAGCCAGAGCTGCTGTGGCAGCAGCCGCATGGCAAAACGCGCCACTTGCGGCAGCGCGCGCTCTGAGACAATGTAGCCGATCCACATCGCGATCAGCGTCCGTCCGATCACAGCGTCCGCGACAGGACGTAGCTCGCCGCTCGCCTTCATCCTGTTCAACACTTCGGTCGCCTTCGGAAAAATTGCGGCACTCAGACTGCCTAGGAACGTGCCGTTGTTGCTCTGCGCGTCGAGGATAGCCAACTCGAAGAAATCGCTGTGACGTTGCGCCACTTCAACAAGGCGACGCATCATATCGCGCAGGATATCAGCCGCCGTCTCGCCTTGAACGGCGTCTAAAGCTGCCTCAAGCTCAGCCTGTGGCGAGTAAGCGCGCAG
>Ga0308403_1000249_pt1 | contig 22957 bp, 19 predicted proteins | sample HotsprSampleOSM3_FD_203470 | JGI IMG/M metagenome (GOLD analysis project Ga0308403, IMG submission 203470) | Hot spring phototrophic mat microbial communities from Octopus Spring, Yellowstone National Park, Wyoming, United States - 20060914_OS-M3 ... | reverse complement strand
CTTGAAGAGCTGAAGACAACCGCGCACTTCACCTTGATCGCTTCGTTTGATGATGGCAGCATATATCACGTGAGAAAGCACGTTGCTAATGATGACTGATGCGCTACGCCAAGCTGTGCCACGCCGACTCGAATAGGCTGCACAGCGCTGACCACGTCAAATCAGTGTTAAGCGCGTCAGGATCGAGCGACGCGCCGTGTTGTCTGAGCTGCGCTGCCAACTGACGCAAGCGCGCCATCTTGATGCTCTCACCGAGCGGCAGCGCAGGCGCGATCATCAGCGAATGCCAACGCGGACTCTCGGGCACGATCACATCGTTCGCTAAGAGCAATTGCGTGCCGTGGAAATGCGGATGCTTCGGCAAGACGTCAACTGCCCAGGCGATCGGCGCGCTGTGGCGCACCAGCTGATGCTGCAAGCGCAAGACCTGCCAATCATCGGCGTGCAGCGCGTGCGGCGTCAAGTTGTTGCGCGCGCAGAACGCGGCGACGTGCAGCGCAGCCTCGCCAATTGCCCACTCAGTTGGATGCGTGCGATAGGCGCCGTTGGTCAGGTGCGTTGTGCCGATGTTCTTGCAAGCGGCGATCAAATTCGTCGGTTGCGCAGGCAAGAGCGCGCCAAGCGGCACCTGAAACGGTCGAGTCGGCGCGTAGCGCGAAGCGTTCGGATTGCCGACGCACGGATGCAAATCCATCGCATACCAACCAATGCCGACGCTCTTGGCGAAGTGCCGCGCGCGCGCGCCGCGATTGGTCTCAGCCGAAATATCCTGCGCGACGACGCGCGTCAGAGGCAAAATGCGCCGCGACTCGCGCAAATATGGCAATTCGCTCAAGCCGTCAGCCGTTCCCATCACGTCAGGACGCAATTTCAGCTCAGGATAGCCGCGTCCGCCGTCATCGCGCGGACACTCTGTTTGCAGCCAGTACAGAAAGCCGAGCGAGAGCCGCTTCGCTTCATCGAGATAGCGTTGGCGCGTCGCCGCGTCGGCGTTCAGGATGTCGCCGCCGTGATAGTCGTTGCTCACCCAGTTGATCAGCGCGACATCGTTGCCGCCTAGCAGCGCGCCATCGTGAATGCGCCGATACGTCCAGAACGGCAAGTTATCGCCGTGCGGCGCGAACATGCGATACACGACAGGCTTGCCATCGCGACCGAGCGGCGCGAGCGTGTAAGGCTGCGTATCGCGGAAGCATTCATAGCCTTCAGGCTTGGGAATGGTGTGATTCTCGCCGACACAGAACTCGACGGCGAATGAGTACGTGAAGCCTTGCACTTCGCACGGCTTGGCGACCTCAGGCGCGTCCCGCTCGCCTGTCTCAGCGCGCGCCTCTGCGCCTGTGACGTATGGCAAGCCTGCTAAGACGATCAGGTCGCCTGCATCTGTAGCGTCCAGATAGTAACGCGCCTGAATAGCGCGACGCTCGCCGTGCGCATCCTCGACGATCACCGCTTGAATCTGTCCATCTGCGCAGCGCACGTCCACTGCGCGCCAACCGCGCAAAATTGGCGGCGTGTGCGCCGACTCGGCGATCAGTTCCTCAAGCGCGGCGACGCCGATCTCAGGCAGGAAGCACAAGCGACTGACCCAGCCGTTGCCCGGATTGAGCGGCAGATGGTCGCCCAGCACGCTATGCCGCATGATGGCAGGCGCGCCGTATTTGCGCTGATAGATGGCGCGGATGGTCTGGCGCAGACGCGCATAGGCGAGCGTGCTGCCGAACGTCTCGATGTATGCGTGTTCATCCAACGCCGAGACGCCTTGCACAGTGAACTGACCGCCGAGTCGTTCCGTCTCGCTGACCAGAATGGCATCCGCGCCGAGCGCGCAAGCCGCTAGGTAAGCAGCGGTGCCGCCCGTGCTGCCGCCGATGATCGCCACATCGTAAATGCGCTCGCTCATACGCTCTCCAGATCGAAATCCACTTCAAACGTGCGCTGCCATGGCAAGCGGACGCTGCCGTGTGCCACGCGCCATTGCGCGCCAAGCTGCGATAAGGCGGCTAGCTGCTCGTTCAGACGCCGCTCGATGTATGCGCAGGTCTCTGCTTCGCGCTCAGGACTCACCTCAGGCACGCCTGCGCGCGCCGCAAGCCAAGCGCGCACTTCGGCGCGCACGCCTTGCTGATACAGATAGTCTTCAACGAAGCGATGGGCGAGGAAATACTGCTGCGCGTGCGCTTGCTGCGGCGTCTGCACTGTGGCGCTGGCGACGCCTTGCGCAAGCGCTGTGCCAATCGTGTTGCCGGCAGTGTTCCACGCGCCATAGGCGGCAAGTTGACGGACATCCGCTTGTGCGAAGAGCTGCGCCATCAAAAATGGATCGCTGCCGTTGGGATAGGCGACGTCGCACAGGATCACGCGCCGCGCCGCGCTCAGCCATGCCGCGATCTGCTCAGCGAAAGCTGCCATCGGCGCCGCGCGATAGGCTTGTTCCGCTGTGTACGCCTCAGGCGAGAAATCCAGCTCAGCGCCAATGCGCGACGGCGGATTGACCGCTACGATGAATTCCGCCTCATCTTCGCGCGCGACCAACACGCCGCCTATGGCGCGAATTTGCCGCTCGACGGTCAAACTGACCGCGCCATCTTCATACGGCGCGACGCGCGCGCTATCTTCAGGGATAGCGTAATGCACATAGAAGCGCGGCGTGCGCTGAACGCGCTCAAGCAGCGCGCGCACAGTCAGCACACAGCCGATCTCGTCCGCGCCGGGATACATCAAGACTGAGTCCGCGAGCTGCAAGCGCCGCCGCCATTCGCTGAGCCACGCTTTCTCCTGTGAGCCGAGTCCGTAAGGACTGGTGTCATCAGAGCTGATGACCAACAGATCGAAGACGCCCTGCGCCAACAGATCGAGCGCCGCTAAATTCACCTGATGGTTGCGCAAGCGCCGCCGCAAAAAGTCCGCGCGGTAGGCTTCAGGAATCTCGGCTTGCAGCGCGCTCAGTTCCGAGACGACCGCTTGACCTTCAGCGGCGCGATGCAGCAACTGCGAGTAGCGATGCAAGCGCCTGCCGTAATGCGCCCAGTATTCAGGCTCTTCAACGCTATCATCGGCGTCAGGAATGCGCGCGATCACGTTGAAAGCGTAGATTGCGCCTGAGCGCGGCATGGCGCGCAATCGCTCCAGACGCGCTAGGCAGCGCGCCGCTGGCTCATCCGTCGTGCGCGACGCAATCAAGCCGCCATAGGCGAGCATGTCCAGCGAGACGATCAGCGCGTCACAAGCTGCCGCCTGTGTGTGCAACCACGCGATCAACGCGTCGCAATCGGCAGGCGCCCGCTTGCGGCTGAGCAGCGCGGCAGGCGGCACGCGCAGCTCTGCATCGGCGATTTGCGCGATCAGCTGTGGATAGCGCACATTGACAGGACGTTCGTCCAGCGGAATCAAAGCGAGACGCGGCATACTATCACCTCAGTGCATAACAGCGACGCGCAATGCGACGATCTCAAACGGCTGCAGCGCAAATGAGACGCTGTTCGCTTGCACAGGCAACGCTTCAAGCATCTCCTCGAGCAAATTCGCGCGCCATACAGCCTGAATTGGCACGCCGAAGCGCACTGTGACCATGCCGCGCGCGTTCGTGCAACGATACAAGCGCACGATCAGGTCGTCGCCATCTTCGGCGCGCTTGACCGTCTCCACAATCGCAGTTGGCGAAGAGACGCTGAGCAGGCTGAGCGGCTCAGCGGCAGGCGCGCCGCTGCTCGGCACGATCAGGATCGGCGCGTTCAGGCGATACGCTTCTGCGAACGTCGTCAGCAGGCTCGGATCGGCGTGCGGCAGCAGGCTGTACGTGAATACGTGCGCGCCTAGATCGGCGTTTGGATCAGGATAGATCGGACTTTTGAGCAGCGTCAGACGCAGGATGTTATCGCGTGCATCATAGCCGTATTTACAGTCGTTCAGCAGGCTGACGCCATAGCCATACTCGCTCAGATCGGCGAAGTAATGCCCTGCCACCTCATATTTCGCGCGATCCCAGCTTGTGTTGCGATGCGTCGGTCGCCTGATCGTTCCCCACTGAATGTGGTAGGTCGCTTCATCAGCGCGCACGGCGAGCGGAAAAGCGACCTTGAGCAGCGTCTGGCGCTCGCGCCACTCGATTTGCGTGTGGAAATCTATGCGGCGGCTGTGCGCGCTCAGGCTGATGCGCTGACGGATCAAGCTGTTCTTGATGCGCCGCACGATCTCAAGCGTGGCGCGCAAACTGCCCGCTTCTAAGACGCGAATCGACTCGGCAGGCGCGGCGCTCTCGAACGGCAAGCCGTCAAGCGGATCGATGTTCCAAGCGTCGAACATGCGCGGCGCATCCTGAAACGCCTGAAATTGGTTGCCGCAAGCGCCTTCTGCCAGCACCTGCCGCGCATGGTCTTTATCGTAAATTGTCACGAGATCGCCTGCCGCGTCGAAGGTGAGCGAGAGATGCTCGTTCTCAAGGCGCTCAGGCGTCGCGATCAGACTCGGCAGCTCTGGCGGCACGCCTTCCGCTAGGCGCAATGGCGTCAGGCTATAAGGCGGAAGCGCAGGCAAGGCGACCAGCGTGCCGTCTTCCGTCCGCTGAGCAGGCAACGGCGTCTCACCGTGCCATAAACAGCGATCTTCAGGCAAGGGCGCGCTCAAGAGCGCGAGAGTCGGCGCGCTGACGTAGATCGTGTTCACGGCGAGATAGTCGCCGCCGAGCGCGCCGCGCAGTCGCGCAAGGGCTGCGCCGCTGATCGACTCACACGCCGCCTGCAGCCGTGCGTACTCAGGTCGCGCTTGCTCGTAAACTTCAGCGATGCTGCTGCCGGGCAAAATGTCGTGAAATTGATGCAGGCAGAGCGTCTGCCAGAGCGCAGTGAAATCTTGCACAGGATAAGTGTGTTGCGCGCGCGCGTGCGCCAGCGCTGCTAGGAACTCAGCGTTGTGAAGCGCGATCTCAGCCTTGCGATTGGCGCGCTTGATCCAAGCCTGACTGGTCAGCGTGCCTTGATGTGTCTCAAGGTACAGTTCGCCACGCCAGACTGCCAGTTTCTCGCCGTGTTGCGCCAGCGCCTCAAAAAAATCGAGCGCGCGCGCCGTGTGCAGGCGCGGAATGTTCGGGATGTGTTGCAGCGCGGCGATGTTCTCAAGCATCTCAGGCGTCGGTCCGCCGCCGCCATCGCCGTAGCCATAGACCATCAGCGCCAATGGCACGCGCTCTTTATCGTGCAGGCGCGTCCAAGATTCGATCACGGATTGCGCGTTGGCATTCGCGTTGTAGGTCGCCATGCGCAGCCAGAAGAGCATCGGCGTCGGCGTGAAGTGCGTCAGCAAGCGCGAGCCGTCCAAGCCTTCCCACCAAAAGCTATCGTGCGGAATCTGGTTGTGTTCGCTCCAGCGCAGTTTGGTGGTGAAAAAATAAGGAATGCCTGCCGAGCGCGCCAATTGCGGCAAGCTGGCAGGGAAGCCGAATGTATCAGGCATCCACAGGATCGGCGAGTCGGCGTTTGTGCCGAAGTGTTGGCTGAAAAAACGCCTGCCCAGCAAAAGTTGCCGCACTAGGCTTTCCGCGCCGCTGATGTTGCAATCCGCCTCGACCCACATGCCGCCGAGCGCTTCCCAACGTCCTGCTGCCACATGCCGCCGAATGCGCTCGAACAGATCGGGATAGTCTCGCTGCACAAAAGCATAAAGCTGCGGCTGACTCTGGACAAAGTAGTAGTGCGAATACTCTTCCAGCAGCGTGAGCGCCGTTTGAAACGTGCGCGCCGCTTTACCGCGCGTCTGATCGAGCGTCCACAGCCATGCCGTGTCAATGTGCGCGTGACCGACCGCGTACAAGGTCATCGGATGTGCGCTTGGCATGGTGCGCAGCGCGCCGACGAGCGCTGTGAGCGCAGCGCATGTGCTATGCTGTTCAAAGTCGTCCAGCGCGCGCTCAAGGGCAGCGATCAGCTGTCCGCGCGGCGGAAATTCAGGCGGCGTGTGCTGAATGACTTCCAAGACATTCCGCGCAAGTCCATACAGGCGCGCGAGATCGGCATCAAGGCGCAGCACGGCGCACGGCTGAAGGTAATAGCGCTGGCGCTGATCGTTTTCGAGCGAGCCGCCAAGACCTGTCCAGCCGTGCAGCAAAAGTTCGTGCGGCTGACCGTCGCACAAGTGCAGCGGCAGCGCCACGCGCGTATGGCGCACATCGGCGGTCGCAAACGGCTCGCCGTCAGCGTAGATCAGCGCCTCAGGATGCACTTGGAAGTCATCCGCTGCCTCGCCAAGCGGCAAGTGCAGCAAGCTCGGCTGTGTAGTATCCCAATCGGCAGGCAAGCGCAGCTGAAAACGCATCAGGAAATTAGTCTGCCAAGTTCCCCAATAACTGTGGTAGCTCAGCGGCTGCCAAGTCAGCGTCTCCAGCGCGATAGCCGAGAGCGGACGCCCGTCTGGCAGCTGTGCATAGTGCGGCGCAGGCAAGCTGTGCTGCGCCAGAATAAGGCGGCGCTCGATGGACGCCACGCGCTGACCGAGTCTTTGGATGACCTGTGTTGCGCTATCCTTCATAGACTTCGTTTCTTTCGATGCTGCGTGCTACAGACCAATTTGCTGATTATACTCAGCCGCAAAAGCGTAGGATGAACGTAGGGCAAGCATTGCCTGAGCGTTAGGCAGAACATCGCAACGCCGTACCAAAAGTGAAAAAATTCTGTCAATTTCCTTGACGTTTCCGACCGCTCTTCGTAACATTAGCTTCAATCAAGAACAGACTGAAGGCAGGACGAATCGGCTATGGCGCACATCGCCGTCAATCCCGAAAACTTGCGAGCCACTGCAGCCGCCTTGCGAGCGCATAGCAGCCGCATTCAAAGCGCTGTCGCAGCGATTGAAGCGGAGATGACGCGGCTCTCGCCCGATCAATTCAGCGGACAGCGCGCTGAGGCATTGCGCGCGCGCTTTCAGGCAGCGCACCAGCGCTTTGCGCACTTCGCCGCCATGCTGAACAAATTCGCCGACCAGCTCGATGAAGCGGCTGAGGCGTTTCGCCGCGCCGATGCCGCTGCGCAGACCGAGAGCGCAGCCGACGGCAGCAGCTTTCAGCTCGCCAGCACATTCAGCACAGGCGCTCAGGCTGCGCGCGCGCAAGCTGCGCAGGCTGCCTTGCGCACAGTGAACTGGAACAAGCTCTGGTAGCGCTCACGGCGCGGCGAGCAAGCGCACGCGCGGCAAGTCCAACATCAGCGCGTCTAACGCAAGGCGCACATTCACATTCGCCTGAAGATAGCGCAATGTGCGCCGCACTGCCAGAAGCGCTCCATGGATTTCCTCAGTTTTGACCGAACGCGCAATTTGCTCTAGCGCCCGGCTGCGGTCGCGATTGGTGATGGCAGCCACAGCTGTGTGATGTGCCAAGAGCAGCGCGTCGCGCCAGTAGCTCTGCCAAAGCGCTAAGAGAGTCGGCAAGTTGCCTCGATCTTCGCTCAGCGCGCGCGCGCGTTCAAAGCGCATGGCGCGGCTTTCGCCCAGCGTGCGCTCCAGCAAGTCCAGCCATTCGGCGCGTTGCTGCAGCACGGCGTCGTCGCGCAGCACGTCCAGCGCCCAGCCCATGCGTCCGCCGCTCAGCTGCGCGATCAACGCGGCGCGCTCAGGCTGCACTTTGTGCTGATTGACGAGCGCCTCGCGAATGACGGACGCCGATAGTGGACGCAAGTTCAACGGCTGGCAGCGCGATTTGATGGTCGCCAAGAGCGACTCAGTCGTGTCAGCGGTCAGCAGCAGCAGCGCGTACGGCGGCGGCTCTTCCAGCGTTTTGAGCAAGGCGTCCATCGCTTGCGCGCTCGCTTCATGAAAGCGGCGCAAGATCAGCACGCGATAACGTCCTTCCACAGGACGCAGCGCTAAGGTGCGCGTCATCTCGCGGATTTGCTCAATGCGCAGCGCGTTGCCTTGCGCTTCGATCAGCGTGACATCGGCGTGGCTGCCGCGTGCAATCAGGCGGCAAGCGCGACACTGACCGCACGGTCGCGCTACGTCGCTCAGGCAATTGACCGCTTGCGCGAAGGCGCGTGCGAAGGTCGTCTTGCCGATGCGCGCCACGCCGCTGATCAGATAAGCGTGCCGCAAGCGACCTGCGTTCAGGCTATGCGTGATGTGCCGCACAGCCCAGTCGTGTCCAACGATCTGCCAATCAGGGCGAAAAAGCGCGTGGCTCATGCTGCACATTTTGCCCGTTTTTGCACGTTTGTGCAAGCCTTGCTGCTATCATTTTTCTCTAAGCAACTTGCCGCGAGTCCGTGTTGCAAAAAGGCGCGCATCCTAGATAAGATCGGCGCTGTCTAGAGCTAACTCAAGCAAGGAGAAGTGTGCCATGTTTCGGTCATTCGATTTGCCGACGGATAGATTAGATCAAGGCGAGCTGTTGAGTCTGCTCAGCTACGCCGATCCTGAGGAAGTGAAAGCCTTCGCCGCAGAGATCGCCGAGTCGCTTGGCACGATTGAAGTCATCTCTAAGCGCACTGCCTTGGCGCGTCTGCCAATAGTTGGCTCAGATGGTCGTCAAGAGACTTTTGAAGCGCTCGTCACTGAAGTGTGCGTGCACGCCACGAACGGCGCCGATGGCTATGGCATGTGCATTGGCACGGATGAGGATCACGCCATCGCCATCGCTGTGCTGGACGTAGCGCTGGCAGCCGATAGCGTTGGCTTATTGACGGGCAAAATAAATGCGTTTCTGCAAGCGCAAGCGGCGTTGCTGGCGCAAGCAAGCTGAGCATTCTTTGAGATCACGTCGCAACTGGAATTGAGCAACATCAATGGATTTAGGCTTAAAAGATAAGGTCGCGTTGCTGGCAGCTGCCAGCAAAGGACTGGGCTATGGCGTGGCGCGCGCGATGGGACGCGAAGGCGCGCAGCTCTCAATTTGCAGCCGTGACGCGGATCAAGTGCGCGCAGCAGGCGAGAAGCTCAGCGCTGAGACAGGTGCGCATGTGCTGGCGATGCCATGCGATGTGCGCGACGCTGCCACTGTGGAAGCGTGGATCGCGCAGACAGTGGCGCGCTGGGGAAAAATTGACGCGCTGTTGGTCAACGCGGGCGGTCCGCCAGCCATGACTTTCAAAGAGACGACTGACGCGCACTGGCAGGCTGCCTTCGAGCTGACTTTGCTCAGCGCTGTTAGGCTGATTCGCGCGGCGTTGCCACACATGCCGCACGGCTCAGCCATTTTGACGATCACCTCATCCTCGATCAAAGAGCCGATTGAACGGCTCGGTCTCTCGACGGTCATGCGCGCCGGCGTAGCAGGCTTGGTCAAAACGCTCGCCGACGAGCTGGCGAGCGACGGCATCCGCGTCAACAACCTGATTCCGGGCAGGATTGACACAGATCGCGTTGCGCAGTTGGATCAGAACACAGCCAACGCGCGCGGCATCACCTTTGAGCAGGCGCGCGCCGAAGCGATCAGCAAGATTCCGCTCAAGCGGCTCGGCACAATTGATGAATTCGGCGCGGCAGCCGCTTTTTTGCTCTCACCAGCCGCCGCTTATATCACAGGCGCAACCTTGCGCATAGATGGCGGCGCCATGCGCTCTATCTGAGAGGTGCTGCATGGGCGAGCGCTACCGCGATGCACTGCTGATCGGCGTGATGGCGTGCATCGCGCTCGGTGCGGTCATCCTGCTCAGCTATCAGCCGCCGTCAGTCACTATCAAGCTCTTGCCGCCGCCGCCGAGCGCCACAACGCCGCCGATTCGCGTCCACGTCGGCGGCGCCGTGCAACGTCCTGCCGTCTACGATCTGCCGCACGGCAGCCGCGTCGAAGATGCCATTCGCGCGGCAGGCGGCTTGTTGCCAGAAGCTGAAGGCGCTACGCTCAATTTGGCATGGCTGCTCAGCGACGGCGATCAGGTCTACGTCTGGCGGCGTGGCGAGGCAGGCATTCTCGCCACGCGTCCTGCCGAAAGCACTCCTGTCCGCCAGATTCGCATCAACAGCGCCTCAGAGCAGGAATTGCAGCAATTACCGGGCGTCGGTCCGGCGCTCGCACGCGAGATCATCGCCTACCGCCAACAACACGGACGCTTTCGCTCGCTCAGCGATCTGGACAACGTCAAAGGCGTCGGTCCGGCGCGCTTGGCGCAATGGGCGCCGCTCTTGATCTTCGATTAGCGTTTGATGAGTTTTGTACAACGTTCTGTAATACAGCAACCTCGTGCGACTTCAAACAAATGGGAGGAATCACCATATGCGTAAACTAACGCGCTTTTGGACACTTGTGTTGGCAGTTGTTTTGGCAATCGGCGTCTTCGCGACGCGTACAGGCGCTCAGGATGAGTTGCCTGCGTGGATGGAAATCGAGCTGGTGGACGTGGTGACAGGCGAGACGTTCACCATCGCCGATTTTCTCGGCAAGACGATCCTAGTCGAGCCGATGGCGACATGGTGCAGCAATTGCCGCCGCCAAATAACTGAGACCACCAAGTTGATCAAGCAGCTGACCGAAGCAGAAGACGAGCGCCTTGAGCAATTCGTCTTCTTAGGCTTGAGCATCGAGACAAATCTGAAGCCGAGTGACTTGAAGGTATACGCTGAGCGCAACAACTTCGCGCTGACCTTCGCTGTGATGGATGAAGAGATGTTGCGCGCGCTCGTGGCGCAATTCGGACGCAGCGTCGCCAATCCGCCGTCTTCGCCGTCCTTCATCATCCGCGCCGATGGCACTTTCACTGAAATCGAGACAGGCATTCAGACGGCTGAGCAAATTCTTGCCAAGCTGGAAGCCGAGTTCGTGGAAGTGGAAGCGGCGGCTACTGCTGAGCCGACAGCCGCAGCGACAGCCGCCGCCACACCCAAGAAGTAAAGCGAGCGGATGCCTGTGGAAACCTTGCTTCAGCAGTTCGTGCTTGGCAATGCCGCCATCTTGACCAATGTGTGCATGTTGCCGCTCTATCCAGGTCTGGTCGCGTTCCTCGCCGGCAGCACGACCGAAGGCGAGCCAAAGCGCGCTGCAGCTTGGCTTGGCGTGTTGGTCTTAATGGGCATCCTGACGCTGATGATCGGTCTGGGCGCGTTGCTCTACGTCCTGAAGAGCGAATTCAGCGCCGTGCTGCCTGCGCTGCTGCCGATCATCTATCTGATCGTGATCCTGCTCGGCGCCGCCATGTTGCTCGGCTTCAATCCGTTCACGCGCTTGGCGCGCGCGCAATCGCCTGCGCTGCGCAGTCCATACCTGACGGCTTATCTGTACGGCGTGCTGCTCGCGCCGATGACCTTGCCTTGCACAGGACCTATCATCGTGAGCGCGTTCGTGCTAGGAGTTGGCAACGTGAGCGACCTGCTGACCGAACTGCTGAGCGTGGTTTTCTTCGGCTTAGGCTTCGGCTGGCCCTTGGTGGTGCTGCCGCTGTTGGCAGTGCCGATTCAGCGGCGCTTCACCAAGTGGCTGGCTAAGAATCACGCGCTGATCGCACGGCTCTCAGGCGTGCTGCTCATCGCGCTCGGCATTTTTGGCTTCATCACGGTTGTGCTGCCCGAGCTAGGCTGAAGAGTTGGTCAATGTAGCGCAGTGACGCTATGCTCTGAGCATATCTAGCGTCGCTGATGAGTGTGGAGCATGTTCACAACACGACCAACGCGCGAGCAAATCCTGCAATTGGCGTCCGATCTGGCTCAAAAGTTTGCTGCACGCGCTGCACAGCACGATGCAGCAGGCTCGTTTCCGCACGAGAACTACGCCGATCTACGCGCCAGCGGCTATCCGCTGCTGACTGTGCCAGCGGCGTTCGGCGGCTGGGGCGCGTCGCTCTACGAGGCAGTGTTGGCGCAAGAGCAGCTGGCGATGGGCGACGGCAGCACGGCGCTCGCCATTGGAATGCACGTCCAGACTGTGGGCGCTGCCGCTGAGAGCCGTCCTTGGGCAAACGAGATGTTTCCGCGCTTGTGCGCAGAGATCGTCTCGCGCTGCGCACTGGTCAATTCATGCGCCACCGAGCCTGAGCTGGGCAGTCCGAGCCACGGCGGCGCGCCGAAGACGACGGCGCGGCTCGAAGGCGACGAATGGATCATTCATGGGCACAAGACGTTCGCCAGCCTTGCGCCTGAGCTGGATTACTTCATCATCACGGCGGCTTTCACAGCTGAGGACGGCACGCCACAAGCAGGGCGCTTTCTGGTGGCGCGTCAGGCGGCTGTGCGCATCGTGCCGACTTGGAATTCGCTCGGAATGCGCAGCACAGGCAGCCATGACTTGTACTTAGAAGGCGCGCGCGCGCCGCGTGAAGCCTTGCTGAGCGCCGCGCCGATCAGCCTTGCCGATCCGAGCAAGCCGAACGTGAACGCTTGGTTCATCTTGATCGTCTCGGCAGTGTACTTGGGCGTGGCGGCTGCTGCGCAGCAGGTTGCGCTGCGCTATGCGCACGAGCGCACGCCGACGGCGCTCGGCAAGCCGATCGCTGCGCTGGAGAGCATTCAGCGGCGGCTTGGCGAAGGCGAGCTTGCCTTGAAGACGGCGCGCGCCATGCTTTATCACACTGCCATGCGCTGGGACGCTGAGCCAGAGGCGCGCAGCGCAATGGCAGATAGCCTGATCGCCTGCAAACTGACTGTGACCAATGCAGCTATCCAAGTTGTCAACCATGCTATGCGAGCAGTCGGCGGCGCCAGCATGACGCCTGCGCTGCCGCTAGAGCGCTACTATCGCGACGTGCAGGCAGGTCTGTTCCATCCACCAAGCGACGAGAACGGTCTGTTGATGCTCGGCAAGCTCGCTTTAGCGCAGGCGCGCTAGAAATGAATGTAGCGCGTATCGGCGCGGCTGCCGCGATTGTGCGTGCGGCGCGCATGGCGCACGAAGCTCTCGAATAGAGCGCGCATGGCGCCGTCGAAAGCGATCAAGCCTTCAGGATGCCACTGCACGCCGATCACAAATTCGCGGTCAGTGTGTTCAATCGCCTCGATCACGCCGTCAGGCGCGTATGCTACGGCGCGGAAATTCGGCGCAACCTGACGCACTGCCTGATGATGGAAGCTGTTCACGCGCGCATTCTGCCCGATGATGCGCGCAAGGTGCGAGTGCGCCGTCACTTCGATCTCGTGCGCCACGTAGTCGCGTTGTTTCTCGGGAAAATACTGGTGACGGATCGCTTGCGGCAGCTCATCGTTGATATCTTGGAGCAAGGTGCCGCCTGCGGCGACGTTCAGCGTTTGCGCGCCGCGACACACGCCGAGAATCGGCAGGTTATCGTCGAGCGCCCAGTGCAACAAGCGCAGCTCGGCTTCGTCGCGCAGCGGATCGATGCCGCTTGTCTTGGGATGTGGCGCGCAGCCATAAGTCTCAGGATTCAGGTCGCCGCCGCCTGCCATGAACAGACCGTCAAGGCGCTCGTACAGGTTGCGAAGCGTGGTCTCGCTGAGCGCTAACGGAATGATGACAGGGCTGGCGCCGGCTGCCTCTAGCGCAGTGATGTAGGGACGGCTCATGGCGAAGCGCGGCGGCATAGACTCTGGCGAGGAAGTATCGTAGAAGCTCGGAATGCCGATCAGCGGACTGCTCATGCAAGTTGCACCTTTCCGTGCCGCGATTGAACGCGGAAACGTGATAATTGAGAGAAGGCTCTCAGACTTCATTCATCTTATCATCATCTGAGAAACTGCACAACGTCCATTTTCGATAAGCGCTCGTGATATTTCACAAGCACGCTATGAATTGAGCGCGTCTTTTCATCAGATGCTCAGTTGATCGTGCGCAGGCTTTGCGCTACCATGTGGCGCTTATGATGGAGAACGCCATGTCTGATGATCCTGAGCAAATGCCGTCTGATCCAAGCGATCCGTTGGCATTTGAAGAGCCTTTGTTCGATCCGAACGATACGCCGCCGCATGGCGTGCGCGTGCCGCCTGCGCCGCCAACACATCCTTCGCTTCTGCGCAGACCGCAAGCCGAGGCGCTTGCCGCGCGCACCGACAATCGGCTTGCCAGTTTGACGCTTGGCGCTGCCCTGCTGATCACGCTGATCGCCGCCGTCCTGTACTTTGCGCCGAGCGAGCCTGCGCCTGCGCCGCTGCCGACGCAAAGCGCAGACCTGCCCACGCGCCTGCCGCCGACGCTGCCCATGCCAACTGCCACACCCGATCAGCCTGCGCAACCTGCGCAGCCCGCGCGCTACGATCAGGACGTGCCGATTGACGTGGTAGCAGAGCATCTGTTGCGCCCTGCCGAAGTGTTGCCGCCGCAAGGCGCGCTCTACCGCGCTCAGAATCCTTACACCATCGCGCCTGCGCGCGGACGCAGCGAGATCGTCCAGTATCGCATTCAGCCCGGCGATACGCTTGAGAAGATCGCGGCGCGCTTCGGCATCTCGCAAGACACGATCATCTGGAATAACGACGGCATTTACGTCAATCGCCTGTTGCCTGGCGATACGCTGACCATCTTGCCCGAAGACGGTGTGCTGCATCGCACGCGCCAAGAAGAGACCATACAAGCCATCGCCGATAAGTACAAGGTCTCGCCGTTCAGCATCGTGGATAGCGAGTTCAATCCGCTGCTGCGCAATGCCAGTCCGACGACGTTGTTGCCGCCTGGCATCACCGTGATGGTGGTCGGCGGCGTGAGCGACAAGAAGCCTGTCTATTGGAATCCAGGCATCACCATTCAAGGCGGCGGCAGCGGCGGCGGCGGGACGGTCTCGTTTGGCGGCGGACCTGGCTCGTGCGGCGCGCAGCCGAACACAGGCGGCACAGGCGCGCTGGTCGTGCCGTTGCCGCCGATCTACACGGTCATACGCGGCTTCAGCGCCTATCACACAGGCATTGACCTCGCCGCGCCAACCGGCACGACCGTCTTCGCAGCCGATGGCGGCACGGTCATCTTCGCCGGCTGGAGCAACTGGGGCTATGGCAATACGGTCGTCCTGGCGCACGGCAACCTGCTCACGCTCTACGGTCATATGAGCCGCGTTAACGTCAGCTGCGGACAAGTGGTCAGTCGCGGCACGCCGATTGGCGCAGTAGGCAGCACAGGCAACAGCTCGGGACCGCACTTACACTTCGAAGTGCGCGTCGGCGAGGTGCCGCAAAATCCTGAAGGCTACCTCGGCTTTTAGGCGAGGAACAAGATGCCAAAGAGCAGCCAGAGCGTGCTGTAGCGCAACGGACGGCGCAATCGGTGATGCGCAGAATACAAGAGCAGGCTGAAGACGAGCGCTGGCAAAAAGCGCGCCAGACCGAATGGCTCAGCGAAAGTGGAACGCGGCGTGAACGGAATGATCGCCGCGTTAGTGAACAAGATCGCGCTGTAGAGCGTCCAATTGCCGCGCAACAGGTCGCGCGCGCTGCGCCACAACGACCAGAGCGACGGCAACATGCCGATCAGGATCGGAATCAGCGCGAAAGCGAGCGTGGCAGGCGCGATTCCGACGCTGAAGATGCGCCAAATGCCGTTGTATGGCAGCAGCTCAAACGGCGTGGCGCCGGCGCCGCCTGAGCCGACGCCAAAACTGCCGAGCCATTGCCACAAGATCGCTTGCCATGCCGCGAACGGCAAGAGCGCGCCAAACGCGATCAAGAGCGCAGCAAGGCGCTCGCGACTGAGCCATAGCGCAAGCGCAGCGCCTGCCGCTGTGAGCAACGTCACTTCTTTGGCGAGCGCCGCGAGCGCGAAGAAGGCTGCGCTCCAGCTGATCTGACGGCGCTGCAGCGCTAAAAGCGCGAGCAACGCCAAGCCATAGGCGAGCGGCTCAGTGGTGCTAGTGCGCACTGCGAAGAAAATGCCGCCGAACAAGCCGTAGACTAGCGCATACCACGCGCTGACGCGCGCCGTGCGCAACAGCGCCGCCAGCGCTGCCGTGCCAAGTCCGAGCGCGACCAAGTTGGTCAGCAAAATGGCGTAAGGCACGCGCTCAGCCTGACCGAAGCTGAGGACGTGCGCTATCGCCGCGCTCAAAATGCGCTGGTAGCGGTAAGCAGGCTGCTCACAATCGAAAAGGCGTCCGAGTTGGCGATGCAACGCGCGCGCCTGAGCGTAAGTGTAGCCGAGCGTCGGATAGCGGCAGATCATGGCGATCTGTCGCTCCGCGCCGAGCGGATCGGCGGCGATCCACGCCGTGAACTGTCCGTCGTAGCCTGCGCTGCCAGCGGCGCGCGGTCGGATCAGCTCTTGTACGTCGCCTGCGCGCAGGACGACAAAGGCGCAGTACAAACTGCACAAGGCGACCACGAAGACTGCCGGTGAGCGCCACGCAATGCGCATCGGCTCAGCCTGCCGTCAGGATCAGCAAGACGAGCAGCATCGCCAGTCCGATCAACGTGCCAATCACGATGATGCTGCCTGCATTCGCTTCCACTTGCTCGCTCTTCGGCTTGGCGGACTCAACGCGGATCATGCCGCCGCCTTTTGGATCGCCTACGCGCCGTCCTGAGACGATCTCGCTAAGGTTGCGGTTGAGCGCGACAGGTTGTGGCGGCGGTACAGGCTTACTCATGCTGACCATGCTCGCAGGCGGCTGCGACGGCGCAGGTTTTGGCGGCGGACGGCGCGCACCAGTGCCGATGTAAAAGCCACAGCGCTTGCAAAACTGATCGCTTGCGTTGTTCAGCGCGCCGCAATTGCGGCAGAGCTTGACGCCTTCCAAGCGAAGCTGCTCCACAGGACGCGGCGCCTGTGCAGCAGCGTTCTCTGATGGCATTTGCACAGCGATGGCGCGTCGTCCGCTGATGACGCCGCCGGTCTCGCCGCTGAGCGAAGGCGCGCTCTCGCTCGGCGTTGCCGCTTGTGACAGCTTGGCTTCAGGCTGCGCGCCGACCTGATCGGGCAGCTCATCGAGCGCGCGCCGCCATTCCGCCAAAGGCGGACACTCGGCAAGGCTGCGGCTGTGCCATGTAGCGCGCAGCAGCTCAGCCAAGCGCGGCGAGAAGCGCTCGGCAAGCACTTCGTGCAGCAATTTGTAGCGCGTGCTGCTCACGTCCTGCATCTCAGCGCCTGCGAAGTAGTGTTCATCCGCGCTGAACTGCCGCACCTTAGGATGAGTCCAGCCCAGCATCTCGGCGATCAAAATGGCTGCGCCGAAGCGGTCGCCTTCGGCGCACCACTGTCCATTTTGACGGCTGGCGGCGTGTTGATAGCCGTCTTGACCGATAGGCATCTCAACAGGCGCAGGCATGTTCGGCGCGTACATCTCTTCGATATCCACCAGCTCAACCTGACCGCTCTTGCGCTCGACCAAGACGTTGGCGCCAGCCATGTCACAATGCGCGGCATTGCGCGCTTCAAGGCTCGCCATGATCTCCGCTAGGTTGCGCGCTAAGCGCACGCCTTCGGTCGCCGAGAGCGCCATGCGCGTGTTGATCACATCGTACCAGGTCACGCCGGGCAGCCATGGCATCAACATGCCATAATCGAGCGCAGGATATTGTGCGATCAGGTCAGCGTGCGTGCGCTGCGTGAAGACCGTGCGCTGCGCAGCGCGCAAGCCTTTCAAGGTAGCGAATTGGCGCAGCGCCTCAGCCACTTTCACCAAATCTGGCACGCGGTATTTGAGCTTGAAGTACTTGAGCGCCATGCGGTCGGCATTCGGCGCGATGATCTGGATGACGAAGCCGCGTCCGCCGCGCTGCACGTAAGGAATGCCTGCCAGCGCAGGATGCTCAGCCACGCGATACGTGATGCCGCCGATCGCAATGCTCTGGTTGACCTCAACGCGAATGTGCGCCCGACTCATAGCCCTGCCCTACCGCATGTGAACGAAGTACCAAACAGTCGCTAAGCCTGCCGAGATCGCCGCTGCAATCGCCGTGACCAAGCGCCAAGCGAACGGCTCAGCGACTGCAGGCGCGTCTTGCTTCGGCTGACTGATCGCTTGTGGTTGACCGATCGCAGATGCGCTCGCCTGCGCTGTGACGAGCTTTTCGACCGCGACAGGCTTAGTGCGCGTCGGCTCGGCTTGGCGCGTGATATCAGGCTCGGGCGCAGGCGCGATCTCCAGATGTACAGCCGCGCTGAGCGCGCTCGGCGCACGATGATTGCTGAGCGCTTGCACGCGGCAAGCGTAGACGCCTTCAGGCGCTTTCAAGAGAAAAGTTGGCGACTCAGACGTCTCGACATCAACTGTGAAAGCGCGTCCTGCACCTTCCAGCCAAACGCGATACCATTCCGCGCCTGCCACAGGCTGCCAACATAGCGCAGGCTCGCCTTGCATGCGCTGCGGCACAGGCGTCTCCAGAGACGCGCGCTGCTCAGGCGCGCTGTTGAGCGCGACATCGAGCAAGGAAAGATCGTCGCTGGCAGGCAAGCTGAGCAGCTCATCGGCGAGCGCGTTCAAGCTCTCAAGCGTGAAGCGCTTGAGCATGTCCGAGCGGCTGCCGAAGCCGTCGCTGTGCGCAGTCAGGCGCGCCACGCTATGCAGCGACATCAGCAAGACTTGCGGCGCGCCATTTTTCGCACCAAAGCGACTCGACCAGCGCTGGCGCGTTTCCCAGTGCGCTTCAGGCAGCGGCAGCTCTTCGCCTTTGGCGTTGAACAGGCGCAAGCGCAGGTCACCCATCCAACAGGCTGCGAACGCGCCTGCTCTGTGGTCGATCAGCGCGGCGAGGAACATGCTCTCGCTGCCGTTCTCGCGCTTGCGCATGAGCGCATCGCGCAGCAGCGGCGGCAGGTCGGGTCGGATCGGTTGCGCGGCGACCAGCGCTTCTGCTTCAGGTTGCCAAGCGGCAAGCTGCGCGCTGAGCGCAGCGCGAAACGTCTCAGCATCGTCAGGGAAAGGCAGCTCAGCAAGCCAGCGCACTAATTTCTCGCCCAAAAAGCGCGCGGCGAGATCGCCATAGAAGGATTGGCTGACGCCGTCGCAGACCGCGAAGGCGAGCCGCTCATCATCTCCGCAAAAAGCGATGAAATCTTGTCCGCGTCCGCCTGCTTGCTGCGAGTCGCGCGAGCGGTCGTAAAGGTAAGTGAGCGCCACGCTGCCGATGTATTCGCGACGCGCAGGTGTATCGGTCTCTTGGTTCAGCGTGACGATGTGCGGCACGTGCGCTCTGCCTTCCTGATCGCGCTCGGCAAATCAAGCGACAGGTGTCGCGCCGCTCATGGTGAACGCCATGCGGATCAGCTCGCGCGTCTGGGCAGGGAAGAGCATTGGCGCGCCGACTTGTAAGTTGTAGCCGAATTCCTGCATCTCAAGGCGATAGCTCTCAGGGATGGGCGAGGACATGCGCAAGAGCGTCCGTGCGTAGTCATTAGCGAGATCGGCTTCGCTCAGCACGCCTTGCCAAGCGAAGGCATCTTCAACAGGCTGCTTCAGGATTTTATCGCTGATGAAGATGTTCTCGACCAAGACGTTGCCGTCTTGTGTTCCCATCTGCATGATGCGCTGCACAATCGGCGTCGGATCGTCGCCTTGATACTCGCCGTCGGTCATGTGGCAGATGAGCGGCGCAGGATGTGTCTGGATGTAGGGCAGCTCTTGTGCCAGCAGATTTTCGGCGGCGAGGAAGGCGGCAGCTGTGTTGGTGCCGCCGCGCGGCGAGAACTCTGGCACGCCATCGCGCACGAATTGGTCAATCGTGCGAATGCCGCCTAGCACGTCATGCACTTGCGATTCGTAAGCGTAGATCGCCAGACGGTAGCGCGGCGCGACCAACTCGCCTTTCGTCGAGCGCGCCACCATCTCAGTGGCGATCTCTTGCAGCGCATCCGAGACGATCTCGACGCGGCGTTTATCGCCGAGCATTTGGCTCATCGAGCCGCTGATATCCAGCAGGTAAATGATCAAAACTGGCGTGGTTGAAGTTGCCACAGCAGTGTAAGGCATGGAATCGTGATCCTTCGTCGCAAGGCTGGCACATGCACAGCCTTTCCAAGTGATTGCAAACTACGCATAACTTTATCTCAAACGCGGTCTTTTGGCGAACGGCGCTTGTGCAGGTATACTCAAGTGCGCTTGGGAAAGGCGGCTTGATGACACGACGCAGAAGCAATACGTACAGTCGGCGGCGGCAGCGGCGCAACGCACGGCGTGCGCGCGAGCGCCGTTTCGAGATCACAATCTATCTGCTCATCTTCGGTCTGTTCGCCATCGCCTATTTCATGCCCGATGCTTCGCCGACGTTCATCGCGGCGGCAGGCGGCGCCGTGCTGACAGGCTCAGCGCTCTGGCAGACGGCGCGCGGCTGGCGCGTGAACATCTTCACATGGCTCGGCGGCATCTTTCTGCTGGCAGTGGCTTTTTTTGTGACGCAAGCGCGCGGCGAGATGCCGGGCGGTATGTTGCTGCCAATCGGCATCTTGATCGGCGTAGTGGCTGCCAGCGTGATTGACGGCGATTTGTAGTCCAAGGCTGCGCTCACGGTCGCTCATAGACGTGGAAGGCAGCCGTGCCGTCTTCTTGCAAGTAGACCGTCCTGAAGCGTCCGTTCGGGTGGATGATCATCAAGCGGCGTAACTCATCAAGGCGCGATAAGCCTGCGAAGATGGCGAATGGTTTATCGCCATCTAGCTCGCTTATGCCATCGCGATCGTAGACCAGATAAGGCTTATCGCTCATCAAATAGCGCACCACAAGCGTATTCTCAACGCCTGTCGCCAGCGACTCAATCAGCAGCACCTGCCGACCGTCGCGATGTGCCTGCAGCATCTCGCGCGCCAGCGCGTTGGTCGCCTGGTTAGGACGATTGGCTAGACCTTTGCCTGTTGGCACATAGACTGCGACGTAGTACCAGAAGTTGCCTGAGCAGACCAACAGCGCTACGCTGAAGACTAGCGCGTTGAAGACCTTCGGACGTTGCAAGTGCGCCGCGAGGATGTGTGCGATCATCACGACGCCAACGCCAACAGTCAGCGCGAAAGCGCTATCGCCGATCAAATAGCGCTGAAAGTGCGGCGGCGAGAAGCTCAAAGTTGAGCCTAGGAAGATCACAGCGAACATCCAACCTATCGGCAGCGACCACTTCGGATGCCGCCACATGATCCGCAGCAGCACACACAAGCCGATCAAGAAAAACGGCACACCGACCGCGCCGATCAAGCTGCTGCCGCCGTAATCGTACCAGCCGGCGCCATCGCCAAGCCAGATCAAGGCGAGAAAAGAGTTGCGCAACTGTCCCCAGAAATAATCGGCAAGATTTCCGCCGCTGGCGATCACATCCGCCACTTGACCGCTGACGAAGATGTTGGTGACGGCGCGCGTGGTCAGCGGCTGATTGTTCGCGAGTAGATAGTAGTGATGCGGCAGGAGAATCATGAACGCGGCGATCGGCAAGATGAGCAATTGCCGCCACTGGCGTGCGATGATCGGACGCTCGCGCAGCCATAGCCACGCGATCAAGCCGAGCATGACGAACGGAATCGCCCGTCCGCCGATGTAGAAGATTTGCGTCATGCCCAGCGCCATGCCGCTCAACGCAAAATCTACGGTCGCGCTGCGCCGCAAGCCGCGCATCAGCAAATAGAACGCGATCACAGCGAAGAGCGGATCGCCTGGCTGATTCAAGGCAAGGCGTCCGAATTGCACGTGAAATGACCATGCCAGCATGAACAGTGCGCTCGCCAAGCCGAGCCGCCAGCCGCCTAGCTCTCTGCCCAACAGATACAAAAAGACGACTGTCAGCGCGCTGAAAATAGCTGCCCACAGCCGCGCCGCCGTCATCGTCGGACCGAGCAGACCGACCACGAAACCGATCATCACCTGATAGAGCCGCACCCACGAAAGCGCGCCTGGCGCAAACGGCGAAGTCATGAAATCGCGCCGCAGCCAAGACGTGCCTTCTTCAGGGAACATCGCCTCGTCCTGATCCATCAGGTATGGCACGTTCTCAAGGTTGACGGCGCGCATGAGCAACGCGCCGATCAGCAACGCTGCCAAAAGCCACCATTCCCAACGCGCCAGTGGCTGTGTATCAGGTTGACGGCTGCCGAATGGCACAGGCTTCACTGCTTGCAGAAAAGCGATCATGCCGAGCGTCCATGTCAGCAGCTGCTCGCCGACGTAGACCACTGGCGGCTCATGCGCGCCGCGCCACGCTGTGAAGACGATCAAGCCAATTGAGAGCGCCATCCAGCGCCAGCGAATGCCGAACGGCTGCACGTGCTGTGGCTGCTCGATCTTCAAAACAGGCGTCAGCGGCAGAGCTGTGCCGTGCGCCGCGAAGAAGACCATGCCCGTGCCGATCAGCAACATGCTCAGTGCACTGCTGACCTGTGGTGCATCGAGCATTGCGCCGCTCAATTGGATAGCGCCAGTGTACAGCGCGAGGAGTCCGCCCAGCAGCAACACAATTTGTCCCCAGCGCGCTTGGCGCAGCGCCACCAGTTGACTCCACACCTTGTTCAGGCGCGTCACAATGCCTTCGATGTTTTTTCGAGCCTGCCACAAGGCGCTCACCAGCACGCTCGCTGCGCTCACCAGCAGAAAGGCGAGCGGCACTTGCTGAATCGGCAAGAGCAGCAGCGGCAGCAAAACGCTCGCCGCCAACACGCCACCGAAGAGCATCCAACGCATTTTCGCAGCCTTCCTCTCGGCTAGTTGACCTGAAATCTACTTTAGCATACAATGTGCAGCAAGAAGCCCTTGTGCGGATTGCACAACAAACGATCCTCGAAAATTATACAGTGTGGATAAAGCATCCCGTCTGAGGGCTTTCTAAAATTCCGTTAATTTCTTGCAAGAATGTTTTGGGAGACTGCTCGTGACCGATCAACAACACGCGATCAATGCTGTAGGGCAGCCTAGCCGTGCGATGCCGTTTCGCAGCGGGCGCACTGAGTGGCTGTATCGTTGGTTAGATGGCGAAACGCCTGACACCGCCGTGTTGGAACAGCACGGTTTTCAGCCTGAGCAATACTACGCCGTCGTCCTCTACCGCCCGACCGTCCTTCCCGATCACACGCTCTCAAACGCTGCTAACGGCACACAATTCGCTGCGCTGCTGCACACAGAGGCGAGTCGGCGTGGCATCAACGGTCCTGTTCTGGCTTATGAGAACACCATCGCAGCGCTCTTTCACCCTGTGGAAGACC
>Ga0308403_1000245_pt1 | contig 23168 bp, 20 predicted proteins | sample HotsprSampleOSM3_FD_203470 | JGI IMG/M metagenome (GOLD analysis project Ga0308403, IMG submission 203470) | Hot spring phototrophic mat microbial communities from Octopus Spring, Yellowstone National Park, Wyoming, United States - 20060914_OS-M3 ... | reverse complement strand
TGCGCGGCGCGCTTTCCAAGCGTGGTGCAAGGCGAAATACGGCACGCTTGAGGCGCTGAACGCCGCCTGGGGAACGCAATTTTGGAGCGCGACCTACACCGATTGGTCGCAAATCCCTGTGCCTGCGCCAACGACTGCTGCGCACAATCCCAGCCTGCTGCTCGATTTCCGCCGTTTCTCCAGCCAGAGCTGGGTCGCTTTCCAACGCCGCCAGATCGAGATTCTGCGCCCGCGCATCGGCGCAGAGCGTTTCATCACGCACAACTTCATGCTCAGGTTCTTCGACCTCGATTATTACGCGCTCGCCGCTGATCTAGACTTCGTCGGCTACGATAACTACCTGCACGGCATGTCTGGACCGATGGAAGCCGCTTTTAACCTCGATCTGATGCGCGGCATGAAGGCAGGGCGTCCTTTTTGGATCATGGAACAGCAGCCTGGCAGCGTCAATTGGACGCCGTACAATCCGCCTGTGCCGCCTAACCAAGTGCGCACATGGACACATCAAGCCTTTGCGCACGGCGCGGAAGCCGTCCTGTACTTCCGCGAGCGCGCTGTGAACATCGGACAAGAACAATATCACGCAGGTCTGTTGAAGCACGACGGCACGCCCGACCGCGGCTGGCATGAGGCGAAAGCCGTCAGCCAAGACCTTGCGCAATATCCATTGCTCAAGCGCGCCAAAGCGCCTATCGCGCTGCTGTTTGACTACGAGGATTTGTGGACGCTGCGCCTCGATCCGCACAATGCAGAGTTCTCTTACTACCAAGTGGCGCTCGATCTGTACCGTCTGCTGTGGGAAAAACACATCCCGGTGGACATCCTGCCGCGCAGCGCCGATCTGAGCGGCTATACGGCAGTCTTCGTGCCATCACCCGCGCTGATCAACGAGGCGCACGCTGCCAATTGGCGCGCTTATGTGGAGCAAGGCGGCAATTTGGTGGTCACCTTCCGCGCCTTCTTCAAGAATCCGAGCAACACGTGGACAGATCAGCCGATGCCTGCCGGCGGACTCTCCGAGCTGCTCGGCGTGACCGTGGACGAGTTTTTGAGCATCCCGCCTGCGCCGAGCGTCGGCTGGCGCATGATGGACGATCCGTCGCCCGATTGGGACGACGAGCGCGGCGCGCACGTGAGCGATATCGCTGCCAAGACGAGCAGCATCGGCTTTGGCGAGAGCTTCGGCATAGCGCCTAAGTTGCGCTACAGGCTGTGGGCAGAAATTTTGAAGCCGACCACGGCTGAGGTGCTGATGCGCTACACTGATGGCTACTATAAAGACGCTGTCGCTGCGACTGTGAACAAGGTCGGTGCAGGCGCTGCCTTTTATATCGGTTGTTGGTCAGAGCCGCTCATTCCGCGCTCGATCTGGCAGGCGCTCGATCTGGCGCGCTTCGAAGCGGACACTAAAGACTTGCCGCGCAGTCAGACCTTCGAGCTGGTCACGCTGTACAACGCCGATGACAAGCCTGTGCAAGTGCGCATCAATCACAGCAAGCGGACAGTCACTTTTGTGGAGGTCTTGTGAGCGGCGGGCTGAACATCGCTGAGCATGAGCAGGCGCTGCTGCTGAGCGCTTCGCATTCATCGCTTGAATTCGCCGCTGATGGCAGTGGCTTCCGCCTGCTGATGCAACAGCGGCATCTGTTGCAGACAGGACGCGGCTGGGCGAAGCCGTGCGGACGGCTGCAGCATTGGCACGCCGATGGCGATGAGGCAATTTTGACCTTTCAACGCGGCACACATGGCTACGGCAGATTGCACATCCGCGCGTTGCCGAACGGCTGGCGGCTGAGCTGGGATCAGCCGACATATGAGACGTTCGATCTCTCAGCAGGCGTGCATTGGTATGGACAAGGCGAGTTGGTGCATCAGCGCTATCCGCTTGAGCAGCTCAGCCTGTGGGAAGCGCCGCTGCTGACTTGGGACAACGGCGCCACAGGTCTAGGCAATATCCAGACGCCTGCTTGGCTATGCGCTACAGGCGCCGCCATTCTGGTCGAAAATGCCACAGACTCGCTGCAAGTCGGCTTCAACGCGCCGCCTGCGCACCTTCAGCCGCCCAGCTGGGATTTGAGCGCCGCGCAAGCGCCCGCCGCCGAGCGTCCGCCTTTGGCGAGCGCCGAGAGCAGCGGCTTGCTGACGTTGCACGATCCAAAGCAGCCGCTGCAATACGCAATCTTAGTTGGCAAGGATGTGCGCGACGCCTGCGCGCACCTGATCGGCATCTTGGGCAAGCCTGAGCGCACGCCGCCTGAAGACTACTTGCGGCAGCCGATCTGGACGACGTGGGCGCGCTACAAGACTGCTATTGATCAAGCTGTTGTGCTGCGCTATGCCGAAGAAATCCGAGCGCACGGATACGCAGGCGGCACCTTTGGCATTGATGACAAATGGCAACGCGCCTATGGCGATAACGCCTTCGATCCTGAGCGTTTTCCCGATCCCAAAGGCATGGTGCAGGCGCTCAATCAGCTCGGCTTCAACGTCACAGTGTGGGTGCATCCATTCTTTGTGGCAGAGTCGCCTAACACGCAAGAGGCAATCCAGCGCGGCTATCTGATCAAACACGCCGAGCGCGATGAGCCGTATCCTGTGATCTGGTGGCAAGGTCTGGGCTATCTGCTGGACGTGAGCAATCCTGAGGCATTGGCGTGGTATGCTGAGAAACTGCGCGCGCTGCAGGAGCAGGTCGGTTTGGCAGGCTACAAATTCGACGCAGGCGAGGCAGGTTTTTTCCCTGCTGAAGCGCGCACGCACGCGCCGATCCATCGCAATGAGTACAGCGCGCGCTGGGCGGCTTTCGCGGCGCAGCATTTTCCCTACTCAGAAGTGCGCACGGGCTGGTTCAGCCAAAAGTTGCCGCTTCTCTTTCGGCAATGGGATCGCTTCAGCACGTGGGGCTACGATAACGGCTTAGCGTCGGTCATCAGCACGGCGCTGATGCTCTCAGTCACAGGCTATCCGTTCACCTTGCCAGATATGATCGGCGGCAATGCCTACGGCGCGCTCCTGCCTGATAAAGAGCTATTCATCCGCTGGACGCAGGCGAGCGCTCTGATGTTGGCGATGCAATTCTCAATTGCGCCGTGGGACTTCGACGCGGAGACAGTCGCTATTTGCCGCAAATACACTGATTTGCACGTGGCGTTAGCTGATGAGCGGCTGAGCGCGGCACGACGCGCCGTGCAAGATGGCACGCCTATCGTCCGTCCGTTGTGGTGGGATGCGCCTAGAGATATCGCTGCGCTCAGCATCGCCGATCAGTATCTGATGGGCAGGTATTTGGTCGCGCCTGTGGTGACGCCGAACAGCGTCGCACGCGACGTCTACTTGCCGAGCGGCACATGGCGCGACTATTGGTCAGGCGAGCGCCATCACAGCGACGGCATGTGGCTGCGCGCTTATCCTGCGCCGCTGGACGTGCTGCCGCTCTTCGTGCGCGAGGAAGACGGACGGAGCGCGCTGTGAAAGTTTGGGCGGCACTTTTACTGCCCGCGCTGGTCGTCTTGACGCTCGATCAAGCCGCCAAGCACTGGGTCCGCGCCAATCTCGCGCTTGGCGAAGTGCTATCGCCAATTGCGCCGTTGCGCGATGTGTTCGGCATAACTTTCAGCCAGAACACAGGCGCGGCCTTCAGCATCCTGCCGCAAGCAGGCGACCTGTTCTTGATCATCGCCATTGCCATGATCGTCGGCATTCTGCTCTTCTATCGGCGCATGGCAGGCGAGCGCAGGCTGACGCGCTTCGCGCTTGGTCTGGTGCTAGGCGGCACGTGCGGCAACGCTGTGGATCGGCTGACGCTTGGCTATGTAGTGGATTGGTTTTTGGTACGCATACCGAATGTATTGGCGAACGTCAGTAACTTCGCCGATCACGCGATTGTGATCGGCATTGGCTTGTTATTCCTGCTCAGCTGGCGCAGCAAGCCTGCCGAGCGCGGCGCGCCTGAGGATTCTTCAAAGCTACCGCAATAGCTCTCGGTAAAAAGCGATCGTCTGTGCGGCGACCTGCGCATGAGTGAAGTGCGCGAGGACGCGCGCTCTGCCTTTTTGAGCGAGCGCAGCGCGCAACGCTGAGTCGGTCAGCAGGCGCGCCATGTGCGTCGCAAGCGCGTCCACGTCGCCTTCAGGGAAGAGCAATCCACTGTCGCCGATCACGTCAGGAATCGCGCCGCTGCGCGCGCCGATCACAGGCACGCCGCTCGCCATCGCCTCGACGATCACGCGCCCGAATTGTTCTTTCCAGTTCGGCAGCGTCCGAGACGGCACAACGAGCGCGGTCAGATCGGCGTACAGGCGCGGCATGTGCGTTGAAGGCACTTGTCCCAGAAATGTGACGCAATCGCGCAAGCCGAGCGACTGCGCTAACTGTTCCAAATTGGCGCGCTCTGCGCCTTGTCCGACGATGCGCACTTGCAAACTGTGACCTGCATCGCGCACTTTAGCCGCCGCGCGCAGCAGCAGATCGGCGCCTTTTTCTGGCACAAGCCGTCCGCAGAAGCCAAAGATCACGCTATCAGGCTGCCGATCAGCAGGCTTGAAAAGATCAGGATCGACGCCAAACTGCGGAATGATCGCGATCGGCAAGCGGCAGCCTTTGCTGCGCAGCACGTCTGCCGCGCTTTGCGTGCCGGCGATGGCGCCATCAGCGCAGCGCAACAGCCACGCTTCGCCGAGCGAGAACGGCGGCGGATAGCGGCGCAGAATGTTCTGCCAGCTGAAGAAGAGCGCCTTCGCGCCGATGCGCCGCGCCTGCCAGAACGCTTGCCAAGCCGCTAGATTATACGGCTCTTCATCAATGTGAACGATTTGCGGACGCACTTGGCGCATCAGCCGACCGAGCGTTGGATAAAAGTGCAGATGAAAGTTGCCGTTCAGGCGCATCGGCGCGACTTCCAGCCGATAGCCGTCCGTGTAGACGCGCTCCAGCGGCTGCGCGCCGCTCGGATCGCGCCAAGCGCTCGGCACAAGCACAGTCAGGTCGAGCTGCGCTTGCCGCGCCATCTCTTCCAGCTTGCGCTGATAAATGCCGACTACGCACGCTTTACAGATCATCAAAACGCGCATCGCGAGCGTCATCCAAGCGTACGAAAATTGTGAGACGGAAAGCGCGTACGCATGTTAAAATGTGAGATCATGAGCAAAATCAAAACTGTGCTGAGCCGAGAGATATTCTACATGATGCATTGGCTGCTCTTGATGCTCGCCTTGCTGACATTGCAGTTTGCCGCTGGTCATGCGCAATCTGACACAGGCACGATCTGCGCGCTCGCCTATCACGACGCGAATCAGAACGGCGTGCGCGACTTCGGCGAGGAAGCGCTGCCCGAGATCAGCTACAACCTGATGATCGCCTCGAATGTGTTGGTGGCGAATTACGTGGCGTGGCAAGGCGAGCCTCACTGCTTTGAGAATCTGCCCGCGCAGCAGTATACCTTGCACGTCAGCAGTCCGCTGTATGTGCTGGACAGCGGCGCGATCACGTTTGTGCTGCAACAAGGCGAGCGCGTGACGCATGAGTTTGGCGCGCGCTATCGTGCGCTGCAAGCCAACGCCTTGCCACAAGACGCGCTGACCGTGATTCCGATGACGCAGAGCGTGCGACTCGGCATGGCGATCAGCGCAGCGCTAATCGCCATGCTGCTGCTGAGCGCCTTTGGCATGATCTTCTACGGCTTGTTTCTCTATCGCCGTCCAAGCCTTGCCGCGACGCGTCAGGTCAGCTCAAGTCGTGTCGCCAGCGAGCGCCTGAAGCTCAGCAAGCAGGACGTGCCGTCAGCCGAGCCGCGCTCTGAGCGCTACCGCGACTTGGATGCATCCGATTGAGACGCCTGACTACTGTTGCAGAAGCCACGCGATCAGGTCGAACAGCTCGACTTCAGGAATCTTCGCCTTGTAGTTCGAGACCATGATGTTGGCGTAGTCAGGCACGATGAACGCATTCGGCTCGATGATCGATTCGTAGATATAAGCAGCGGCGCTGTAATTCGGACGGCGCAGCGCAGCGCGTCTGCCCATGCCCGTCAGCGCTGGACCGACGCCATCTTCAGCGCGATGACAGGCGTTGCAGGCGTATTTTTCAAAAATTGCCGCGCCTTTGCTCGGATCGGCGGCAGCGACGCGCGCTTCGATGCTATCCGTGAACTGCGGCGACACTGTAACGACCACAGGCGTCATCAAGCGCTGTGGATTCGGCACATTGCTCAGCACGGCAAAAAAGGCGATTCCAAAGCCGATCACTAAGCCTGCGCCGAGCAGCGTGATGAGTGGCGCAAGGCGCGGCACTTGTGTCGGCACTTTCTCAGACATTTTTCACACCTCTATCGGAAGAGCTGATCTACAATCAGCGCTAGGAATAGCAGCGCTAAGTAGAACGTTGAATATTTATAGGTGCGCTTGGCAGCGACGCCGCTTTTCTGATCCAGCAGGCGCGCCGCCTCGTAGATCATGCCGCCGCCAAGCAGGAGCGCTGCGATCAGGTAGAACCAACCGGCGATCCGAAACGGCACAGGCAAGAGCGAAAGCGCTACTAATTGCAGTGAGTAGAGCAGTATCTGCACACGCGCTGCATCCGCGCCGCGCGCCACAGGCATCATCGGCACATTGGCGCGCGCGTAATCCGCGTTCACCAAGAGCGCTAACGCCCAGCTATGCGGCGGCGTCCAGTAGAAAACAATGGCGAACAGCACGAAAGCGCCCGGCTCAAGCGTGCCGCTCACTGCTGCCCAACCGACCAAGACAGGAATCGCGCCCGCGCCGCCGCCGATCAAGATATTCAGCACCGTGTTGCGCTTGAGCAAGATCGTATATAGCACGACGTAATAGAGCGCGCCTAACAACGCCAGACTCGCCGCCAGCAGGTTCACCAAAACGCCAAGAATCAGCACGGCGACCGCTATCAGCGCGATGCCGTAGATCAGCGCATAGTGCGGCGCAATGCGCCCTGCAGGAATCGGTCGGTTCTTCGTGCGCGACATCTGTTTGTCCATGTCGCGATCTATGTACTGGTTGAGCGCGCTGGCGCCGGCAGCCGCTAGCGCGCCGCCGATCACGGTCGCCAACAAGGTGACCAGTGGAATGGCTCTGCCTTGCGCTGCTACCACCATCGCTGTGACAGTGGTGAAGATCAGCAGCGTGACGATGCGCGGCTTGGCTAACTGGACATAGTCGCGGAGCGTGCCGCGTCCGACGCTCGGCTCAGGATCACTCGGTCTTTCGGCAAACGTTGTAGCCATGCGTATGTACTCGCTGCAACCATGGCTGCCCAAGTCGCCGCTGCGAAGAAGACGTGCAGCGAGCGCGCCATGACCAGCCAATCTCGATCGTCAATCAACACAATGGTCGCGCCAAGCGCAGCTTGGGCGAGATAAATGGCGAAGGCGCTCTGCAGCGTGCGACGCAGCGCTAAGTTGATATCAACGCGCGCTTGCCACAGCAGCAGCAGCAGCAGAACGCCTAGCGCGCCTGCGATCAGGCGATGGAGCATATGCACCATCTGCGGCGCACCTTGCGAAAACGGAAAAAGCTCGCCGCCGCACAGCGGATAGCCGATGCAGGCTTTGGTGGCATTCTGACCTGCCACTGCCGCGCCGACCATCGCCACCATGAAGCTGAGCATGGTCGCCAGCGCCAATTGCAGCGGCGGAATGTAGAAGCGCGGCGTGCGTTCATCGGGCTGCGGCAAGAGCAAGCGCCTGGCGTTGATGTAAGTGGCGATGAAGGCTGCCAAAAGGAACATGCTGTTGCCGAGATGGATCATCACGCTGATCCAGTGTGCAGCGTGCGTGTAAATCACGACGGTCAGCGCGCCGATAGCGCTCTGCACAAAGAACAAGACGAAACCGAGCATGGCAGGCGCGAAGATGAGCGGCTGAGCGCGATAGTTGCGCCATGCCATCACGCCAACGCTCACGGCGAATACGCCGACGATCAGCGCAAACACGCGATGACCGTATTCGATCACCACAGCGATGTTCTCGAATTCTGGGATCAGCAAGCCGTTGCACGAGGGCCAGTACGGTCCGCAGCCATAGCCTGACTCAGTGACGCGCGTCACTGCGCCAATCACGATCATCAGGAACGTCGTCGCCACTGCACCGAGCGTCATCCGCAGGAAAAGACGCGCTCGCGCTGTTGGCTCAAGATTTTTTGCTGAGTCTCTCATACAGCCTCTGAATCTAGCTCAATTTGTGTTTTACATCACAAACCACAGCCTAGAAAATAGCATAATTCAGCAGCGCTCGCTAGAGTCAAGATAGCTTGGTTTGTCTCAAATTGCCCTGAGCGATAAGATCGGCGCTCAGGCATTCTCACTGCGTTGAAAGGCATTCGAGCATGGCTGAAGAAGTCTACATCGGCATAGATTTAGGTGGCACGCGCATCCGCGCAGGCAAATTCAGCGCCGCACTGGAACGCTTGGCGCGAGCTGAGACGCTCACGCTTGACGAAGAAGGCGTTGAGGCAGTCATCGGACGCATTGTAGCACAGGCGCGTGCGGTATGGGCGACAGGCGCTGAGCGTGTGGCAGCCGTCGGCGTCTCGGCGCCCGGTCCAATAGACCTGAAGACAGGCGTCATCACGCGACCGCCCAACTTGGCAGGCTGGCACGATGTGCCGCTCAAGCGCCGTCTTGAAGAAGCGCTTGAGGTGCCGGTCTACTTGGGCAACGATGCAAACCTTGCCGCGCTGGCAGAATATGAGCGCGGCGCAGGCAAAGGCTTTCAGCACGTCATCTATCTGACGATCAGCACAGGCATTGGCGCAGGCATCATTGTGGACGGCGTGCCGATTGTCGGCTGGCGCGGCTTCGGTGCCGAAGGCGGACATCTCGCCATGCTGGTCTACGAATGCGGACAGCTGCGCGCCACTACGCTTGAAAAAGAAGCGCAAGGCGGTGCCATCGCGCGGCAGGCGCAAGTGGCGATCGTCGGCGGACGGCAATCGGCGATCCTAGCGCTGGCAGGCGGCGACGTGCGCCAAATTGAGACGCGGCACGTGGTCGAGGCGGCGCGCAAAGGCGACGCGCTCGGCTTAGAGCTGTTGCGGCGCGCAGGCACGCTGATCGGCTTGGGCATTGTGAGCTTGCTACATCTGTTCAATCCTGAGATCATCATCATGGGCGGCGGTGTAGCGGAAGGCGCAGGCGATCTGCTGCTGACGCCTGCATGGGAAGCCATCAAGGCGAACGTGCTAGACGAGACCTACTACCAGTACGCGGATTGGCAGCTGCAAATTGTGCCGCCGCTTTTGGGCGAAGATGTCAGCTTGATCGGTGCGGCGGCGCTCGCCGTGCGCGGCGGCAAATGAGCGATCTTGCCTCACGCGCTCAGCAGGTGAGGCAAGTTTTGACTCAATAGGCTTTGGCGAAGAGCGCGCGCTCAGTGCATTCTGTGCCGCAAACGATGCACTTACCTTTGCCGCGCGCTTGCTCAAGCGGAAAATTGCGCGAGCTGGCTTGGTTATCTTCTTTGATCTTCGCCTCGCACGCCGCGCTGCCGCAGAACCAAGTATATGCCCAGCCTTCCTTCAAAATCTCGCAGAACTTGCCGTAATCGTCTTCCACTTCATGGATGTTCGCGTCGCGGAAGGCAGTCGCCTGTTGTAGCAAGCTGCGCTGCACATCTTCGAGCAGCTGCTTGATGAAGGTCAGCGCGCCTTCGCGCGGCACAAATTGTTTGCCCGCCTTGCCTGCCACATCGCGCCGTGCGACGGCTACCGTGCCATTCTGCACGTCCTTCGGTCCGATCTCCACGCGCACTGGCACGCCGCGCATTTCCCAGTCGTTGTATTTGAAGCCAGGCGAGAGTTCAAAGCGCGTATCCAGCTTGGTGCGCACGCTGTGCGCTTGCAGCTCAGCCAAGAGCGACTCGGCGCTTGCCATGACAGGCGCGCGTTCCTCGTCATTCTTGCCGATTGGCACAATCACCACTTGGATCGGCGCAAGGCGCGGCGGCAGACGCAAGCCTTGATCGTCGCCATGCACCATGATCACTGCGCCGACCATGCGCGTGGAAAGTCCCCAAGATGTCGTCCAGACGTATTGCAGCGCGTTGTTCTCATCAGTGTACTGAATCTCGAAGGCGCGCGCGAAGTTCTGACCGAGATTGTGGCTTGTGCAAGCCTGCAGCGCGCGCTTATCGCCCATCATCGCCTCGATGCTGTAGCTGCGCAGCGCGCCGGCGAATTTCTCCTGTTCGCTCTTGCGCCCTTTGATGCCCGGAACAGCCGCCTCGTTCATGTAGACATCGTGATAGATGTCCAAGATGCGCAGCGTCTCTGCCTCAGCGTCATCGTGTGTCGCGTGCGCCGTGTGCCCTTCTTGCCATAAGAATTCCATCGTGCGCAGAAATAAGCGCGTGCGCATTTCCCAGCGGACGACGTTCGCCCATTGATTGAGCAAAAGCGGCAGATCGCGGTAGCTTTGAATCCACTTCGCCATGCTGTAGCCGATGATCGTCTCTGAGGTCGGGCGCACCACCAGTCGCTCTTGCAGCTCCTCGCCGCCGCCGATGGTCACGATCGCCAGCTCAGGGCTGAAGCCTTCCACATGCTCTTTCTCTTTGCTCAAGAAGCTCTCAGGGATGAAGAGCGGGAAGTACGCATTCTGGTGACCGGTCGCTTTGAAGCGCGTATCGAGCGCTTGCTGGATGTTTTCCCACAAGGCGTAGCCATATGGCTTGATGATCATGCAGCCGCGCACAGGCGCATAGTCAGCCAGATCGGCGCGCTGCACTACGTCAGTGTACCAGCGCGAGTAATCTTCAGCGCGCGGCGTAATGACTTGAGATGACATGCAAATCTCCTAAGGGCGCGTGTTTCGGTAGGTTTTACCGCGCAATTGTAGACGAGATGCAGCGCTTTCACCAGAGGCGCGGCAAAGTTTGAGAGCAGCCTCGAGCGGCATGGTATAATCTGTGCGCAGGGATGAACGGCACGCTGCGGCGCAGCCGCGCGCGATCTGTTTGAGCGGATGAAAGGCACTGATGAGGTCTTCAATGGCGGAACACAGCATCCATTTTGGCACTGACGGCATTCGCGGCGTGGCAGGCGCTTTTCCGCTCGATCCGCGCACCGTGGTCGCGATCGGTGGCGCTATCGGCGCGTGGCTCACAGCGCAACCATCATCGAATGCTGAGCGCTTCGTGTTGCTCGGTCGCGATACACGCCCAAGCGGTCAGATGTTGGCAGCGGCGCTGAGCGCAGGCTTGATGCAGGCAGGTCTCACGGTCTGGGATGCAGGCATCACGACCACGCCATCGGTCGCGTACTTGACGCGCACTTACCGCGCCGACTTGGGCATCGTGATCAGCGCCAGCCACAATCCTGCTGAGCAAAACGGCATCAAGCTGTTCGCGCCTGATGGCTTCAAGCTGCCTGACGACTCTGAAGCGCAAATTGAGGCGATCATCGCGGCGCGTTTGGCAGCGCCTGCGCCTGATCAGCCGCCTGAGCGGCTGGGCAACCTGCGCACGCTGACCAAAGGCTTCGCAGCGCAACGCGCTGAGCCGCTCACCGATCTGCCCGATGAAGCCTACCTGCGCCACTTGATCAAAGGCATTGATCTGAGCGCGCTGCGCGTAGTGCTGGATTGCGCCAATGGCGCTGCCTATCAGCTCGCGCCTGAGAGCTTCAAACGCGCAGGCGCGAATGTTGAGGCGATCAACGCGCACAGCGACGGCTATTCGATCAATGTGCAGGCAGGCAGTGAGCATGTCCGCCGCGATCGCAGCGCGCTCTTAGCCGCGATTCGAGCGCACAGCGCCGATCTCGGCTTGGCATTCGATGGCGACGCCGATCGCGTAATCGTTGTGACGCCTGACGGCACGTTGATTGACGGCGATCACATGCTCGGCATTCTCGCCCTTGATCTCAAGGCGCGCGGTCTGTTGGCAGGCGACACAGTTGTGGCGACCGAGATGAGCAACAGCGGACTGGCTGACTATCTGGCGACACATGCGATCGCGCTCAGCCGCACCAAAGTTGGCGACCGTTACGTGATGGAGCGCTTGCGCGAGAACAATTTGACGCTCGGCGGCGAGCAAGCAGGACATATCATCGTGCTGGACGCCGATCACGGCACAGGCGACGGCATTTACATCGGCTTATTGCTCGCGTCGCTCGCCGCGCAACGCAAACGCAATGGTCAAGACGGCTTGAGCGCTTTAGCAGCAGCCATTCCGCGCTATCCGCAAGTGATCGCCTCAGCACACTTGCGCGCGCGCGTTGAACTCAGCGCAGTGGACGGCTTGTCGGAAGCGGTTGAAGCTATCCACGCGCTCTTCAATCACAAGGGACGAGTCAATTTGCGTTTCAGCGGCACAGAGCCGAATCTGTTGCGCGCTATGGTGGAAGGCAGCGCGCACAACACCATGCAGCAGGTCATCGAGAGCGCGTTGCGCCTGTGCCATATTGTGGCAGCCGCCAGCGGCACAGCGCAGCCGAGGATAGACGTGGTGGACTGCGTGACAGGCGAGCCAATTCAGCTTTGAGGTGAGACTGAGATCAGAAAGGCACTTTCTCATGCAATTTCCGAGCGCAATCTTTCGCAAGTACGATATTCGCGGCACAGTGAGCGGCGAAAATCCGCAGATCACGCCTGAGCTGGCGCGTGCAGTCGGCATGGGCTACGGCACGTACATGCAGCGCACTTTCCAGACGGAGCGCGTGTACGTCGGCTGCGATAACCGTCCGACGTCGCCGATCTTGAAAGCAGCGTTGACCGAAGGGCTGCTCAGCACTGGTCTTGACGTGACCGATCTTGGCGAGGTGATGACGCCAAGCGTCTACTACGCCAGTGCGCAACACGGCGCGCGCGCCGGCGGCGTGCAGATCACGGGCAGTCATCTCTCGCTGGACTTCAACGGCATCAAAATGGCGTACGATCGCTTCGCGCTCTACGGCGAGCAAATTCAAGCGATCCGCGCGCTGATCGAAGCGGATGACTTCGCGCGCGGCAGCGGCACGCTCACCTGCGATAGCAGTCTTGTCCAGCAGCACATGCAGGCCATCGCCAGCAAAGTGCGCATGGGTCCGCGCAAGCTCAAGATCGTGTTGGATGCAGGCAACAGCCTGAGCGGCGTCTTCATGCAGCCTGTCTATGAGCAGCTCGGCGTCGAAGTCATCTGCTTGTACTGCGAGCCTGACGGCACTTTCCCGAATCACTTGCCCAACCCTGAAGACCCTGAGACGACCAAAGACCTTGAGCGCGCCGTGATCGAGCATGGCGCGGACATGGGCATCGGCTTCGATGGCGACGCCGATCGCTGCGGCATCATTGATGAGCATGGACATCATATCGCAGCGGATCGGCTGTTGGCGCTGCTGGCGCGCGATCTGCTCACGCGCTTGAAAGGCGCTAAAGTGGTCTTCGATGTGAAAGCGAGCCAAGCGCTGGAAGATGAGATTCGCGCGCACGGCGGCATTCCAATCATGTGGAAGACCGGTCACAGCTTGATGAAAGCGAAGATGGCGGAAGAAGGCGCGCCGTTAGGCGGCGAGGTCAGCGGACACCTGTTCATCGGCGAGGACTATTACGGCTTCGACGACGCACCGCTGGTCTCGCTGAAAGTGCTGGAGATTTTCAGCAAAGAGACGCGCACAGTCAGCGAGGTCTTCGATACGATTCCGAAGTTGGTCGCCACGCCTGAAGTGATCGTCTCAGCGCCTGACGAGCGCAAGTTCCAGATCATCGCGGCGCTGCAGCAGGAATTCGCCGCCGAGCATCCTGTGATCACGCTAGACGGCGCGCGCGTCTCTTTTGAGCATGGCTGGGGATTGGTGCGCGCGAGCAACACGCAACCTGCCATCACCATGCGCTTTGAGGCGCGCACCAAAGCCGATCTGGTCGCCATCATGCGCGATTTCGATCAGCGCTTGGCGCGCTATCCTGAGGTCTCGCGCGAGAAGCTACAAGAACAGATCGCGGCGTTCAGCGCTTAGGCACGATCCTTGCCTGCAAGTCGTGCGCTTGCAGGCAATTTTTCTCTCGCATTTTCCGCTCAGAGCGGTCGTGTGATCGAGAAGTGCCGCTCCGCTTCTTCATCAGGAATTTCGAAGCGCGCGAAGAGCGCGGCATGGTCAGGATAGACGGCGTCGCGGCGGCTATCCACATCCGCATCAATGCTCTCAATCGGCTCGACGATGCTATCGGCTTGCCGCAGATAGAAGATCAGCTCGTGACTGACTGCGATGTGATCGATCAGCTCGCGCGCTTTCAGATAGATACGCGAAAAGCGCCGCGCGCCGGGAATGTAATCCGCCAAATTGTACAGCCGAATGTCATCGAAGCGGTCGCGGTGCGCAAGGCTGCGATCCGCCGGACCGAGCATCATTTGCGTAGTGACCGCCTCAGGCATGTCGTTGAAGTCGCCCATCAGCACGGCAGGCTCGTTGTTGCCCGTCATCAGCTCGTTCATCAGCACGCGCACAGCCGCTGCCTCAGCGGCGCGCCGCAAAAGCGCATAGCCGATGTAACGGACGCGCTCGTTCTCATCCAATGGAAAACGCCTGCCGTTTGGATAGGTGATCAGCTTGGACTTCAAGTGAACATTGACCACGTTGACCAGCAAGCCGGGCGCTAAAACGACGGTCGCTTTCAAGATGCCGCGTCCCATGCTTGTGATCGGTCGTCCGCCGTCGCCGCTCGGCACATTGACCAAGCCTTCGGGCGGCATCTCGCCGATGTCGCGCGCTAGGAGCAATGGCAAGCGCGAGAGAAACGCCACGCGAATGCCGCGCATATCGGGCAGCCGCGAGAGCCTTGCATATGGATAGCGACTGTTCAGCGCGCGCCGCAGATCGCCAAAAGCGTCTTCATCGCCTATCTCTTGTAAAGCGATCACATCGGGCGCGACCGCTTGTATGGTGCGCACAAGATTGCTCAGCTTGCGCTCATAGGTCTGCTGATCGCGCGGACCGAAGCCTGAAGGATGATCAGGACGGAACAGATTCTCCACGTTCCACGTCATGACGCTGAAAGAGATCATTCGAGCAGCCTCACTTGTTTAAGCCATGCCAAGCATAATACTGCCACGATCAACGCGCTTGTGCAACGCTCACAAGCCGACCCACACACTCTTGAGCTGCGTGTATAGCTCAATCGCCGCCGCGCCCATCTCGCGTCCGTAGCCCGACTGCTTGTAACCGCCGAACGGCGAGGCAGGATCGAACATACTGTAAGTGTTCACCCAGACCGTGCCTGCTCGCAAGGCGGCTGCCGCGCGATGCGCCTTGCTCACGTCGCGCGTCCAAACTGAGGCTGCCAAGCCATACGGCGTGTCGTTTGCCGCCTGCACGACTGACTCGAACGAGTCGAACGGCTCAACTATCACGACCGGACCGAAAATTTCCTCGCGCACAATGGTCATCTCAGGCTTGGTATTCGTGAAGACGGTCGGACGCATGAAGTAGCCTGCCGCCAGCGACGCTTCAAGCGCGCGTCCGCCGCCTGCGCAGACCTGCGCGCCTTGTGCGATGCCGCTCTGCACATAGCTCAGGACGCGCACTAACTGCCGCTCGCTGATCAGCGGACCGATATCAGGCTGTGGCATAGCCATGCCTGCGCCGATGCTCAGGCTTTGCGCCACTTCGACCACGCGCTCTAGCACGCGCTCGTACACATTCCGCTCAGCGTAGATGCGCGCCGCCGCCACGCAGCTCTGTCCGCTATTGCCGAAGAGTCCGAGCGCGGCGCGCTGTGCAGCTATTTCTACATCCGCGTCGCTGAAGATGATGCACGGCGACTTGCCGCCAAGCTCCAGCGAGAGCCGCTTGATGTTGCCTGCCGAAGCCGAGATGATCTTCCGCGCGACCTCTGTGCTGCCCGTGAAACTGATCTTATCCACATCAGGATGAATGACGAGCGCGTTGCCCGCTTCATCGCCAAAGCCTGTGATGATGTTCACCACGCCTTCAGGGAAACCTGCCTCTAAGATCAGCTCGCCAAGATACAGCGCTGAGAGCGGCGCTTGCTCAGCCGGCTTGAGAATCACACAATTGCCGCAGGCGAGCGCCGGCGCCAGCTTCCATGCTGCGATCTCCAGCGGAAAGTTCCAAGGCGTGATCAAGCCGCATACGCCGAGCGGCTCGCGCAGCGTGTAATTCAAGTGACTCGGCACGGAGACGGGTATCGTGTTGCCTTCGATCTTGGTACACCAGCCGGCGTAGTAGCGGAAATGATCAGCTGACCAGATGACGTCGCCGCTTTTGGCGTTCGTGTAGCTCTTGCCGTTATTGAGCGCTTCAAGCTGTGCCAACGGATCGGCGTGCGCTTCGATCAGGTCTGCCAAGCGCCACAACAACTTGGCGCGCTCGGCAGGCGTCACGCGGCGCCATGCGCCTTCAAAGGCGGCGCGCGCCGCCTTCGCAGCGCGGTCAACATCTTCCAAGTTGCCGCGCGCACAGTGCGTCAAGAGCGTGCCAGCGGACGGATCGTACGTCTCGAAGGTCTCGCCGCTGGCTGACTCAACCCATTGGTTATTGATCAGCAATTTGCGCGGCGCGCTCAAATAAGTCTGCACACGCGGATGGATCGGCACAACAGTCGCGGAAGTCATCACAATGCTCCTTCTGGTTATCTCACTGCAGGTACGCCCCAGAGCCGCAAACTGCCGTCATCGCCCGTCGTGATCACATAGCGTCCGCCGCTGGAGAAGACGACATCCCATGCCCAGCCGCGCAGCCGTGTCAGCACTTTCAGGTCAGCTGCCGACCAGATCACGGTCTGATCGCCGCCTGCCGTCGCCAACAGGCGACCATCAGAACTGAAGGCGACGCGGAAGATCGGCTCGGCGTGCGCTTTGGCGAGGCGCGGCGAAGGCGCGCCAACTGTCCACACGGCGAGCGTGCCGTCGTCCAGCGCAGCGGCAATTGTGCGGCTGTCGGGCGCGATGGCGAAATGGTTGACAGTGATGCCGCTGTGCAACATTCTTTGGATTAACGCGCCGTCGCGCAACGTCCAGACCAACAGCTGATCGCGCGCGAGTCCAACTGCCAAGCGACCATCGGCGCTGACGGCGAGCGCTGTGATCGGCGCGCTGTGCTTCAAGGTCAGGATTTCTTCAAGCGCGGCGGCATTTTCGGCGCTCAACGCGGCGGCGTTGCGCAAGGCGAGTTCGCGCTCAGCGCTGAGCGTGGCAAGCGCGACTGCCGTGCCACTGCGCTGCGCTTGCGCTTGGGCGAGCGCGGTCTCGGCGGCGCTGAGCGTGGCAACTTGCGCTGATCGCGTGGCGAGCGCTGCGCTGCCAAGCGCCTCAGCCGTCGCCGTCTGCTGAGCGGCAGCTGTGGCAGTCTGCGCTTGCGGCGTGGCAGTGGCAAGAGCGTAGGCAGTTTGAGTCTGTTGCGGCGCGGCAGTAGCAGTGCGGTAGAGCTGCTCGGCTTGCGCAGTGGCGGCGCGCACAAGCTGCTCGGCAGTGGCGTTCAGCGCGGCGTAGGTCGCCGTTTGCGCCTGCCACACGGCTGTGACCTGCGCGATGATCGCCTGCGCCGTTTGCTCGCGGCTCACCTGCGCGACCATAATCGCGAGGCGACTCTCTAAAGTAGCGTTCAGGTCGCTGGCGATGAGCGCCGTCTGGCGCGCTTGCGCCGATTGTTCAGCGCTGCGCAGCGCAGCAGGCAAGATCAAGCTGAGGATGCCGATCAGGACGATCACGCAGCTCGCTAAAGCGTACAAGAACAGGCGGTTGCTCGGTTGGTCCAATGCATTCTCGCGGATGAATAAACGGCGTGCCGTCTGTAGCACACCGTTTATTCTAGCACAGCTGTCAGGATATGAAGCGATCAGAGATTGAAGGCGATCAAGAGCGGCTTGTGATCGATGGCAGAGACAACAGCGCTCTCTTGCGCATCGGCAGGCAGCTCAACGCGCTCGCCTTCGCCGATGAACAGATCGCGTCCGTCAATGGATAGCCAAGCGTAGCCTGAGACGACCTGCACCTGACGCACATCTTTCGGCAGGCGATACGCAGAATTCTTGATCAGCACGAACTCGCTGTTCGGCGCAAATTCCTCAGGATTGAGCGTGATAGGCGCGCTTTCGCGAACTAGGCTTGTCATGTGTCGCGCTCCTTCGGCACTATTGTGCCAGACTGTTCTCTATGCCTATATTATACAATCAAACGAGCGTTTGTTTATCCGCTGAGCATCAGATTTTCGTCATAAATTTCAGGTGATGAATGGCGCGCGCCGCTCACACGATATCGGCGAAGAATTTTTCCATGCGGCGGAAGTAGAACAAGCCGCTGATCAAGGCGACCGACGCCGTCAGCGCTGAAGCGAGCAGCATCGGCAACGGCGGCATCGGACTGCCCAACAGCGCCCAGCGGAAGCCTTCGACGACGCCTGCCATCGGATTGATGCCGTACAGCGTGCGCACCAGCTCATTCTCGATCAAACTGCTTGGATAGGCGATTGGCGTGGCAAAAAGCCAGAACTGGATCAAAAATGGCAGCACATAGCGCACGTCGCGAAATTGCACGTTCAGCGCCGAAAGCCACATGCCAACCGCTAACGACGTGATCAGCGCCAACAAAATGAACAACGGCAGCGCAAAGATGGCAGCAGTTGGCAGAATGCCGTAGAGCAGCATCATCAGCAGCAAGACGGCGAAGGCGAGCGCGAAATCCACTAAGCCGCTCAGCACGCTCGCCAACGGAATGACCAAGCGCGGAAAATAGACCTTCTTGATCAAGTTGCCGCTGCTGACCAAACTGTTGGAAACGTTTGTCAAGCCGTTGGCGAAGAACGTCCACGGCACTAGCGCCGCGTAACTGAAAATAGGATATGGCACGCCTTCCGAAGGAATGCCCGCTAACTGACCGAAGAAGAGCGAGAAGACGATCATGGTCAAGAGCGGCTGAATGATCGCCCAAGCTGCACCGATCAGCGTCTGCTTGTAGCGCACCTTGACGTCGCGCCAGATCAAGAAGTAGAGCAGCTCGCGATATGCCCACAGCTCACCCAAATTCAGCTTGCGCCAGCCGCGCGATGGCTCAAGAATCAGCTCTGGCAGCTCGCGCGGCGCCTCGGAACTCGTCGAACGCATAGGACTCCTTGCCATAGCTTGTGCGGATGAGATTGTAGCGCCCTGCGCACGGCAAGTCCAGCTCCTGAGCGCTCAGCCGACCGCTACTTGCACCACTTGTGCTATAATCAGCGTGATCTGCCGTCTCTTGCGGAAAATGTTTGCGTGTATGCCTGACGATTCAACGCTACGCTTGACCGATCTGGTGCGCCAGAACGCTATTTTTCAGCGCTTGCTAGAGATCAGCCTGGCGTTGAATAGCGCGCTCGCTTTGAAGCCGCTCCTCGATGAGATTTTGCTCGCCACCTGCGAGATCGTGAATTCGGAAGCAGCCTCGATCCTGCTCTACATGGCTAACACGAACGAGTTGCGCTTCGTCGCCAGCAATACGCCCGGCGAGAACCACGAAGTGCTGATGCGCACGCCTGTGCCGATGGAAGGCAGCGTGGCAGGGCAGATCGCGCGCGAGAATCGTCCGATCATCATCCAAAACGCGGCTGAAGACGCGCGAATTTACCGTCCTGTGGATATTCGCATCGGCTTTCACACGCGCTCGCTGCTCGGTGTGCCAATGCACATCAAAGGCAACGTGATCGGCGTGCTGGAAGCGCTCAACAAGCGCGACGGTCTTTGGACGAGCGACGATGCGCGCTACGCGACCATTCTGGCGTCTCATGCGGCAGTCGCCATTCAAAATGCGCGCCAAGCCGAAGCGCTGCGCAAGGCATATGCCGAGCTGAACAAGCTCGATAAGCTCAAAACAGATTTCATCGCAATTGCCTCGCATGAGCTGCGGACGCCGCTCAGCGTGATTCTAGGCTATGCCAGCTTTTTGAAAGAAGAAGCTCACGGCGAGACAAGCGAACTTGCCACAGCCGTGCTGAACAGCGCGCTGCAGCTGCGCAGCATCATCGAAGACATGACCAATCTGCGTTTTTTGCAGCAAGGCGCGCTAGAGCCTGTTTGCGAGCATGTCTCAGCGGCGCAAGTGGTGCGCATGGCGCTGAACGAGCTACAAGCGCTCGCGCAAGCGAAAGGTCAACGCTTGGTGCTAGACTTGGCGCAAGACGCGCCAATTTACGTTGATCGTGCTAAGGTTAGCATGGCGCTCGTCAATATCCTCAACAACGCCATAAAGTTCACGCCGCAAGGCGGCGAAATTCGCGTCAGCTTAGAACGCCGTCCGCGCGAGGTGTGGATTCGCGTGGCGGATAGCGGCGTAGGCATTCCGCCTGAGTTGCTCGACAAGATTTTTGACGAGTTCTTCCAAGTCGAGGATCACATGACGCGCCGTCATAACGGCATGGGCATCGGACTCGCCATTGCGCGCGGCATGGTCGAAGCGCATCGCGGACGAGTCTGGGCGGAAAGCGGCGGCAAAGGGCAAGGCAGCACTTTCACAGTGGCGCTGCCCATCGCTCAGTAGCGCTTTACTTATCTCGACAATCAAGCGTGCTTAGTCACGAAAAGGTGACCGAACATTCATGACTGTGCAACCGACTGAGAAGATATCTGCTGTGCCGTTCGTCCTGTTAGGCGTTTTAGGCGTCGGCGGTGCAGCGGCGCTCGGCTGGATCGCGTATAGCAGATTTTTCATCAACCACAGGTATCCGCTCTTCTCAGCGCTTGAGGCTGAGCGGCGCACCTTTATCAGCCACATGGCAGGCGTGCTGAGCTACTATCGCTCATTGCCGAAGAGCGCGGTCAATCAAGCGCCGCTAGTGCTGATCCACAGCGTGAACGCGGCTGCCTCTGCCTACGAGATGCGTCCGATCTTTGAGCAGTATCGCGGCAAGCGTCCGATTTACGCGCTCGATCTGCCCGGCTTCGGCTTCTCTGAGCGCTCGGATCGGCGCTACACGCCGCAGCTGTTCAGTGAGGCAATTGCCGATCTGCTGCGCACGCAGGTGCGCGAGACGCAGCCTGTGGATATCGTCGCGCTCTCGCTCGGCTGTGAGTTCGCGGCGAGTGTCGCGCTCGCCATGCCTGAGCGCGTCCGCTCACTGGCGCTGATCTCGCCGACAGGTTTAGCCGGCAAACGCGCTAACAGTGTTCAAAAAGCAGAGCAACGCGGTATCTCAGATTGGTTGTATCGCACGTTCAGCTTTCCGCTCTGGAGTCAAGCGCTCTATGACTTGCTGACGACGCGCACCAGCATCCAATTTTTCTTGAAGCAGAGCTTTGAAGGCGCGCCTGATGAAGGCTTGCTCGCTTATGCGTATGCCACGTCGCATCGGCAAGGCGCGCGCTTCGCGCCGTTGCATTTCATCAGCGGCAAGCTCTTCTCAGCCGATATTTTTGAGCGCGTCTACCTTCAGCTGCGCGTGCCGACGCTCGTCATATACGATCAGGACGCCTTCACGCGCTTTGACGCGCTGCCGAGCTTGCTTGGGCAAAACGAATGCTTTCAAGCTGTGCAGATCGCGCCGACGCGCGGCTTGCCGCACTTCGAGCGCACAGCTGAGGTTGCTGAGGTGCTTGAAGCGTTCTGGTCACAACTTGGCTAACGCGCGCTCGCCATCTGCCAAAAGTCGGCGTGTGTTAGCGGCTCAAACGCGCTTGGGCTGACCAAGTACGCTTGCCGCGCCGTGTACATGAACAGGCGTTGCTTGCGCGTTGTCGCTAAAAATGCCGCCACATCGCGCAGCAGCAAGTGATCGCGCGAGCTGAGGCGTCCTTTCACTTCTACCCAAAGACGGCTTTCGGGCAGGTAAAAATCTACAAGGTAACTACGCAAGCGCTCAGGCTCGTAGAACCAGCGGACGCCGCGCGCTTCTAACTGCAGCGCAAAAGCGATCTCCAGCTGTGAGCGGAAGCGCGTGCGCTTGATCGACTCAGGCAGGTTGTGCGCTTGGTCGGCTACATTCAAGGTGAGTTTAGCGCGCCGCGCCATAGCTCAGTCTCCGGCAGGCAGCTTTGCGCTTTGGCGCACGCTAAACGCTGCCTGAATTTGCGTGCGATTGGCGAACAGCACGCCGCTGATGATGAGCGCCGCGCCGATCAACAACAGCAGATCGAGTCGCTCGTTGCCAAACATTACGCCGACGAAAAGGCTGATCGGCGGCACAATGTAGGTCACCATCGTCGCTCGCGAGGCGCCCCAGACGCCTAGGATGTGATAATAGATCAAATAAGCGAGGAACGTATTGACGAGTCCTAGCACGATCACAGATAGCACAACATCGGCTGAGAGCGCGCTGAGGACAGGCAGCGGATTGACGACGAGCAAAGTGAGCGGCACGATGAACAGCGCGCCGAAGATGCTGGAGCTGCTTGCCACAACCAGCGGCGTGATGCCGCGCAAGTAGCGCCGCACGAACACTGCTGCTGAGGCGTAACAAAAGCCTGCGCCTAACACTGCCAGCTGCGCCAGCAGCGGATTATCGTGCGTCGGATCGGCGCTGCGCAAAGCCAACACGATCACGCCGAAAAAGCCGACAATCAAGCCGAATAGTTTGTTGGTGGTGATGCGATCGTCGGTCAGCGCGAAGTGAGCGATGATCAAGCTGAAGAGTGGCGTGGTGGCGTTCAGCACGCCTGCCAAGCTGCTATCCAGCGACTTTTCGCTCCACGCGATCAGCACGAAGGGCAGTGCAGAGTTCAGGGCGCCAACAAGCGCCAATTTGAGCAGGTCGCCGGCTTTGCGCGCTACCGCTTGCCGACTCGCCAATAGCAAGATGCCGAAAGCGATCGCTGCAATGCTCATGCGCCCTGCCACAAGCGAGAAAGCGTCCAGCTCGCGCACGCCAATCTTGATCAACAAGAATGACGATCCCCAGATCGCGCCGAGCAAGCCGAAGAGTGTCAAGTTGAGCATCCACAAGCCTTTGGGAAATGCGATCTTATGTAGAGAGCATAGCACACCTGCGCGGCACGACGCAAGAGCCCTGCAGGTGCCAGGCGGGAAAACGAAAAACGCACCATGAAGTGCGCTTTTGATCGTTGAAGAGAACCTTAACCGCTGAAGAGTGGTAAGAAACGGGCGTTTTGAGCAGCTTGGGCAGGTCATCTCTGGCGAGACGCTCAACCAACGTCCAGTGAGGCTTTCAGTTACTCAACTTTCACCGCAGCCCACTGTCTGTCGTTTAGAAAGGAGGTGATCCAGCCGCAGCTTCCGCTACAGCTACCTTGTTACGACTTCGTCCCAG
>Ga0308403_1000243_pt1 | contig 23242 bp, 19 predicted proteins | sample HotsprSampleOSM3_FD_203470 | JGI IMG/M metagenome (GOLD analysis project Ga0308403, IMG submission 203470) | Hot spring phototrophic mat microbial communities from Octopus Spring, Yellowstone National Park, Wyoming, United States - 20060914_OS-M3 ... | reverse complement strand
TCTATCGGCTCACTGACGTAGTAGACGCCGTAGTAAGGCGAGATATCGTAGTCCAATGTCCGCAGGATGTTAGGATGGACGAGCTGACGCTCTTTCCACGCAGCGCGTTCGAAGAGACGGCGCAAGGTTGGCGAATCAGTGTAAACTACATCAGCAAGAGTGAGTGTAACGATACGGCTTGCACTGTTGCGCGAGCGATGCTCGGCGAGATAAGTGGTGAGCGGCTGCGAAGCTGAGGCAGAGCGCAGCACGCGCACTAAGCGATATTCGGGCAGCAAATTGATGGCATCCGCGACGGCGCTCGCCGTCGCCTGACGCTGATGTGGCTGCTTGGCGAGCGCACGCAGCACAGCGCTCTCAACTTGTGGTGGAATGTTCAAGCTGAGCTGGCGCTGGCTAGGCGGCGTTGGCAGCTGTGTGAGATGCATGTTGGCTATCGCATATGGCTGATCGGCTGTAAAAGGCAGCTCGCCACACAAGAGCTGGTAGAGCAGGACGCCGAAGGCGTATACATCTGCAGCAGGCGTCGCGCTTTCGCCTCGCCACAACTCAGGCGCGATGTATGCCCATGTGCCTACCATTTGATTAGTGTCCGTCAGTCCGGTCGCGTCCGATTTACGCGAGATGCCAAAGTCGGAGAGGTACACATTGCCGCGTTCATCGAGGAGCAGATTAGCAGGCTTCAGATCGCGATGGACGATGCCGTTCTCATGCAGGAAATCGAGTGCAGCTGCTACTTGATTAGCAAGACAGCTCAAGTGATGCAACGGCAGCAACGGCGACTTGGTGTAGATAGAGGCATTGCCGCCTGACATGTACTCCATGATCAGCGCAGCGCGCGGACGTGCGTTATTGACGCCGTGCGTGGTGCTAGGCGCGACGCGCTCTTCCCAGTGTCCCAGCACGCTGACAATGTTCGGATGTTGACTAACTCGCTCAACAATCTGAATCTCTCGTTTGAAGCGAAGCAGCCCAAGCACAGTGTCATCTCGTAGGATTTTGATCGCAACTAGCCGACCGTCCGCTATGCGACGCGCCTTCGAGACATCAGCCATGCCGCCGCTGCCTAGCCGCTCAAGGAACTCGTAGTCTTGCTCGAGTGTCATGCTTGCTCATTCCTATTGTAAAGCGCTGCAAGGCGCTCTGAAAGAATGTTGCTATATCAGTATACAGCAAAACAGATAAACACGACAATCGGCTTGGCAAAAGTTTATGAAGTTGTGATTCGGCTTGCGAATGGATAACGCTGTGCGCAGGATCAGCGCTTCTATGATATGCGTTTTGTAAAGGCGCTTGTCTGTGGACAGGCGGCAAGGCGTCAGAGGTAAAAGCGACTAGCGCTTGTCGCGCGCTGACTCTTCTTTGCCTTTGGCAGGCGCGCTCTCGCGCAGATTGGCGTGCTTGGCAGGCGAGCCGCGCAGCGCAGCCTCTAAGCGACGATACGTCTTGAGCGCGCGCGCGCGCCAAAACGCCGTGATGTATTGCAGCTCGCGCCGTCCCTGACTCAGGCGATATGCCAAGCCTTTTGGCGCTCGCTCCTGCACGGATTGCCATTGCAAGGCGGCGGCAGCCCACGTCAAGCCACCGCCGAAGCCGACCACGATCACATTATCGTTCGGCTTCAGCCGTCCTTCGCGTTCCGCCTCATAAAGCGCGATTGGAATGGACGCCGCCGATGTGTTGCCATAGCGATGGACGTTACTGTAAAAAAGCGCCTCGCTCACGTTCAGATTGCGCGCTGCGGCGCTCAAAATGCGCTGATTTGCCTGATGTGGCACGATCAAGTCTACGTCCGCCAGCGAGAGTCCCGCTTTATCCAACACTTGGCGCACGCTCTCTGTGATGATATGCACGGCAAAACGAAAGACTTCGCGTCCGTCCATGTGCAGCTTGTGCATCTGGCGACCTTCGGGCAAGTTGGTCGTGCCGATAGTTGGAATACCTAACAGCTCTGCGCCTGAGCCGTCTGAGCCGAGTACGGCGTCCATGAAACCGCCTGCCTGATCGCTGCCTTCGAGCAGGACGGCGCCTGCGCCATCGCCGAATAGCACGCATGTGGAACGATCTGTCCAGTCCAGCACGCGCGAGTTGACCTCACTGCCGATCACGAGCGCTGTGTTGATGCTGCCGCTACGAATGGCTTGCGCCGCCATATTCAAGCCATAGACGAAGCCTGAGCAAGCGGCGCTCAGATCGAAGGCGCCCGCTTGCGTCGCGCCAAGCAAGTCCTGAATTTTGCTGGCGCTGCTGGGATAGATATCTTCGGGCGTGGATGTCGCCACGATGATCAGGTCAATCGCGCTCGGCAGCACATTGGCGCGATTCAAAGCGGCGCGCGCCGCCTCGAAGCCCATCAGCGTGACCGTCTCGCGATCGTTGGCGATACGCCGCTCTTGAATGCCTGTGCGCGTCCGAATCCAGTCGTCAGTCGTCTCGACGACCGCCTCAAGCTCGGCGTTGGTCACAATGCGCTCAGGCAAGCGGATGCCCCAGCCCGTCAGATGTGCGTAGCGCGTGTGACGCGGCTGCCAGGCGTGCGTCGCATGTGGACGCTCGCTGCGGTCAGGCGGCTGAGCGCGATTGCCGTTCAGTCGTCCATCATTGGCTGCCATTGCCCGTATACTTCCCAAAGATCAACACGGCATTGTGTCCGCCAAAACCGAACGAATTGCTCATCACATGGCGGACAGTGTGCGTCACGCCGTGATTCGGCGTGTAGTCTAGGTCGCACTCAGGATCGGGCGTGTGATAGTTGATGGTCGGCGGCACAAAGTTGTGCAGGATACTCTGCACGCTGAAGACCGCCTCAACGCTGCCGGCGGCGCCTAGCATGTGACCTACAGCGCCTTTCACAGAGCTGATTTTAACCTGATAGGCGCGCTCACCAAAGACGGCTTTCACAGCGCGCGTCTCAGCAGCGTCGTTGAGCGGCGTGCTTGTGCCGTGCGCGTTGATGTAGTCAATGTCCTCAACAGTCAAGCCGGCGTCGCGCAGCGCTTTGCGCATCGCCATTTGCGCGCCGCCGCCGTCTTCCATCGGTGCTGTGATGTGATAAGCGTCATCTGTAGTTGCGTAACCGAGCAGCTCAGCAAGGATGGTCGCGTTGCGCTGTTGCGCATGTTCAAGCGCCTCTAAGACCAGAATTGCCGCGCCTTCCGCGATCACAAAGCCGTCGCGATCCTTATCAAAAGGTCGCGACGCTGTGGCAGGATCGTCGTTGCGCGACGAGAGCGCGCCCATGTTGGCGAAGCTCGCTACCGCCAATGGCACAATGGCAGCTTCTGTGCTACCGCAGATCATGACATCAGCAGCGCCGCGTCGGATCATCTCAGCCGCCTCGCCAATAGCGTTGTTGCCTGTGGCGCACGCCGTCGAGATGGACATGTTTGGACCGCGAAAGTTGAACTCAATCGCCACGCGCCCAACAGGACTATCGGTCAGCATCATCGGCACAAGCAGCGGACTGACGAACTTCAAACCTTTCTCATTGCCAAGCCGCGCGCCTTCCAACAGCGTCTCGATGCCACCGACGCCTGAGCCGATCAAACAGCCGACCGCGTAAGGATCCTCAGCCGTCATATCCAGCTTGGCTTGCTCCAGCGCTTGCAGCGTGGCAGCCATCGCCAGCTGCGTCACGCGATCCATGCGGCGCGCCTCTTTGTTGCCGAAGAGCGCCTTCGCGTCAAAATCGCGCACTTCGCCGGCAATGCGCACTGTGAGATCGCTCGGATCGAAGCGCTGAATGGTGTGAATGCCGCACTTGCCTGCCACTAGGTTCTGCCAAGCGCTCGGCACTGTGTTACCAATTGGACAGAGGATGCCCATGCCTGTGACGACCACACGCCGTCTTTCCATGACCGATTATCGCTCCAATGCTCGCGGGAATACTCAATCTTGCTGTGCAACGCTCAGGTGAGCATTCTCAGCGCACCTTTAGGAAAAAACGCCGTTCAGCGCGTTTGGTTACGCCTCAGGCAGCGTCTGCTTGCGCACTAGGCTGAACAACTCAGCGTTGTACCAGACCGCGTTCAGAAAATCGTTCAGCCAACTGCGCGCTTGTAGCCATGCAAACGTATCAGCGAGCGCTATATGGACGTTCTCGGCAAGCTGTTTGGCGCGCGCCGACTCGCCATTGGCGATCAAGACCTGCGCTGTGAACCATGCCGCCATCGTTGGACGGTAGAGATTGCGAACCTGCCTGCGATTCAAGCGGATAGCCATGCCGCTGACGCGCTCTGAAGCGCTCATATAGCGTCCCATGCCTAGGTCAACCATCGCCAGCGCGCTATCGATCTCCAACGGCGGCACGTATGGCTTCTGGCGCACGCGCGCGGCGAAGATGGCGCGCGCTGCCGTCAGCTCGCTTTCAGCAGCTTGCCAAGCCTGCTGCCGCAGGTACACACAACCGATGTGAAAGCGCGTCAACGCGATCTCTAACGTCGCGCCGAGCGACTCTTGCAAGGCGAGCGCGCGCTGCATGTGACTGAGCGCTTCATCGTAGACGCCCAGATATTCCGACGCAATGCCGATGGCGAGCTGTGCCGCTGCCGCGCCGCTGCGCTCGCCGATCTGATTCAGGATTTGAAAGGCGTCAATCACTAGCTGCTGACCGTCGCTAATGCGCCCTAGATTGATGAGCAGCTCGCCGATGCGATTGAGCGTCAAGCCTTCGCGGCGGCGGTCGCCAATTTGGCGCAGGCGCGCCAACTGCTGCTGTGCAGTCTCGAAGGCAGCAGGCAGATTGTTCTCGCGCAGATACAGCTCAGCGAGTGCAGAAAGACACTCTGCTTCCAGCACTGGATCCTGTAGCTCGCGAGCGCCGCTGAGCGTCGTTTGCGCCGCTTGCAGCGCGTTCTCAGGCGACTCGATGTACATCTCGTCGAACCATGTCAGCAGCAGCTCGATCACATAGCGCTGATCGCCCAAGCGATTCGCCAACGCCTGCATTTTGCGGTCGAGTTCGGCGCGCGCCGCTGCGCTTGGTTGGCTCAGGTGCAGCATCGCGTCGCGCAAGATCAGGTATGCCTGCCAAGCCAGACGATCCTCGTTGAGCATCTCCGCAAGCGCGACTGCTTTTTGCGCTTCTTGTTGCGCCTCAGCCCAAGCGCTCGTCCGCGCGCAATACTCGGCGCGCAACAAGTGAACTATCATTCGCCAATCATCGCGCGCTGCATCCTCAGCCAATTGCGCGCCATGCGGCAACTTCTCAGCCACAGCAGCAGTCTCGCCTAGGCGCAATAGCACGCGCGCTTGCCGCCGCCATATCTCAAAGCGCTCTGTTGGGCTGTGCGCAAGCGCTTCAGCTTGCGCGAAGTATTCCAAAGCGGCGAAGTTCGCATACTCAGCGAAGGCTTTGCGTCCTGCTTGAAGCGTGTAATGGAGCGCTTCTTCACGGCTGTTGCTCTGCGCGAAATGATAGGCGAGCAGCTCGATTGCCTCTGGCATCTGCCGTTGCACGCTGAGCGCCACGCTGTGATGAATCTCGGCGCGCTGCTCGCTCAACATGCCTTGATAGACGACTTCCTGCAGAATGGCGTGCTTGAAGGCGAAGACGCGCTCAGGCTTCACGGCGTATAGATAGCCCGCATTTTGAAGCGCCGCCAGCCGCGCCTGCAGGCTTGGTAAAGTGTACAAGCCGTGAGGCAGGCTCTCAGCGAGAATCGCCACTGAGAATTCGCGCCCGATGACCGCTGCATGTTTCAGAATAAGCTGATCCGCTTGATTCAGGCTATCCAAGCGCGCCTGAACGACGCCTTGCACAGTTTGCGGTATGTTCAGGTTTTTGACGCCTTTGACGATCGCCAGCCCTTGCGCCGTCGGCTGCAGCTGATTCGCCTCGCGCAACGCCTCGACCAGCTCCAGCGCAAAAAACGGATTGCCCTGCACGCGCTCGCAGATGAACGTTAGCAGCTCAGGGCTGATTCGCTCATTGAGCGTCGCTTCGAGCAGCGCGCCGATCTCGGCTTGGCTCAGCTCGCGCACAGGGATGTGGTGATGCAGACGCCTGCTGCGCAGCTCTGTCACAAGGCGCTCGGCAGTCACTTCATTTTGCAGCGTGCGATGCGCGAGCAAGAGAAAGATCGGCGAAGGCGTGACGCCTAGCTGATGCACTACGTCGAGGACGAGATTGGCTGAGCTTTCGTCAATCCACTGGATATCTTCGAGGACGAGCAAGAGCGGCTGACGTACGGCGAGGCTGCGCAGCAAATCGCTGACCAGAGCGAAGGTCGCCTGCTGACGTTTTTGTCCCTCAAGATTCGCCGTCAGCGGCGTCTCAGGCAAGCTGATGCCGAGCAGATCGCCGAGCAACGGTAGACGCGCTTGATCCTCAGGCATCACCTGACTGAACGCGAAGGTGAGCGTCCTGAGCGTCTCCTGCGTGTCTTCAAGCGGCAAGCTGAACAACGTCGCGAAGATGCTCTGCCAAGGCAGGTAAGCCGTCAACTGACCGCTGCTGAAGCTCTCGCCTTGACCAACTTGAAAGCCGCGCTCGACGGCACGCCGCACAACTTCTGCCACAAGGCGGCTCTTGCCGATGCCCGCTTCGCCTTCCAAGCGCACCGCGCGCGGATGTCCGCCTTGCACAGCCTTCAAATGGCGCTCAAGACGCTCCAGCTCGGCAGCGCGTCCGATCAACGCGTTCAGCCGTGTGCGGCGTCCGACGCTGCTGCGAAAGCTGATCGGCTCGGCGACAGGAATCGGCTCAGCGCGACCTTTGATGGCGACTTCTGGCAGCGTCTCAAGGACGACGCGTCCGCCGGCAGCTTTATAGACCGCCGATGACGCCAAAATGCGTCCGCCGCTGGCAGCGCCCATCAGCCGCGCCGCCACATTCGTCTCATCGCCGATGGTGCTGTACTCATGGCGCACTTCGCCGCCGACCGTGCCTGCGTACACCAAGCCGCGGCTGATGCCGATGGCGTGAACGCCGAGCGGACTGCCGTGTGGCGCAATTTGGCGCAAGGCGAGCGCCGTGCGCAAGGCGCGCTCGGCATCGTTGCCGTACGTGATCGGCGCGCCGAAGACGGCGAATAGCACACAGCCTTTGTCGCTCACCTCAACCGACATCAATTGACCGCCGAAGTTGGCGAGCGTGCGCTGTGCATCGCACACATAGGCGTCCAGTGCGCTGCGGAAGCGCTCCGCCTCGTAGCGTGTGTAGTCAAGCCGACCTGTGTTGCCGAGTCCCAGCTTGACGAACATCGGTATGGCGTAGCGCAGGTCGCCTACGTAGTCGCCCAAGCCGTTCGTCAGGCGCTCGCGGACGAAGTGCGTCACGTATGGACGGACTGCCTCAAGCACTTGCCCTGCATCGCCTTGCGCTTGCCAAGCCGCCCAGCGCGCCGCCCGAGCGCGCTCAGCCACGTCCTCTGGCACGCTCACCACCAGCGCGTTGCCTGTCTCGCTCAGCTGTAGGACGACGCCTGCTTCGCGCAGCACAGGCACGCAATCGGCATGAACGATGACTTGCTCAGGCTGCGACTCAGCCAGCAAGCTGAGCGCCGCTTGCACGGCGGCGCCTGACAGCACATCTGCGTAACCGTAATCGGGCAAGCCGACCGTCCACCGATCTGCGCTGCCCATGCCGATATACGTGCGCAGCCGAAAGCTGCGGAACAGGCGCATAGCGCCTATGATCTCTTGCATCTGAACAGCTGCGCTCACCGCGCGCAAGACGCCTGCAGGCAACGGCTGCTCAGCGCCAATCGGCTGATCGTCGAACCATGCCGTGAAACCATCGCCCATGAAGCGAATCACGCTGCCGCCATGGTGAAAGACCAAGCCCGCGATCGCCTCAAACATTGGATTCAAACGCCGCTTCAGCTCGTCGCTGGCGCGCTGCGCGCCGAACTCTGCCACCAGTTGCGTGGTCAGCGGCGTGAAACCTGAGATGTCCACGATCAGCACGGCGCCTTGTGCCGCAGCAGGCAGATTTGTGCCTTTCAACAGCGCGCGGAAGCGATCTGTGGCAAGGTATGGCGCGAACAGATGCAGCAGGTCTTCAGGCTTCATGGATGCTATCAATTCATCGCATTCATTGAACTCCAATTATGATACTATACGTGCCAAGTTGCCTGCATCTCACAAATGGAATACAAACTTGTTATCGCTTATCCGCTCGATGAACAGTTCGCTACGATTTAGGGCGCGGCGGCAACGGCGTGTACGGATTGATGCCGTCGAGGATCGGCGGTATGTACGTCTCGTCAATGTAGCGCGGCGCGTTTGCCAGCGCGAAAAAAGCAGGCCGCATCCGCTGATCGAAACCTGCGTCGTTCAGCGCCCACCAATATTCTTCATCCTCAGGTGTCCATTCAAGGTCAGCCAGATAAAGGACGACCATCAAACTCACCCAAGGTCGCCAATGCTGAGCGGCGTACTCAAAAGCTCCTACCAGATAGGCAGCTTGCTGTTCCTCAGAGACGGCGTGCCAACGATACGGATTCGGCTGCTGTGAGCCGTCAGGCGCCGTGATCGTATCGCGCTGGTCGGTCGTCCAGCCCATCTCCAAAATTGCGACCTGCTTGTGACCTTCGCCGTTGGCGACCTGCAAGGCGCGCATGACTTCCACATGCCGAAAGACCTGCCAGCTGTGTCCATCAAGGCGCGGATCGTCAGGCGACGTCTCAGGCGGCAGCGCGTAACCCGGCGCGTTCAGCCCTAGCACATCGTAGTGGCGCGCCGCGCCTGCTTCAAACATTTGTTGCAAGTAGAGTGTGTCAGGGATGCTGTGCGGCGAGAGCGTGCCTGTTGGCGCGAGACCTGCCGTGATGATGATCGCTTGCGGATCGGCGGCGCGAATAGCCGCTGAGCAGGCTGCCAAAACTTTCACATAAGCGGCGGCGTTCGGCGTCTTGTGCAGCCACTCACGGTCGAGATTCGGCTCGTTCCAAACTTGATAGCCGATGATTTGTCCTTTGTAGCGTGCCGCAAGCGCGCCGCAAAAACGTCCGAAGGCGCGCTCATCGAATGGCGGCTCATATTCGTTGCGATCGAGGCGAATTGCCCAATCAGGCGGCTTGCCAAGCCGCGCGATCAGCTTCACGCCGCGATAATTCGCCTCTGCCACCACATCATCCGCAATTGACCAATCCTCAGGTTGCGTTTCAACAGGTTGAATATCGCGCCAGCCGAAGATTTGCTTGGCATAGCCGAAGCGCATCAAGCGCACGTATTCAAAGTCGCGCGCGCGCGCCGTCTCGTTCCACCAGACCGAGACATGCACGCCATAGGCGATTGACGGGAACTTGCGCTGATGGATCAGCTCAGCGCCGAGCGGCGTCGCGCTCAGGCGCGCCTGACTGACGCCGAGCAAGATGACGATCAGCGTGCTCAGCGCCAACGCGCTGAGCAGAAGACGTTTTTGCAGCTGTTTCAGCATGATGAATCTTAGATGAAGGGCGAGAAAATTCCCGCCCTACGATGCGGCACATCGTTCATTGTGCGCGGCGCGGACGGCTGCGGAAGTCCATGTCCACGATACGCTGCCAGACAGGACGCGGCTGAAAGTTCGGTCCGAGTATTGACCATGGCACGTTATCGCCAACTGCGCCGCCGATATTCCAGCCGGCTTGCGCGCCGTAATTCAAGTTCCATAGTATGGCAAGCCGCACAAAGCCCCACTGTTGCATCAGCTCAATTGCCTGCACTGTGAAGTTCGCCTGATCTTGTAGCGTGTTATCGGCAGCGAAGCCGAAGCCATCGCGCAGCTGACCGCGCCCTTGCAGGTCTTCCACGCTGGGCCACCCGAACTCGGTCACGCACAGCTTCTTATCACTGCCGGCGGCGCGAATACGATTGGCGTAGCCTTCTAGCGTGCTTTTGAACGACCAGCTGTGGTGTGGATTCGCCCAAGGTCCGCGGAAGCGCGCCGGCGGATTGCGCTCAGGCAAGTTGTTCCAGTCCTGATTCGGCGGCACGTTCAAGCCGTTGTGGTGCGCGCCGACACAATCCACAAAATTCAGCATTCCCGCCGCGATCAGCTGATCCATGTAGATGAAATCATCCGTGACCGCGCCCGGAATGTTGGCGCCTGTTGGCGCCAGACCTGCTGAGATCACGATGATGTTCGGATCGATGCTCTTGATCGTGTTGTAGGCGACCTGGAGCAATTGCACATAGCGCCGTGCATCAATCGCAGGCGGATTGGTCGTCCATTCGCGGTCAATGTTGATCTCATTCCAGACCTCGATGGCGTGAATCTTGCCCGAATGACGCTGCAGCAGCGCGCTCAGGAAATCGGCAAAATCTTGCGGATTGGCAGGCGGACCGTCATGCACATCCGCCACGATCCGCGCGCCCGGATCGCGCGCCCAGTCAGGCGCTTTAGTGATGCTGAGCAATACTTTCACGCCTGCCTCGCTCAGCAAGGTCAGGCTGGTGTCAAGGTCAGACCAGTCAATTTGCCCTTTGACGCGCTCGGTATCGCGCCACACCACTTGCGATTTAACCCAATTCAGGCGCAACTGATCGCGCGCCATCTCGACCCACAACTTATAGACGTTCGGATCGGGATTCTTCTGCACGGCAATGCCCAAATCGAAGTCCAGATCGCGGATCGGCGGGACGGTCGGCTGGACGGCAGGCGTGGCGACCACAATCACAGGCGGCGGCGGCTCTTGAGTCGGCTGCGCCTGCTCAGGCGGCGGAAAAGTTGGGAAAGGCGTAGCGGTGATCTGGGCGACAAGCACGCCGCTCTCAGCGGCAGGCAGCGGTAGAAGGCTGCCGCTGCCGACAGTCGGCTCAGCGGCGAGCGCGCCCGTCGCCGCGTAGACAGCCACGAAGGTCGCCGCGCCCAGCAGCAACGTGATGCCTGTCCATGCGATGGCGAAATAGCGCACTTGGCGGCGGTGCATTTGCTGCCGCTGTCGCAGCGCACTGATGCTCACTGTCTCTCGGATACTGCTCATAAAGTCCAGTCTCTCCCTATGTTTGGCTTGAACGCAATGCGTCAATTCTCGCGGCGCGCCACTTGCAGCGTAGTGCGCGCAAGCGGATACGCCAGCTCCGTCAGCACGGCGCTCACTTGGATATCGCGATAAGTGCCGTCAGGCGTGAAGATGAAAGGCTGCGCAATGCCTTCCACCTGTTCCGCAAGGACAACCTCGCCTGCATTGGCACGCCATTGCACAGCTAAATCGGCAGGCACTGGCACAAACCACGTCTGTCCTGCGCGATAGGTCTTGTACTGCGCAAGAATTTGCGCGCCTTGCAGATAAGCGCCTTCAGCGGCGAAATCTGGCACTTGGACGCCTGCCCAGTTGCTGACCAACAGCGCGCCAAGTCTATCGCGCAAGGCGCTGCTTGTCATCAACCAGATAGCGCGTGTGAAGCTGCCTTCAAGCGATTTATAGCGCACAACAGGCATGTTCGCCTCGATGCCGAAGGCAGCGCGCTCAGGCGCAATTTGCAGCTGCACGGGCGCGTTCGGCGTCAAGAGTCCTTCAGGCGTCACGCGCAGCTCAGCCAATGGCTCAAGCGCTTCGCGGTAGCTGATCGGCAGCCACTGGCTGCCTTCCTGCGCCACGCTGCGCACGCTGATCACGGCGTGCAGCTTGGTACGGCTGATCTCGCCAACTGCCCATGCCAAAGCGCGCCGTACCGTGCCTTCGGGCAGGTAATCGCGCGGATTGTGCGGCAAGATGACTTGGATTGAGTCGGCGAGCGCGCCGAGCGCACGCCAATCGTACGCGCCTGTCTCAAATTGCGCGCCTGCCTGCTCAGGAAACGGCAGCACAAGCGTGAGCAAGCGACCGTCAGCGTGCAAGGCAGCGGCTAGGTCGCCGATGAAAGCGCTAAAGACATCGCGCATGGTCGGCGGCAAGCCGAGATACTCAAGCGCAATGCCGCTGTAAGGCTGGTTGCTCGCAAATTCGAGCAAGCGCTCAAGATGCGCCTGCCGAAGCACAGGATCGCTGAGCAAGGTTTCGATCAACGCCGCATCAGGCGCTGCATCGCCGCGATAGTTGCGGATGAGCGGCATCACAGCATAGCTGCTGCCGAAGGTCACACCTGCCGGCAATGCGCCATCCAGCGCGCCTTCCGCGTTCGGCACTAAGCCTGCAGGATGCACGACATTGGCGATAGCCGCTACTTCAGGCTTGAACGCCTGCCCTGCCTCGATCACGACGCTGATGATCGGCGCTTGTGGCGCAAGCCGACCGATGAAGAGTGCGTCGGGCAAGCGCTGCACGCCGTTTAGCACGGCTGCCAGCGAAAGACGACCGTCAATCAGCGCGCGCTGCGCAGGGATGAACTGCCAGCGTTCCGCTGTTGCATCGTAGCCATACAGATCGGCTTGGGCAGGCTCGATGCCTTCAGGCAAAGCGAGCGTGAGCGTCAGCGACTCAGGCGGCGCGCCGCGTTGCTCTAGGCGATAGATCGGGCTGAGCGGCGCGATCGCTTTTGGCAATGCCGCGTGCGCTTGACGCGCTAGCTCGTCCTCAGACTCACGCGCCGCGCTGAGCAGGCTTAGACGGATATTCAACGTGCTATCGCCGACAGCGGTCAGGATCAGGTCACCGAAGGTCAAGCGGTTGCTGAGCGGCAGGAAAGGCGTGCCAAACAGCTGCTCGCCGAGCGAGAACGGCGGCAGCAAAAGCGCCAAGAAGGTCAGCAAAGTTGCGAAGATCAACGCCATGACGCTCAGCGCACAGCCGAATGCATTGCGCTCAGGGCGCAACGGCTGCGAACGCTGCTGTCGCTTAGGCAGCGCGCCGCGCTTCCCTGAGTCACTTCTTTCTGCTGCATCTGTCATAACGCTCGTTGCATTCTCCGCACCTTGACACGGCTTTTACAGCGCTGAAACAGTATTGTAACACTTAAACCGAAGAGCGCAAAACGACGCCTTGCCTATGGTCAGCCTTGCCGCGACAAGCTACAATCCGTCGCTGCTTTAACGCTGAAAGCCTTTCCAATGCCTTTGCACGTTGATCTCATCACGCCTGAGCGCCATGTCTTCCAAGAGCCTGCTGCCGAGAGCGTCCTTGTGCCGACTGCGCAAGGGCAGATCGGCGTCTTCGCAGGACACGCGCCGCTCATGGCGCTGATCGGCATGGGCGAGCTGCGCGTGCGCAAAGCGGCGGCTGAAGAGAGCATCGCGGTCTATGGCGGCATTGTGCGCATCTGTCATGATTGGATCACGCTCCTAGCAGACGCGGCTGAGTTCGCTCACGAGCTCGACTACGAAACCTGCCATTTGGCGCGCCTTGCTGCTGAAGCCGACTTTCAGAGCGATCCGTCGCCTGAGACGCGCTACGCATTGCAGCGCGCTGCTCTGCGCGAGCGCCTGGCGCGCCGCGTCCGCGACTTGGCGCTGCCGCGTCTGTACGTTGCGCCGCCGCCTGTGAATAAACTGCCCAAGATCGCAGCGCTCGTGCCGCCTTTGCCTTTCGAGCCTGACGTTCCGCACTATAAGCCGACTATTGAGGAAGATTAGTGTCGCTCAAACCTTGAGATCAGCTATAATTTCTTCAGCAAGCGTTGTAAAAAAGGAGTTTTGCATGAGCGAGCAACTGCACAGCGCCGTGATGCGAGCGCTGAGTACTGTGATCGAGCCTGAGCTGCACAAGGATATCGTCACGCTGAACATGGTGCGCGACCTGCGCATTGAAGATGGCGTGGCGCACTTCACCATCATGCTGACCACGCCTGCGTGTCCGCTGAAAGACGTGATGTACAAAGCGGCTGAGGCGGCTGTGTTGAAAGTGGAAGGCATCCGCGCCATTCAGGTCAAGTGGGACGCCGAAGTGCCGACCAGCAAGCGTGTGCATGGGCGCATCAGTATGCCGATTCGGAACGTGGTGGCGGTTGGCAGCGGCAAGGGCGGCGTCGGCAAGACGACCGTCGCAGTCAATCTCGCCGTCTCATTGGCGAAGGAAGGCGCGCGGGTCGGTTTGATGGATGGCGATATTCTGACGCCAAATGTGCCGATCATGCTCGGCTTATCGGCAGGGCGTCCTGCCGTGCGCGACGGCAAGATCGTGCCGTTTGAGGTCTTCGGCGTCAAGACGATCAGCATGGGCTTCCTGATCGATCCTGACAAAGCGATGGTCTGGCGCGGACCGATGCTCAACAGCGCCATTCGGCAATTTTTCAACGACGTTCACTGGGGCGATAACATTGACTACATGATCGTGGATTTGCCGCCCGGCACTGGCGACGCGCCGCTGAGCTTGGCGCAGGCAGTGCCGCTGACAGGCGCTGTGATCGTCTCGCAGCCGCAGCAAGTGGCAGTTGGCGACGCCTTGCGCTCGATTAGCATGTTTGAGCAGCTGAACGTGCCGATCATCGGCATTGTGGAAAACATGACAGGCGAGCTGTTCGGCGAAGGCGGCGGCGAGCGCTTGGCGCAAGAGCGCAACGTGCCATTCTTGGGACGCATTCCGTTGGATAGCGAAGTGCGCAAAGGCGGCGACCTTGGGCGACCGATTGTGGTCAGCGCGCCTGAGTCGCCAACTGCGCAGGCGTTCCGCCGTCTGGCGCGCGATGTCGCGGCGCGCGTCAGCGTGATTCAGCTGCAGAGCGGCGATTTCATCCCGCTCGATATCATCGGCTAGGCATGGCGCAGCCCAGCGCGACGCGCTACAATCGGCGGCATGAATACCTTCAACACCAAAGTCCTTGTGACAGGCGCCGCTGGCTTCATCGGCAGCCACTTGACTGAGCAATTGGTGCGCACAGGCTACGCTGTGCGCGCCATGACGCGCTACACTTCCGCCGCCGATAAGCGCGGCAATCTCGCCGATCTGCCCGACGACGTGCTGGATCACGTTGAGCTGTACGCCGCCGATCTGCGCGACGCAGAAGCCGTCAGCAAAGCGGCGGCAGGCTGCGCTGCGATCTTCCATCTCGGCGCGATCATCTCGATTCCATACTCATATCGGCATCCTGAAGAGACGCTCGCTGTGAACATCAACGGCACGCTGAACGTGCTGCAGGCAATGCGGCAACACGGCACGCAGCGCGGCGTGATCGTCAGCACGAGCGAAGTCTATGGCACAGCGCAATACGTGCCAATTGACGAGCGGCATCCGTTGCAGGCGCAATCGCCATACGCTGCCAGCAAGATCGCCGCTGAGGCGATCAGCTTGAGCTTTCAGCGCACGTATGGCACGCCAATTGTCGTCGTGCGTCCGTTCAACACTTATGGCGAGCGTCAGAGCGCGCGCGCCGTGATTCCGACCATCATCGCGCAGGCGCTGACGCGCGATGTAGTGCAGCTCGGCGCGATTCACACTTATCGCGATTACACACACGCGACCGATACGGCGCGCGGTCTGATGCGCGCTGCTTTTGGCGCCGAAACGGCGATCGGGCAGGTCTTCAATCTCGGCACAGGCGAATCGCACACGATCGGCGAGATAGCCGAGATGATCATCAGCCTGATCGGTCGTCCTGTGCGCGTGCAATCGAACGTCGGCGAGCGCTTGCGTCCTGAGGCGAGCGAAGTGCTGCGCTTGCAATCTAACAACAGCCTTGCGCGGAACGTCCTGAATTGGCAGCCTGAACTCTCGCTAGAAGAAGGCTTATCGCGCACGATTGCGTGGATACAGGCGCATTTGGAGCGTTTTCAGCCCGATCAGTATCAGGTATGAGCGACACAGTGCAGGCAGTGCTGATGTGCGGCGGACTTGGCACGCGGCTGCGTCCGTGGAGCTACGTCATTCCCAAGCCGATGTTTCCGATCGGCGAGCGTCCGATCCTTGAGCTGCTCTTGGCGCGCCTGCGCAAGCACGCCATCACTGAAATCTACCTCTCGCTCGGCTATAAAGCGGAGCTGATCGAGAGTTACTTCAAAGATGGCGCGCATTTAGGCGTGCAGCTGCACTACGTGCGCGAATCCGAGCCGCTTGGCACGGCAGGCGCTCTCAACTTGCTGCGCGATCAGCTGCGAGCGCCGTTTTTGATGATGAACGGCGACTTGGTCACGCGGTTGGATTTCCGCGCCTTCTACGCCTTCCATCTTGAGCAGCGCGCTGCGCTCACAGTAGGCGTCAAAGCGTATGACGTGCCAATTCCGTACGGCGTGGTCGAGAGCGCAGCGCAGCGCGTGGTCGCCTTGCGCGAGAAGCCGACGCTCAGCGTGGATATCAACGCTGGTATTTATGCGATCAGCCCTGAAGCGCTGAGTCTGCTGCCTGCCGACGGACGCTACGATGCCACACAGCTGATCCAAGCGGCGATGGATGCAGGGATGCGCGTGTGCAGCTATTCGATCCAAGAGTATTGGCTAGATATCGGTCGCTTTGAAGACTATCATAAGGCGAATGAAGATGCGGCAGCCTGGCTTGACGAAGAGTGACGCGCACGTGAGCGCTCACGCCAAAATTCCCACGCCAAGCGGCAAGCTGGCGTTGAAAGCCTTGCAGACCATGCTGCGCACAGGCAGTCCGTTGCCTGCGCTGGAAGTCTTTCACGGCGCGCTGGGCAAGGTCTTCCGCGCCAACTTGCCCAGCTTCAAGCCGATCATGACTGCCGGCGCCGAATGGGCGCGTTGGCTGCTGGTCGAGGCGCGCGAGTCTTTCCTGTGGAAAGCGCCTAAAGATCCAATTGCGCGGCTGCTGCGCGACGGTCTGCTGGTTGCCGATGGCGAGACGCACGACACAATGCGCCGCTTGATGAATCCTGCTCTGCATCGCAATGCGCTAGTCGGCTATGTGGAAGCGATGTGGCGCGCTACAGACCGAGTCGCTGACCTGTGGCAGCCTGACCAGACCTACGACATGCTGACCGAAATGCGCAAAATCGCGTTGCTGATCGTGATGGAGACGCTCTTCAGCGTGGACTTCATGCCGCATATCGAGCGGTACTGGTCGCCGTTGCTGCACACGCTGCGCTATATCTCGCCCGGCATCTGGATTTTCTGGGCGGATATACCGCGTCCGAACTATTGGCGCGCGCTGCGCCGCATTGACGATTGCTTGCATCAGATCATCCGCGCGCGGCGTGATCATCTGGCGCAGCGCGGCGCGCAGCCGAACGACCTGCTCGGCATTTTGGTCAGCGCGGAAGGCGTGGACGACGCCATGATCCGCGATCAGATGCTGACCATGATCATCGCAGGTCATGATACAAGCACGGGACTGCTCTCTTGGGCGATGTATCTGCTCGGCGCGCACGCTGATCAAGCGCAACGGCTGCGCGACGAGGTTGACGCCGTGCTTGGCGACGCGCCGCCGACGATGGAACGCTTGGCGGGACTGAAATACCTCGACCGCTTCATTGATGAGACGTTGCGCTTGTATCCGCCTGCGCATCTCGGCTCGCGCATCGCCGCGCAAGACCTGACGCATGACGGCTATCTGATCCGCAAAGGCGAGCGCGTCACTTACTCGATCTACGTCACGCACCGCATGGCGGAATATTGGCAGAATCCCGCCGAATTCTATCCCGATCGCTTTCTGGAGAAGCCTGTGCCATATAGCTTCCTGCCGTTCGGCGGCGGAGCGCGGAATTGCATCGGCGCGGCGTTCGCTCAGATCGAGGCGAAAGTGATCCTCGCGCGGCTGGTGCAGCGCTTCAACTTCAAGTTGCTCAAGCGCGATGTGCATATGCACATGGCGGTCACTTTAGAGCCGCGCCCAGGCGTGTTCATGCGCGCGACGCGCCGCTGAACCGTTCAATCGTTGTGAGTTCACGAGGAAAGCCATGTTGAAAGAACTGACGCCGCGACAAGTGCATGAGCGCCTGACCAATGGCGAGCCGCTGACCATCATTGACGTGCGCGAGAGCTGGGAACTCGCCATTTGCCGTCTTGAGCGCGCACAACACATTCCAATGGACGAGATTCCTGAAGCGCTAGAGCGCATTCCGCGCCAAGGCACGGTCGTCATCATGTGCCACAGCGGCGGACGCAGCGCGCAAGTGGCATTCTGGCTGACCATGCAAGGCTTCACCAATGTTTACAACCTGGCAGGCGGCATCGATCGCTGGTCAGTCGAAGTGGACTCAAGCCTGCCGCGCTACTGAAAAGAGACCAACTCGCCGCGCGGCAGTTGGCGCCCAGCTTTACAAAGGTCTGGTCGTCTGCCGTGCGCTTTTGCTAAAACTCTCCTCAGAGCAAATAGGAGCGTTTTTGATGAAACCTGTCATGAAAGCTATCTGGAATGGCGTTGTGATCGCCGAGAGCGATCAGACCATCGTCGTTGAAGGCAACCACTACTTTCCGCCTGAGTCGGTCAAACGTGAGTATCTGCGCGAGAGCAGCACGCACACCATCTGCTCTTGGAAAGGCACAGCCAGTTACTACACGCTAGAAGTGAACGGCAAGACCAATCCTGATGCCGCTTGGTATTATCCCGATCCGAAGCCTGCCGCCAGCAACATCAAAGGCTACATCGCCTTTTGGCGCGGCGTGCAAGTGCAAGCCTGATCGCGCCCGATGGACGACGCCGCCTGCCGTGCGCTGAACGCGCTCAACCGCGCTTTCTATGCGCAAGCTGCTGAGCATTTCGATGAATCGCGCGGCAGAGCTTGGAACGGCTGGCGCCGCCTATTGCCATACCTTGAAAAGTTGCCAACGCCGCGCCGCGTCCTCGATATCGGTTGCGGCAACGGGCGCTTCGGTCGCTTCCTGGCGCGCAACCTGAGCGATGTGCGCTACCACGGCACGGACAACAACGCGACGTTGCTGGCAGCCGCGCGCGCAGCCTTCGCCAAGATGAACGTCTTGCACGACGCACAGCTTGAATTGCGCGATCTTTTGGAAGATCGGCTGCCTGACGGCGAATATGAGCTTGTGGCGCTCTTCGGCGTCTTGCATCACGTGCCGAGCATGGCGCGTCGCCAAGCGCTGATCGGCGACTTGGCAGCGCGTGTCGCGCAAGACGGCTTGCTCGTCTTCACCAGCTGGTGCTTCTATGATCATGCGCGCTTCCGCGAGCGCCTGATCGCCTTGCCGCCTGACTATGGCGCTGAGCGCGGCGATTGGCTGATGGATTGGCGACGCGGACACGCTGCCAACAGCCTGCTGCGCTACTGCCATCATGTGGATGAAGCTGAACAGCGCGCCTTAGAAGCCGCCAGCCGTCTGACGCTTGTGGAAACTTTCTACGCGGACGGACACACTGATAACATCAATCGCTATAGCGTCCTGCGCCGCCATTAGGCTTGTGCCGCCAGACCGCGCAGCCGCTCGATTTCGCTCTTGATCGCTTCCGCTTTAGGATGATCAGGAAAACGCGCCAACATGCGCTCTAAGTAAGCGACCGTCTTGCCGATGTCAGCGGCATCGGCAGCTTGGCGCGTATTCAAGTTGAGCGCCATCGCTTGCGCGTAATCTTGGATAGCCGCTTCGAAATTATCGCGCAGGCTGTAGGCAAGGCTGCGATTGAAATACGCCTCAGCCAAGCGCGGATTCAAATCCAGCGCTGCGCTGTAATCTTCGATAGCGCCGTCCAGATCGCCTGCATTGGCGCGCGCCGCGCCGCGATTCACGAAAATGCGCGCGTTGCGCGCATCAACGCGCAGCGCAGCCGTGTAGCCTGCTATCGCCTCAGCGTAATTCTGCTGCCTAGCCTGCGCCATAGCGCGGACGTGATACGCCTCAGGCAGATTTGGATTCAAGCGCAGCGCCGCTTCACAATCGGCGAGACATGCCGCCAGATCGCCGTTAGCGAGATGCGCGCCGCCGCGCCGCGCGTAGGCTTCAGCGAACTCAGGATAGCTGCGCAGCGCCTCGCCATAGGCGGCGAACTTGCCCGCCAGATCGTCAGCAGGCAAGCTGAGCGCGCGCTCGAACCACGCTTGCGCGTCCAGTTGAGCGCGCTGCGCTGCGCGCAATGGCGGCAGCGTCGCATTTGAGCCGAACACGCCTTGCAAATTCTCCAGCGTCCGATCCCAGTCTGCGTAATCCAGCCGCAACGCCTCAGCGTTGCTGAGCGGCAGATCGGCAGCGTAGCGCGCCTGCTCAGCAGGATCGAAGTATGGCGAGATGAGCGCGATGAAGCGCGCATTTCTCAAATGCAAGTCGCGCAGCACAGTGCGCATTGCGTCTTTTGGCTCTGCGCAGCGCTCAAGCGCGCTCGGCGTCAGCACGATCAGCGCGTGATCGCGCCGCACAGGTCGCGCCTCAGCCAACAAGCTCAGCTCGATCAGCTGCAAATAGGCTTTCAGAATGCTCGCGAGAACTTTGCTCGCGCTGCGTCTGTAGATCAGCAGTATCTGTGCATCCATCAGCCGCTCACCTGCTGATCGGGCAAATTTCCGTCGCGCAATTGGCGCAAATTCTCGATCATCTCGCGCACTTCAGCCGTCTTTTCATGCTCAGGCATCAGCTCAAGGAACTTGATCATATCTTCCAGCGTGCCTTCCACATCGCCCCATTGCGCGCGCGCCAAGCCGCGATTGTAATACGCCTCTGCCATGTTCGGATCAGCTTCCAGCGCCGCCGTCCAATCGGCAACAGCGCGCCGCATATCGCTCTTGGCGCGAATCAAGCCGCGATTGTAGTACGCCTCTGCCAGTTTTGGATTCAAGCGCAGCGCCTCTGTGTAATCAGCGAGCGCGTTCGCGTCATCGCCCTTGCCGCTATACGCCAAGCCGCGCTGAAAGTAGAACATCGCGCGCGGCTCGAATTGGATCGCCGTGTTCAGATCGGCGAGCGCGCCGTCGTAATCGCCGCGATTGCTGCACGCCACCGCCCGATGATAATAGGCGAGCGTCAGCGTCGGATTCAAGCGCAGCGCCTCGTTCAGATCGAGCAGCGCGCTGTGCAGATCGCCCAGCTTGGCGAACAGGATGCCGCGATTGACGTAAGCCACGTCGTGCAATGGATTCAAGCGCAGCGCCGCGTCAAAGTCGTCCATCGCGCCGTGCAGATCGTCCAAAATTTCGCGATTAGCGCCGCGCCGCGCATAGGCGGAAGCGAATTCAGGATAGCGCTCAAGCGCGGCAGTGTAATCTTCAATGCGGCGCTGCCAATCGCCTTGCGCGCGCGTGAAGGCGCGCTCGAAGAGCTTTTGCGCGGCAATTTGATCGGAAGTGACCGTCGGCAGCGCGTTCAGCCGCGCCTGCCATTCCGCTGAGAGCGCTTGATCAGGCGCAGGCGCGCTGCGCGCAGGACGCGCCTTCAAATGCGTCAGGCGCAGGCGCGCCATGTCCGCCGGAATGCTCTCATAAGTGATCGGAAAGGCGACCGCCTGCGCCAACAGATCGCCGAGCGCGCGCGCCGCCTGCTCAAACGGAAACTCAGGCGGATGCACGGCGATGATCTGCGCCTGCGCCTGCCGCGCCTGCTCCAGCTGAAAGCGCAGCCAATCGCCGCGCTCCACGCAGCGCTCCAAGCTGCCGTGCGTGGCAACTAGCAAAAGGTATGGACGCGCCGCGATCTGCGCGCTGATCAGCGCCCGCACCGCTTCGGTCAACGCGCTATCCAAGTCCATGAACACATCCACATCCGCAGCGCGCAGCGCATGCCCGATCGCGCGCGCAGGGATGGCGGCGATATCGCGGCGGTAGGTCAGATAGACGGCGTTTGTCATCTCAGGCATCGGCATCTCCAAGCCTTTCGGCGCAAATGGTGCGCAAATTCTATTATAACGCAAAATGCGCTTTTCAGGGCGCGCACGCATGTGGCTCTGCCCAAGCGCGCGCAGGCGTGTTACAATCGCGCACAATTGCCTGTTTTGCTCAGCGAGGTGATGTGTGATGACCAACACGCCTTATTCAGATTCCTCAGGCGTCCACAGCGATCCGCTGCCGATTTGGCTGTGGCGGCTCGGCTTTGGCGCCCTGATCGGGCAATTCAGCCTGCTCTTGACCACCATCGGCGAGCAGAGCGGCTTGCCGCGCCGCTCCAGCGTGCCGTATTTCTTCGTCAACGGCAAGATGTACGCGCTCGCCGCGCCTGACGATCAATGGTATCGCAACGCGCTCGCCAATCCATTGGCAACCGTGCAGAGCGCCTATGGCACGCAATCGGTCAGCGTGCGCCGCGTGACCGACCTCAAAGAGCTGACCGATGCCTTCACGCACTTGCGCCAACACCGCCCAACAACAGCCGCGATCTATCTGGCGCAGGCAGGCGTGCAGCGCTTCCCTGACGATCTGAGCGCCGCCGCGCCGCGCATTCATCTGGTCGCCTTTGAGCCGACCGCCGCTCAGACGCCGCCGCCGCTGGCAGCCGACCTGAGCGGGCTGACCGTCGTCGCCATTCTGTTCTTCGGCTGGCTGCTGCGCCGCAGGGCGCGCCGCAAGCCGCGCAAGCTCGCCAAAGCGCAAGCGGATTAGCGCGATTGAACGCACTGAGCCGAGCATGGCGCGCTGCGCAGGCAGAGCCGCTTGCCCAGCGCGTCCTGCGCTCAGGAAAAGATGCGGATTGCGCTGCCGAACGCGCAAAAAATGCCTCGCGCTGAGGCGCTTGCGGAAATTTTGTTAGAATCTATTAGCTAGGCAGTCTAATTTAAGCCTACTTCACGAGCAAAACAAACCTTTCAAGTGCCGTTTGCATCGAAAACATCGTGGTCGAACCTTTTGGGAAACTCGGATCGAATTTGTGCGGAAAATCGGGCATGGAGAGGACTTGACAAAAATTTCGCCTTGTGTTAGAGTATCGGCAGTGAGTTGCAAAAAAATGTGCCTCAAAAATCGGGCTAAGAGCTATCTGAATCAGATTTCAGGTCATAGATATACGCCCGATATGGCGCACAAGGTAACGGTTGCAACCACCTACGACCCATTGAGGGTACTGAAACTGTCTATGGCGCAACCAACGCCCGTGAAATGTTAGAGAGGTTGCAACCACCTACGACCCATTGAGGGTACTGAAACGCAGTAACTACCCGCCACCCCAAGTGGTGGGTAGTGGTTGCAACCACCTACGACCCATTGAGGGTACTGAAACATGCGTTCGATACAGGGGAATGTGTGGCTGATTAGTTGCAACCACCTACGACCCATTGAGGGTACTGAAACACAACTTGCGCGCCCTCGTCCAGCGGAATGGATGCGTTGCAACCACCTACGACCCATTGAGGGTACTGAAACCCGCGTCCTGCGCAAGCACCTCGTACACGTATGGATAGTTGCAACCACCTACGACCCATTGAGGGTACTGAAACATCGCTCGGTGATGTTCTTGAGCAACTCCACGCCGCGTTGCAACCACCTACGACCCATTGAGGGTACTGAAACTCAGGACGATTTTCGTGACCGTTGAGGCTTTGGCGTAGTTGCAACCACCTACGACCCATTGAGGGTACTGAAACTGGCTCGCCGCCCCCTTTTTATTTTGTTCCTCGCA
>Ga0308403_1000238_pt1 | contig 23605 bp, 29 predicted proteins | sample HotsprSampleOSM3_FD_203470 | JGI IMG/M metagenome (GOLD analysis project Ga0308403, IMG submission 203470) | Hot spring phototrophic mat microbial communities from Octopus Spring, Yellowstone National Park, Wyoming, United States - 20060914_OS-M3 ... | reverse complement strand
CAATCAATTCAAGCCCACCCTGACGGGCAATTTCACGCATACTTGCATGCTGGTCACGGTAAATAATGTATGCCTTTGCAGTTTTTCGATAAGGACTGCTTAGCAAAATCTCTTCAACAATGTCCTGGATTTCCTCAACATGTGGATCACGTTCACGAATGAGTTCTTCTGCAAGAAGCAGCACTTTTATTGTAAGTCTGCGAGCAGTATCATAATCAAACTCTCCTGTTGCTTTGCCTGCCTTTGTTATAGCTTTTGTGATTTTTTCAGGATCAAAGGGGACTACTCTTCCATCACGCTTTATTATATTTTTAAACATTTTATCCTCCTTTTTGATTTCTTATCTATTGTCTCCACTACCATGGAGACAATTTCTTTCTTTCCTTGAAAACAGTTTGTCAATATTTGTTTGAGCTATATCTTCTAAGTCTAAACCAAGTTCATAAGCTAAGTTTGCAACATACCATAAAACATCGCCAAGTTCCTTTTTGAGTGCATCTTTATCTATGGGATTCCCATCCCTAACTACTTTTTTAAGTTTCTCTGCTATTTCTCCTGTCTCTCCACAAAGCCCAAGCATAGGATAAATCCAGCTGGGATTTGTTTTAGGATAAACAGCAGTTTGTCTTGCTTTGATTTGGTATTCTTTGAAAGTCATAACCCCTCCTTTGTTTTATTTGTTTAATTTTTGTCAGGTAGTTAGGATAAAATGCTTTATATTAAGAAAGAATGCAAAGTAACCAAATAAAAACCTCCTCAGGGAATTTCCTGAGAGGGCTTTTCTTTCTGTTTATTCTTTCTTTTCTTCTGTTACAGCTTTTTTCTGCCTGTCGGCAGACAGGTTCTTTTAAAAATTAATAAATCTCAACCAAAACTTTTGCAACTTTTTCAGATATATCCTCTGTAATCGTTCCTTTTATATCCTTGCTATCTCCAAACAAAGGATATTTGCCGTTGTAGGTTTTGGTATCCCCATTGTATTTCTCGGTTACAACTACGGTAAAACTCCCCAAGTATGAGTAGTTATACCCTGCTACTGATTCATCAAGAGCCCCACCTACTGCTTTGCCAGCTGATGAGCCAATTGAAGCACCAATATCTGCCGCCATTACTGCTATGTCAGTTTTGCCTGTTGCTGCACCTGCAAATGCTCCTGCAACCCCAAGAATACCTTTCCCAACTGACCCTAAAATACTGCCAAAGAATGAAGATTTTTTCTCCCTCATTATATTCAGTTTGTTAATATCAGCTTGTAAAATATACTCTGCATCTTCAGCTTTATCAACTATTTCATATCCTTTTGCTTTCAATCCTTCTATTACTTTGGTTTTTGCAAAATCAGTTGAAAGTTCGCTTACTGAAGAAGTATTTTTGATTTCTACATAGATTTTCTTCAGCTTTTGTTTTGCTTCAGGATTAAGCATTACAGGTTCTGATTTTGCTACATCTTTTACTGCCTGCATGCCAGCCATTGCATTAAGAAAGTCATTCATGTCTGCTTTGGCAGTAAATGGAAGTAAAAATAAAACTGCAATAATGAAAGTTAAGGTTTTGAATTTTTTCATGTGTTCCCCTCCTTTTTTTGTTTTTGTCTTCATAATATATATGTGCAAAGCAGTAACCAAATCTTATTTTAATAAACTGAACAAGTTTCTATCTATAATTTTATAACCAAATAAAAAACCTCTCAGAAGATTGCCTGAGAGGCTTTTCTTTCTAATTATTCTTTCTTTTCTTCTGTTACAGCTTTTTCTATCTTATTCCAAATATCTCAGACCAAACCATTAAAACATCCCACCAATCTGTGTAGCGATTTTCTCTGCTATTGCTCTTGCTGCTTCATTTTTGTCAATGTTTGTCTGCTGTGCTGTGCAGACTATTTTGGTTCTGTAAACTTGCCAGTTTGTGTTTATCTCCTGTTTTGTCTGTATTGTTGTTGCTGAGCCTGTCTGCGCATTTGTAACCATCTGCCCTGTTACAGGTTTGTCTGTCTTTTCCCTTAATTCAATATCAACAACTCCTGCATAGGTTTCAATTTTGATTGCCTTGCCAATCAATGCTCCACCAATTCCACCAACTAATCCACTAATTAAGCCAAGTGCTATTGATGTATCTCTGCTTTGCCCAATCAATGCTCCTGCACCTGCTCCAGCTAATCCACCTGTTATTGCTCCCTCATGTGTTCCTGTCTGCCTGTAATAATCCATATAAAGCACATTTGCTTGAATTATGTATCCAGCCTGTGAAGGGTCTTGCACAATTTGATAACCTTTTGCAGCAAGTCTGCTTGCTATAAGATTTTGTAGCATTCCTGTATCAACTTCCTGCATGTCAGATGTGTTGTTTACTGCGATGTAAAATGTCCTGTTTTTTGCTTTTGCGATTGGGTCAAGAAAAATCGTGTCTGTCATCTTAAGCTTTACCTGCATGTCAGAGTGTTCAATTGCCTTAATCATCTGCCCACATCCTGTAAGTTGAAGAGATAAAACAAGTAAAAATAAAACTGCCAACGCTTTAAAGAATGGTTTGTGCTGCATAGTTTACCTCCTTTTTATTTTATTAAACCCCTAAGGGTTCCCATTTCTTTATCAAACCATGCTTTTATTTCAGGTTCAAGTTTGATTGAAGATAAGTCAGAACAAAAACGAAACCAACTAATGGTATAATTTTTCCCTAATTCTTCCTTTGTAAAAACTATACCATTTTTTATAGGTTCTCCGTTTTGGGTAATTTTATATTTATTTAATTCCCAGCTTTTCTCTATTTGAGCGAAAGGACAGCTTATTACTAATTCCAGTGAATCCCCAAAACTATTAAGCATTTTAAGTTCATCGAACTTAAACAAACATACCTTTGCTTGCTCAGGCACTTTTTTTTCATCAAAGAATAATTCTTTTAAATAAACTCCTTTGTCTTTGTATTCTAAAACCCAAAGGAAGAATTGAACTGAGTTAGTAAAAAACAAATGCAAAGAGGTCGTATCTTTTATTTCATCTGTTTTTCTTAATAAAGGCAATGGAAGACATTTCTCTGCATAGAGCTTTTTATACAACTCATCATACTTTAAATATCCATCAAACAAAGGCTTATCTTTTTCTTTGTCAAATGCAGTTTTGTCTCCCATAAGGGTTCTTATGTTTTCTCTTAGATTTTTCAATTCACTATAAATCTGATAACAGATGTCTTTTTTGTCTGATTCACAAAAAGCGTTATTTGAAAAAAAGACCATTAAAAAAATTAGAATTAAAGAGAATAATAACTTTTTCAATATTAACCTCCTTTTAAAATTAAAACCCCTGCCATTTAGCAGGGGTAATTCTTAAAAGTTGACTTTTATCATTCCACCAACTTCAGTAGAGTGATTGCGAGGCTCAAGCCAACCTCTACCTAATGAATCATAAGTAACTTCAGAGTCTTTGATTTTCCAGTACTTAACATAAGGACCTGCTTCAATTGCCCATCCTGTAAACTTCTTGCTTACGCTAACTCCACCACGAATTCCATATCCAGACTTCTGCGTGTTTGTTATGTCTTCATATCCAGGAAGATATCCAAGATAGCTTGTCACTTTACCACGAACGAAGAAATCATACTCTGCATAGGCTTTTACTTTCCAGTCCTGTGGGATGTTGTAGCCAAATACAACTCCTACAGGGATGTAGTAGTATCTTATCCATCGTTCATATCCCCATGCCCCTGTTGAGGTTTGTTTACCTTCTGAGTCATCAATAAGACTACGATAACCAAAGCCAATGTAAGGTTTGAGCTTGATTTCTTTTGTAACAGCCCATTCAGGCCCCACAATTAGCCTTGATTCAAAGAGTCTGTCTTTAATTCCTGACATATCTCCACTGATATCAGAACTGTATTTGACTCTACCCCATGCAAGTTTAAGTTCAGGCCCTATTGCAAGTTTCCAATCCTGTGCAAGGTCAACCTTGAGTGTGTAAGAACCTGCTATACCATAAAACCAGCCTTTCTCAGTCATAACACCAGGCTCTTTGTAGGTGATATGACTGATCTCAGGTCCTACAGTGAATTCGTGGTCAATAGCATAAGCATTAACTCCGATGAGGAGTAAGAGAGTTGCAATCAACACGGAAAATTTTTTCATTCAGTGTTCACCTCCTTTCTTTTGTTGATTTTTAAAAACTTTTTACTGATTTTCCCCTTTAAGCAAACTTTCAATAAGTGGAATATTAGCACCTGGCACTGGAGTTTTGTTAATGATAAAGAATGGAGTCCCTCTTACATTAAGTTTCTGTGCTAAATTCTGATGCTCAGGAAGTATTTTATCCATTTTTGCTTTACATTCATTAGTAATATTCATTGTTTTAACTTGATTGTCAATCTTGCCTGAATATGCTTCATGATATGCTTTTTCAGGATCTTTGCTACAAATTATATAAGAAATTTGTTTTATAGAGTCTTCTCCATGAATAGGCATAAAGAATACATACCTTGTTACATCTTTATACTCATCAATCTTTTTTGATGCCATTCTGCAATATGGGCAGGTTGGGTCTGATATTTCAATTACTGTTTTACTGCCATTGCCAAGTTTAACTGCTTTGTCAAATGGAATGCTGCTTAATATTTCTTGAAATTTCTTACTCTGAATTGCCTGAATTCTTTCGCCTGTAATAGATTTGCCTGCTATTGTCCAAATTTCTCCAAACAGAAGATAACCTTTAGGGCTATAATAGAGAATTTGTCCTGATTCTCCAATTACTTCATAAATGCCAGGAATATCTGTTGCATTCACTTCAGAAACTTTGAAATTTGGGAATATCTTGTTTAACTGTTCCTGAACTGCCTTTGTGTCAAGTTGATCAACCTGAGACTGAGCGCAAGCCGATACTGCAAAGAGAAATACAACCAAAAATGATACTAAAAAACTTCTAACTACATTTTGCATAGTTCAATTCCTCCTTTTGTTTTATTTATTTCTTTCGCTATTTTACTTAGCTTTTCAGTGTCTATAACGGAAATATATCTATCGCTTTTTTTGATAATTCCACTTATTGGTAAATCATCACCAAAAATCCTTATTGCTAAATCTTGGTCTATTTCTTTATCTTCAGCAACTACTACACCAACAAGATTATCTACAGGAATTCCAAATGTTTCTCCATTATTAACAATAATAACTTTTTGTGCTGGTTCTGTTTTGCAAAATTGGAAAATTTCTTTGATGTCAATAATTGAAATAATAGCCCTCTTTAACTTTACTGCCCCATTTTTGACAATTGAATAGGGAACTATGTCTTCTACGACAGAAATAGGAATTACGAAAGATTCTCCTTCAATTTGAAAATGTAAATATTTTCCTTCCAAATTAAAACCTCCTTATATGATTTGTTTTATTATATTATAATCTTACAGGCATAACTATGCACTCATATAAAAAAGAATCACTTTCTACATCCGTTATATATGTTGCCTTGTCAGAATCTGACATAGCTATTTTAACTTTATCTGACATGACAGGTTCAAGTGCATCTATTAGATAATTAGCATTAAATACAATATTGAGCGGTTCTCCTTGATATTCAATTTCAATCTCATCTTTAGCTTCTCCAAGTTCAGGAGCCGAAGAAGAGATTACTAATGAGTTTTTATTAAAATCTAAGCTCACAGTATTAAAATGTTCTCTGCTTAAAATTGACACTCTTTTCAAGGAGTTTATAAAAGACCTTCTATCTATAACTGCTATTTTATCGTTATTTACAGGGATAACAGCTTTGTAGTCAGGATAACTTCCTTCAACCAGTCTTGTGAGGAATTTAATTCCGTCTATTTCACATAAAATATGAGTTTTGGCAATTTTCAAAGAAATAAATTCTGCATCTGTATCTGATAAAAGTTTTTTCAACTCACTTACTGCCTTTTGAGAAAAAATCATAGTAAAAATCAGGCTTCGGAAACTCCTTCCTTTAGGGTGGAGAGGAGAAGCCTATTCCTCCTTTCTATCAGTAATGTTTTTGCTCTCTCAAGGAGAGAGATTTGTTTATAACTTACAGATGCATGCACCTTTGTCCCATCCAGTTTCCTTAAATCAAAATATCCCATTGTTCTTCTGCCAAAGATAAAACATTCAATCCCTTTCCATAAAACCTTATCAAACCTTTGAAATCCTTTTATAAATCTTTCAGCTGTATTTTTAATATGTGATCTGTCTCCCTTAAACAGTTTGCGATTGCATTTCCTTACCTGCTTTATAAAATAATAAGTAGTTAACCTTGTCTGCCCGTTTCCTCCTGCTATTACAAATGCATCGTTAATATGGGATTTTTCAAGATTTAACTCTATTCTCCTGCTTTTAGTAATGTATCCGTAAGTATGTGAAACCTTATAACCAAGCTTTTTTAACTCTTCTATCAATCTCCATCTAACCTTAGTTATAAAGGTTTCTGCCTTAAATTCTTTAGATGGTTTTACTTTTAATTTAATCTTCCCTTGAGAAACATTCTGATGGCATGTCCTGCAAAGGGTTATTAAGTTATCAGGTCTATTGCCCCCGACCTGCCTTGATATTATATGGTGAACCTCTAATACAGGGTCTTTTGATTTTCCTTTACAATGCTGACAGGTATGCCCATCTCTGTATAAAACATATTCTCTGACGTTGTTAAATCCTTTCTGTGGTCCATTTTGGTAATCAATTCCAGATATATCAGGATTTTTTATTTTTTGGATGTCAAATGCTGCTACTTCTACTTTTACTTCATTTACAGGGAGTATCTTTGCTACAAAGTTAACAAGTTTAATGTGGCTATCAAGTTTATGCTGTATTGATGGTGCAAGCCAGCCTTCAGGTTTTTTTCTGTTTTGAAATCTTGCTTTTCGATACCATGTTTTACGATATCTTCTAAATTTCCGATACTGCCTTCTTTCAGATAAAAGCTTTACTATGTCTGTTCTTAACGCAACTTCTGCTGATAATAGTTCTCTCTTTTCAGATATTGCTGATAAACCGACTTTGCTGTATCCAGAGTCCATCCCAAGTGTTACTGGTTGCTTGTAACCACTACTGCCATAAAGTAGCTGAATGGTAAAAGGAGTTCTTTTTACTACTTTTGCCTTGCCCTGCTTAAGCAGTATCCTTGCTTTAGCAGGATGACATGGCATAAGTGGTTTACCGTGTTTGTTCAATACAAAGGCTAACATAAAGCCTCCTTTCTTCCCCTTACGGGGAGTTTTTACCGCATCGGGGGTGTTATCAGGAGTTTTTAAGCCTGCCACACTGGGTGTTTCCACCACGTTTAATGACAGACCACAGTTGCCCAGAACTTGCGGAACATCCTGGGGTGTGTATGTATCTCTTCCTGATAACTGCTGCATAGTCTCCTATGCCCCCTTGTCAACCAGTTGCCCTCACTCCTTACGGAGCAAGCCCCTGCCTTCAGGCTGGGGTAGTTGACTATCAAGATCTTTAACTATTTCACGAAAAGTTTTTGCAGGGATGCAAATTCTTCCTGTCTCAAAAATTTCTGCATTTAGAGGAACTCTTACTGCTGTCTCGTTATCTGTAGCAAAAATAGTAGCACTTCCTTCCTCAACAACCAAAAGAAAATGACTCAAAATTTCTACAATGTTTCTTTTTTCGGTAATGCCTTGAATTTTGGATAAAGCATCCAATAAATCCTGTTTCTTTACTTTAATGTGCATCTTATATCCCTCTTTAAATAAGTTTTGACTTATTAACTGTGTCATATTATATATGCAACTCGCAGTAACCAATCAGCTCATCAATATTTCTCACAACCAAAGCAACTCCACCAAGCTCTGAAACTTTCTGCAAGAACTCTTTTTGGCTTTCTGTTAGTCTTCCGTTCTTGCTTTTGCATTCTATTGCAAAAAATCTTCCATCAGGAGAACAAGCTATTATGTCAGCGCTCCCTGCCATACCTGCTCTGATAGCTCTTATCTTGCCATTGTTATTAATAAATATCCTGCCTGAGTTGTTTCGCAAAACAAGAAATCCTTTATATCGGAGATAGTCTATACATGCTTTAACAAGCTTTTGTTCTTCTTTTTTGTATTTTTTGTGTTTTGATAAAGTGTCTTGTTTTTTGTTTTTCTGTGTTTCTTTATGTTTTTTAAGTTTTTCTGCTTGAGCTTTTGATAGAAAAATCAATTTGTCTCCTTATTATCAATATCTACTCTTTGAACATTTTGTATCGTACAATCAGTTAATTTGTTAATTTTTGCAAGTTCCAGAATTGCCTGTTCTATTGCATCGTCTATGTTGTCAGCCCAAACTTCAAGAGACTCTTCAGAGTCACGATAGATATAAGTCACTTTCCATTTAAAAAATCCTGTTTCTAACTGATAAGGCACCACATTTTACTCCGTCGGTTTATATCTAACAGAATATAGCATTTGCTACCATCCTGTTAGAATACGACGACTCTATATCCTTAATGGATATAGACTTACCCGACACACTATTCTGTAAGTTCTTTATTAGCTTACAGAATTCGTAGTCGCTTTTAATTTTTATAGGATTTGCTAACTTAAATAGTTTGTCTTTTAACCATATAAAACATTTTCCTGTTGCTACTTTAATATGGTTTACAGCACCATTTACATCTGCATTAAATATTTTGTTTATTGCAGTATCCAGAAACAATCCTCTCTTAACACGCTTTCCCTTGAAAGCATTAGCTAAGTCAGGATTATCCTGGATACTTTTAACATTATCGCTTATACAACTTGCCTTTGATGTATATTTTTCATCTACATAGTAAACCTGTATCCCTTTTTCTTGTGCTTTATATTCTATGTATTTTAAGAGTTTTATAAAAGGTATCTGTATGAAATTTTGTTTTACTGCCTTATTTAAATTGCATTCTCCATTATTTTTAAGCTCTGCGGTATTTTTAGAAATATATAAGGTAGATACTCCATTTAGGGTTAAATATTCCACTATTCTTTTTGCTATTTTATGGAATTGGTCTTGAAAATATCTGTTTCTTTTTGCATAAAGGAATGAAATAAATCTTCCTATTCTTTTGCCTTTTTCTGTGTATCTGGATGGATATTTACTGCCTGTTTTGCTTTCTTTCCACTCTAATACTTCTTGTGATTTGCTCTCATTTAATTTTGCTACAAGTCTGTTAAATTTTGAATTATAATGCTTATGGGGTTTCCCATCTATTACTAAAGATGGAGTAGTTTCATCTTCAATAAAGACAGTAACGATATTATTAACTCCTATATCTATTCCTGCTGATTTGTTAATTTGAGATTGTTTTTGGTTGTTTATTTCTTTTAAATAACTAATTTGTAAATATAACATTCCATTATCATATACAACCCTGGCTGAATATAATTTGTCTATCTCTGTTAATTTCTTTATTTGTTCCTGATTGCAATAGATGTATATCATGTGATTAGTTAAATTAATGCCTATTAAATTTTGTTTCTCTAACTTTGCAAAGGATAAAGCAGTATATTTGTCTAATTCAATTGCATATTCAGTCATTTTAGATAGTTTTTTAGGTTTTGGTGGTTTTGGCATTCCTGTAAATAAACCTGGATTTTCTTTATATGTCTTAATATTTGTAAAGTAGGTTTTATAATTAGCTTTTACTCTGTCTATGATATATCCAAAGTTATGCTGTTTAATTTTTCTTGCTACTTCACTTAAACTCTGCCATAATTGATTTTCTTTGTATTTTTCTTTTAAATAGTCAGAATTAACTGAATTTTTAGATTTATAATCTAATAATGCATTCCTTAATGTTTGCTTATTGGTAAAATGTTTAAAGTCATTTTCAGTATCAAGCCCTTGTAAATATTTTTCATAATTTTCTTTGATTAGTAGCAATAAAATATTTTCAAAATGTCTGTATGTATATAAGGTATTTTTGATTTCTTTTTCAATTTTGTCTGAGTTTATCCTGATGGATAAAACTCTTAATTCTGTGTTTTGATTTAAGGATTTTTTGCTATTTTTCTTTCTGCTCATTTAATAACTTTTCTGCTATCTTTTTGTTGTTATGTTAAATAATAAATATTAGATTAAATTAGAAAGATTTAAACTGTTTACTCCTTTCTGATATAAGGTTCTAATGCTTTATAAACTTTGTTGCTATACTTTACTCTCTTCCACTGTGTTCTTGCGTTGTAACATCCTACAGCCTCCCATGTATAACCATGTTGATTAATGCAATGGCTTAACACCCATGCTCCAACATAAATGTTGTAACAAGGCTCCCACAGTTGACGCTCATCTTTAAGTCCTACTTTTTTTAAGTTTAGGATATGGGAAGAATTAATCTGCATAATCCCTATGTCGTATGTGCCATTTGAGTTTCTATTAATTGCAAAAGGATTAAAATTAGACTCCACCTTTGCAATTGCCCAAAGCAAAGCAGGGCTTACTCCATAATATGCTCCTGCATTCTGAAAACATTGGGAAATCTTTTCAGGAGAAGTGCTGTATTGGTTATATTCTGCTGTGCCTGAAACAGATAGAAAAGCAATGAAAAAGACAAATGCACTTAAAAGGATTAAATGCATTGTCTTTTTAAACAAGCTGATATGCTTATCTGTAAATAAACCCTGCCTAACTGCAAACAGGCAGTGTAACCTTAACTGTTTTCTGTTTACCGTGTTTTTTCCCATTTGCTTTCTCTTCGCACAGTTCTTTTAATTCTTTATATAGTTTGTTTATGCCTGTTTCACATAAAACACAAACTCTTTTTGGATTGTATGTTAGCAACCCACACTTAACGCATCTACAACAATTAACACGTTTACGCTTTTTTGATTTAATTTTAGTTTCGTGCATATTGTTTCCTTAGAATGGTTCATAATCAGTCTCAAATTCAGGAGCTTGTTCTATCTCTGAAATAGCATTTTCTTTATCTTTCTCTCTTCTTGGAAAGAATCTTACACTGCTTGCTATAACTTCAAATCTACTTCTCTTAACTCCATCCTGTTCCCATGTTCTTTCTCTCAGCCTACCTTCTACAAGTACTTGCTGACCTTTTGTAAGATACTGGTAGCAATTATCAGCCTGTTTACCAAAAACAATGGCATTAATAAAAAGTGTTTCTTCTTTTGTTTCCTCACCTTGTTTGTATCTTGTGTTAACTGCAATTGGAACAGTTGTCACTGCTACTCCTGAGGGTGTGTACCTTGTCTCTGGATCTCTTGTTAGATTGCCTACTAAAATGATTCTGTTAAACATAAGTTGTTTCCTCCTTTTTTTGTGTTATTTTTTGCATTATTTTGTTTATTTTGTTTTGCTGTATCCCGACTCCATAGACAGAAACTTTGGATTCTGGATATAGTGCCTTTGCTGTGTCTATAGTTTTAGCAAGTTCCTGTTCTATAAAATGGCTATCTTCAGTATCTGTAATAATATAAGCCCATGATTCTTCGTTTAGTTTTACTGTTATGACTGTCATAATATATATGTGCAATGGAGTAACCAAAATTTTTTAGAAAAGTTGGAGAAATGTTTTTATAACACAAAGCCCAGAAATAACAAATAAAAGTACTATATACCAATAAAGAAAAGATGTTAGCCAGTGGTTCACACTTTTATCTATTTAAAGGCTTTTGAGGGCATGTTTTTACTTATATTGTTTAAGCTAAATCTACATTATCATAGTCTTCGTATTCCAAATCATCAAGCTTATTAAACCCAAAATGCCTCTTTATATTTTTTGTCTTTTTCTTTGTGCTTTTTAATTCTTCTATTGGCATAAAAGTACTATGAGACCATATTTCTTTACTTATAAGTTCGAATGGAGGGTTTAAAGAAAGAAAAACATGATGCTGATTGTATTGTGAAAAATTCGCTTTTTCAATAAAAAGATCTGTTACAGTGCCTCTATATTGTGGAATATTTCTTTTACCTATTGTTAATCTAAGTTGTGCAATATCTCTCAATGCACTTGCTCCTCTATAAGTGGCATTTTCCGTGTTTTTGTCTTTCGAATATTTTGTTTGATTATGAACAAGAAACCATGTAGTAGGAATATCCTGCAATTTTTCATAAATTGCTACAATTCTCTCGTTGCTGTTCATATCAATTAAGAAGAACTGTGCAATAGGATCAATAATAGCAAGTTCAATTTTGTTTTCCCGAATATAATCTGCGATATCCTTGAATACTTCTGTAACAGTAATAAGTTGAGTTTCAGAGTTTGTAATAAAGAAATGTGGCAAATAAATAACCTTGAGATTATTAATCATAGATTTTATATCAAAATCATCAAGATTATAAATCTCACAAATTTGTAATAATCGATTACTGACAATTTCAATTGGATTTTCAATTTTTGTTGTAATATAAGCAACTTTTTTATTTCTTCCTTCAAACCACTTAAATTTAGAGAGTAAAAATGATTTTTGCGTAATAAAAGAAACTGCAAGCTGTAAAGCTAAATAGCTTTTCTCTGAGCTATTTGATGAGTCAAGAATACAGATTGAATTCTGATATATCAAATCTTTACACAGCCATCTTTCTTCTGCTATCTTTTTTTCGCCAACTGTTTTAAGTAAAAATTGTCTTGTTTCTTCCGTTCCTAACATTTTAACTCCCCCTTTTTTTGTTTTATATATAATTTATGCAATTTGCAGTAACTAAATTTGGAGTTTTATCTTACAACAAAGTTAACATAGTTTATTATTATTATATTTTTTTATTTTTTTCAAAGCAGAAGCAAAGCGATCTGAAAATAATTCAAGTCTTTTCAGATGATTAAAAAACAAAGGTAACTTTAAGGTAACGCATAGGTAATTCAAAGGTAATTTTCAGGTAACTTTCGGGTAACTCTAAGTATTATCAATGTTTTCCACTTTTGCATAATTTTCCTTAATTGCAGAATCTATATATGCTATATAACATTCTGGATTTTTTTGATTTGTATATTCTATCTGTGCCTTTATGTATTCATATCCGTATTGTGCAAGATATTCCCTAAACACTTTTGCAACTCTTTTGCTTTTCTGAAGATCTTCAGGCAACATAGAAATCAGTTTTTGAAGTTCTGGATTGTCTATTTCTTTTAAGGCTTTCTTCTTAGGTTGAACTGTAAATTTTATATGTGTATAAATTCTCCCGCTTCGAATTAATTCGTAATTTACAAAAAAGTCTATATTTGGATTTGAATTTATTTCTGACACTGCTTTATCAAGAACCTTACTTCTTAATCGCTCAATTCTTTCGTAAGCTTTATTTTGATCTATTCCAAACAATTTCTTAAAATTTTCAATAGTCATAACAGGAATTTCAACTTTTTCATAATCTTTTGCAATTTCGTAAAGAAGAACTGCATATCTTGATTTTAAACCACGAATAGCCACAAGGTTTATAGCAGCATAAGGATATTCTGTTGGTTTTATTATTCTTTCCCTTACAAACTCAGGCAATTCAAATTCTACAGTTACTTCTTTAGTTTCCTGATTTTCTATAAACCTTATATGAGGAACAAGAACAAATACACCGTCTGTTTTTAGCTTTTTATCTTTCTCTAAAATATTGTATTCAGCTACTTTTTTTGTTAATTCTTTTATTCTTTCTTTATAAAATTTATTGTTTTTGTCTTTTTCACATTTATCAAGAGCCGTTTTTAACTCTGATAATTTAACGCTATACTGCCTTGCGTTATTGTCTTTTTTTATTGTTTCTTGTGCTATAAACAGTAAGGAATTATAAAGTTTTCTTTGTTCTGCTGTAACATCAACTCTTGTTGCTACAACTACACTTGGTTTTTGAACTATTACGGCACTTTTTTTCATTACATCCTCTAAAAAGTTTACCATTTTTTCTCCTTTCTTTCTATTTTTAAAAATTATATAAAAAACAAGCAACCTTTGTCAAGCATAAAAGTTGTCATTTGGTATTAAAAAAGTTGTCATTTGGTATTAAAAAAGTTGTCATTTGGTATTAAAAAAGTTGTCATTTGGTATTAAAAAAGTTGTCATTTGGTATTAAAAAAGTTGTCATTTGGTATTAAAAAAGTTGTCATTTGGCTTCGGAACAAGTTGAAAAATAAGGCTTTTCTGCTCCCTAAATCTTTAAATCTTAAAATTATTAAATTATATTTAAATTTATTTAAATAAAACAGAAGTTTGTTCTCTCTCTATCTCTCTCTTATTCTTTCTAAATCCTAAAGGATTTCACTCTATATCCCTCTTTATCCCACTAGATTTTGGGGATCTCTTCCTATATCCCACTTATTTCCGACTAGGTTACTAGAAAATTAACGCTTTCACTGTTTAAAAACCTTTATATAGTTGATAATGGTTGCATAAGGTTACTTATCTAACCCCTTCGGATATAAGTTTGTGTAAAGTTACTTTTGTACGCAGTGGCTTCGTCGCCTAACACCATAGGTGTATCTTCGGCGACTCAGCCACTGCGATAATTTAATAAAGCAGGAGTAAATAATTCAGGCTCCTTTGTAATTTAAGGCTTTCTCTTTTTTTAAGGTTTTTCTAAAATAACGGTTTTTTGCAGAATAAACCTTTATCACAAAATAAAACGTTAGTTCTGTTATATATGGGGTCTTACTTCTCTAAGGTAACTTTCAGGTAACGAATAGGTAATTCAAAGGTAATTTTCAGGTAACTTTCGGGTAACTCTCTAAGTGGTTGATTTTTTGCAAAAACCAAAAACAACAATCTTGGTACCAAGATTTTGTTTCTCTTAGAAAAAAGCACTGTAGAGAAATCAAACTATTCACTATAACAGATCATTTAAAACTACTTAAACCTGTTTAAACTACTGTTTTATAAACTTCCCAAAAATTTGGTTACTACGAATTGCATAAATATATTATGCGAACACAATGTCAATCTTTAAAAATTAGCAATGCTATAGTGGATAAGATAATATATTACAATCCAGAAAATTCTTTTGCTGTGCTAAAAGTTTTGCATTCTGATTCTTCTTTTATACTAAAGGGAGTTTGTCCTGACTTAAAGGTTTTTTCTTCTGTAGAAAAAGCTCAAAAATGTAAATGTTATTTTGAAGGCATAATAGAACGCCATCCTAAATATGGAGTTCAAGTAAAAGCAGACAACATATCAATTGAAATTCCAGGGCTTTTTTTCTTTTTAACAAATGTTGTTACTGGGATAGGTCCTGTACTTGCCAAAGAACTTATTGAACATTATACAGAAACAGGATTAACAAATATTTTGGATAACAACCCGCAAGAACTTCTTAATTTTAAAGGAATAAAAGAAAAAAGACTTCAAAACATAATGTCATCATGGGGAGAATTCAGACAAATTAAAAAAATTGCAGATTTTTTCTACGGGAACGAAATTCAGATTTCAAGTTCAATGCTTTTAAAAATTTATAATTATTTTTCTGAAGATAAAACAGAAGATAAAAAGTCAAATGATGATATTATTTCCATTATTAAATCAAATCCTTACATTCTTGCAAGAATAAGAGGAATTGGATTTAAAACAGCAGATAAAATTGCACTTAAACTTGGCATAGATCCTTACAGTATTAAAAGGATGAACGCATTATTAACATATATTTTACAGACAGAAGCAGAAATTAACGGACACACATATTTAACCATACAAGAATTGATAGAACTTGCTAAAAACAATATAGCAGAAGAGGTAGATGAAAACAAATTTCAAGAAGTATTTAATACTACCATTCAAAAAAATCGAAAATTTATTATATTGCAAGATAAAATAGCTCTTAAAAAATATTATGATATGGAATTTTATATTTATGAAAATTTTAAAGAACGACTAAAAACTTTTACGCCTTATATAATGGATGATTTACAATTTTTTTTATTTATTGAAAGAAAAGAAAGAGAATTAAATATAAAGCTTAACCCTCAACAAATAAATGCAATAAAAACAGTTGCAGAAGGGCGATCTGTTTTTATTCTTTGTGGATATGCTGGAACAGGTAAATCTACAATTTCAAAAATTATCCTTGATTATCTCTCTAGGTTTATTCCAAAAGATGAAATAAAAGTTTGTGCATTTACGGGAATGGCATCAAAAAGAATAAAAGATCTTACAGGTTATTCTGGGGGGACAATACATAGTCTTTTAGGATATTCACCAACAACAAGAACTTTTACTCACAACAAAGAAAATCCAATATCTGTAAGGGCTATTCTTGTTGATGAATCCAGTATGCTTAATTTGGAACTTTTTTATTCATTTCTTCAAGCAATTCCTCAAAATGCAGTAATAATACTTGTTGGAGATAACGCTCAGTTGCCTCCTATTGGGGAAGGGAATATTTTTTCTGATTTTCTTTCAAAAGATTGGATACCAAAAGTAAAACTTGACCAGATTTATAGACAAAGTGATAATTCTGTAATTACTTATTTTGCATCATTTATAAGGCAAGGGAAATTCCCTTATGGAATAAATAAAAAATATAAAGATTTTGAATTCATAAAAAAAGATATTCAAAATTATTGGGTTTTAAAACGAAATAAAGAGGATGAAATAATTGATAAAGAAAGAGAAAAGCTTTATCAAGAAATTCAGCAAGAATTACTTTTAAAAATAGCTGAAACCTGTGAAGAATTTAACTTGCAAGGAATTGAGAAGATTCAGAATATTCAAGTTATTTCTCCTATGAAAGACACTGTAATAGGGACAAATAATTTAAACTTAATTTTGCAAGAAAAAATAAATACAGTAGCACAAGAAGAATATAAAATTAGAAATTATAAACTAAAACCATTTGATAAGGTAATTCATCTTGAAAATAAAAATATGCCATGTATAGACAGAGAATCTTATGAAAAAATATACAATAAAGAAAAAAGTCTTTCAGATGTATTCTATAAATGTAAAAATAGTAGAATTTTTAATGGAAATCTTGGAATGGTGTTAGATATTAATCCTGATGAGGAATTATTTTCAGTATCTTATCCTGAAGTTGGAATTGTAATTTACAAATTTTCTGAATTTAAAAATATAATTGATCTTGGATATGCTTTAACTATACATAAGGTTCAAGGGAATCAATTTCCTTTTGTTTTTATCCCAATGGCTAATAGATTTTATATAATGCTTAACACTAAACTTTTATATACAGCAATAACAAGAGCTCAACAAAAGGTGGTTATTATAGGCCAGCCTTATGCTTTAAAACATGCATGTACAAATATAGAATCTACAATTAGAAAAACATTTCTTTCTTTTGAAAAAATTCCTATTGGGGAAAGTTCATCGATTTTTTAAACATAATATTTCATATAAAGCATTTGAGCTTTCTGGCTATGCTATTGTTATGTGTTTATAAAACAGATTGTTTTAAGAAATTAATAATTCTATATGTCCACAGTTTTGGCATTGAATAATTGAATTTTTTAATTGAGGATTTTGTATTCCCCATTGATTATTTCCACAAATAACACATTTTCTATTTTGTAAGGCTGAAACTTTTTGTGTGAGCTTTTTTTCTGATGAATTAATAGAATTTTTTGATTCTTTCTTTGTTTTTGGACTATAAGAAACATAGTTTTGTTGGTTTTTAGTTATCCTCACAATTTTACCGTTAAACTCTTCCAGTGCAAATTTTAAAACTTTTTTTTCTTCTTCGGATAATAAATTAGCAAGATTTCCCTTTTTTAATTCTTTAGAAAATTTGTCACAACTACAGACAATTTTTACTTGATTAGCCTCTACTTTATTTTTTATCTGATTTTTTACTATTGTTTCTGTAACTATTATTTCTGTGGATTCTGTTTTTTTACATAACTTTTTTATAATTCTTGGGTCGTTTATTTGCACTCTTACTGTTTTCATTTTTTTTATTTTTCCCCTCCTTTGGTTTAGTTTTTTGTGTCTCTATATAATTAATGCATTTTTACAATCACTACTTTAAGAGCAGGTAACTTTCAGGTAACACTTAGGTAATTAAAAGGTAATTTTCAGGTAACTTTCGGGTAACTCTAATTATTATCAATGTTGTGTTCCTACATGTTCTTCTTCTACTCCATCTAAAAGTTGCCATGTTCCTTTGTCATTTGTAACTAGTCGTTCCCTTTTTAGCTGAGTCAGATATTTCTTTATTAACTGTGGAGACATTGCAGGGAGCTTTTGTGATAATTTTTCTATTGTTGCAGGTCCTTCTTCTAACACAAGGAGAATCATTTGTTTCTTGTCAAAAATTTTTTCAGGAGTTTCTTTTTCAATCCTAAATCCTCTTTCATCTTCTTTCATTAGAAACATTACAGATTCTTGTAGCTTTGTGTAGTTACTTTTTTTATGAACAAGTTGAACTATTATATCTTCTCTGCTTTCAAGCTTCTTTGCAAACCAAACATTTCTTGAAAAATTATAGAAAAATACAGACCCAAATGGGTCAGCGTCTGGATTATTTTTGGCCACATGTGAGATTAGTAGCCATGTAGTACGAAATTTCTCTATGTAAAGAAAATATTTTGATACTTGTCCAGGGTCAAATACATCTGTTGCCATGCTTTTTATAGCACTATCTACAATTATTATATCTGCGTTACATTCTTTCATTTCTTCGTATATCTGCTCTATCTCGTCAATAAGACTATTTGTACAAACTCTAATAAAAATATTCCTTGCATTAGGATTAATTCGTTTAATTGTTCTTGCAATCGGGTCTTCAGTTGAATTTTCATAGTCAAGATAAAGTACTCTATACCCATTCTCAGCAAGTAATGTTGCAAAATAGCAGGCAAGTGTGCTTTTACCAGTAGAGCCATGCCCGTAAAGTAAGTTTACTGTTTTTTCCATGATGAACGGTTTAAGTAGAAATTTAGGTTCTCTGGATGGTTGTAGTGTTGATATTTCCTTTGATCTAGTTCCACTTATAACGGTTCTGAATTCCTCCTTAAAGGCTTCTACTATTTCTTGAGGTCTTATATCGAATTCATCAAAAGCTGCTTTTAGGGCTTTTACAAGTGCATTAGTCCCTTGCGACGAATTAAAGTTAAAATTAGCGGCATATATTTTTTTTGAAATGGCAAATTGGCTGTTTGTTTTTACTTCCAAAAAGCACTTTAGCCCATCTCGTTCATGATATGGTGTTTTGACGACAAATCTAAGGTCAAACGGTATATAAGTAAATTCATAGTAAAACGGGAATTCAACATATTCAAAATATGCAATTTTTTGAAGTGGAGATTCGCCGACAATGTTAGCTTTTTCTTCTTCTGTTAGCCCATCTTCTATCTGCTGTTTTATTTTTTCTATTGCGTCTTCATCTGATTTACAAAAATCCACTATGAAAGGAATTTCTTTATTTTTATTCCCGTTTTTTATTGTAAGAACTTTCATGTATATCATTTTTCTCCTCCTTTTTTTTTACTGAATATTATTAACTAGCTGTGAAGTAACTGCTTTAATTTTTTCTTCTATGCTTGGAATTAATTTTTCAAAGTTTTCTTCATAATATTTTTCCCTAGAAGATTCAATAATGAGTTGGAAAATGTGATGACTATCAACCATCATATGGCAAAATAAATAAAAATTATCTTGCACGTTTGGTCTATACATAAAATGAGCATTAAACAAAATTTTTAAGGCATTTACAGGGATGTAATCTAAGGTAAGAGCCCTTAAAATTTTTTTAAATAAATCGATTTCAAACATAATTGCTCCTACAAAAAACTGACTTTTTGTATTGTTTATTATTAAGTAGCTATTAATTTCTTTTTGAATTTTCTTAATTTTTCTTTTTATTAGATTGGCAAATTCTTTATCCCTGTAAGGTTTAGGTTTTTCTTTAACTAAATTTACAAATTTACCGCAGCCAAAACAGTAACATGTCATTGTTTCGGGGAAAAAATAAAAAGATGGTGTTCGTTCGTTATGGAATGGACATAATGCTAAGTATCTTGAACCAATTTTTTTAAATTTGGTATTGAATTTTAACTCTAATTCTGCTACAATGTCATTAATCATATTTATTCTCCTTTAGAACCTTAGAAAGGGGTTGTAGGTGCCAGCCAGTCAACCTCTTTCTTTATTTCTTATTACATCCTTATCTTTACTTTCCACAGGCTTCTTCGTAGAACCATGTATACTCCTTGCATGTTCTTGTACCCAAGCCTTATCGCAATCTTTTTTATATCCATTCCTTGCAGGTAGAGTTCCCATATCTGTCTTTCTTTTTCATTCATTTTGGAGATTGCGAAGAGGATTTTTTCTGCATTTTGTTTTTTGGTCTCTTCTCTGTCTTCTTCTTCCTCTTCTTCAATCATTTCAGTGAGTGGTGTATCTTCGGAGTTTATAGTTTTGTTCCAGTCTTTTCGGCAGTGGGTTGGGTAGTCATATTCATCATGTTCGCATTCCGTGTAGCTTATCTGACCGTTTCGTTTTTTGAGATTTTGTAGTTTGTATAACTTTTTTTGTAGGTTAGTTATAAGGTTTATTTTGAATATATTACAACTTGTTGTGTTACATTCAGGGCATCTAAAAATTTTCTGGCATTTTATGGATGTTTCTATCGCTGATACAAGAGCCTCTCGGTTTAAGTCTTCGTAGTCAGGCCCTGTTATATAGCCTCTTTTGCTTCTTATAACTTTTTGAATTTCATAGTCAGTGATGATAAATTCATATAGTTTAAACCATATTTCCTCAGGAAGTTCATAGGATTCCTCTGTATTGGATTCTTCTTCAAAAAGGTCTTTTGAAAGATTTGTAAGTAAGGTTTTTACTGACATTTGCCCCTCCTTAAGGTTTTTATTTTTTATTTTTTGTTTTTTCGTTTTTGGCAAATCTTTTTCTTCCTTCTTCCTCTTCCTTCAGATGCTCTTCCATGTACATGTTCCAGATTTCATCGTCATCATACTTTTCGAGCAGTTCCTCATAGGTCATTTCTTTTTTCTTTTTCTTTCCCACTGTTTTTACCTCCTTTTTTTTATATGTTTACTTTGTATTTCTTTGAACATTTTGTTTACTTCATATCTCCTTGCAGACTGTGCCAATTGTTCCTTGTATACTTTTCTTTGTGATTCTTTTGCTCTGTTATGCAGGAACTCAAGCACATTCTGCAGGAAGAACATTCTTGGCTTTCGCTTGAATACTCCCATCTGTCGGGAGTGTTTGTTAATAAAATTCTGGCTTAGCCCGAGATGTTCTCTTAGATATTTTTCATCTACTATTGCATCTCGGGCTAATTCTACTTCTTTATAGAACACTTGCTTTTCCTTTCGAGTTCTTTTTTCTTTTTAGCCAGTTTTGGATTTTTCGGATTGTTATTTCGGCAGGTGTTCTTTTGCTGTCGTAGATGAACCTTCTGATAGAGTCTAATGAAAGCCCGATTTCAAGTGCCATCTGTTCGTATCTGACTCCACTTGCTCTAAGTTCTTTTATTGCTTCAGTAAGCTCTTTTCTTAGTTGTTCTCTTTGATTTTCTGTTAGGCTTTTTGTCATTTAATCCTCCTTTTTGAATTATATTACATGTTAAGTTATGTTGTCAATATATTAAAAAAAAATTTTTTATACCTATATAAATAGGCAAAAAATATATTTTAAGTCTTAAAATAACAGCACATTTTTAGAAAAAAATATGTTATACTTTTAAAAAATATAAGCATCTTAGTAACCAAAAATTTTAAGGAGTTGAACATGACACCAGAGGAGAAATTAGGCAACTTGATAAGAGAATACAGAGAAAAGCGTGGGCTACTGTTACAAGATTTGGGCAAGAAAGTTGATGTAAACTATACGCACATCTCTTACATTGAAAAGGGAATGAGGGCTCCTTCTGACGAACTCCTTGCAAAACTTGCTCATGAACTTGCAGAAAATGAGCAAGAAGAAAAAGAGCTAAGAGAAAGATTTTTCTTTTATCTTGCCCAGATTAAAGCTCCTAAAGAGATAAGAAATAAGTTAAAACTCAAAGGAGAAAAAGAAGTAAAGAAAGAAGAAGAAATTGTAAGAGGTCCTATGCCTAAAGCATTTCTTGATATTTTAAGAAAAGATGTTGCTGTAAGAACTCCAGAATTTTTTGATAATGCAGGTATTCCTTACGGGTTTATAAGAAGAGTGCTTGATGGAGAAGCATGGTTAAGCAGAGAAGAAGTAATAAAGCTTGCAAACTTAATGGGAAGAAATGTAAATGAGTATCTTGTAAAAGCAGAGTATAAGATACAAATAATTAATTTAATAGACAAATATTGACATAAATAGCCAAAAATGTATAATATAAAAATATGAAATTATCAACCTGGGCAAAGAAAATGGGGATAAGTTATCGTAGGGCATGGCAGATGTTTAAAGATGGGAAACTGCCAAATGCAAAAAAGCTACCAACGGGAACTATTGTGGTTCTTGAAGAAGAAATCTCTAATGTTTTATCCACTCAAAATATTGTGGCGATATATGCAAGAGTTTCATCTCATGAAAACAGAGATAATCTTGAAAAGCAGGCTGAAAGGTTAAAAGAATATGCAATAGCAAAGGGATATCAAATAAAACATATTGTAAAAGAAGTTGGTTCAGGGGTAAATGATGCAAGACCAAAACTTATAAATTTGCTAAATAAACAAGATTATTCAATTTTACTTGTTGAGCATAAAGATAGATTAACAAGGTTTGGTTTTAATTATATCAGGTTATTATGTGAAAAACAGGGGAAACTTATAGAAATAGTAAACGGGTCTGAAGATGAAAAAGAAGACATTATTCAAGATTTTGTAGCAGTTATTTATAGTTTTTCAGCAAAGCTTTATGGTTTAAGAAGAGCAAAGAGGAAAACAGAAAAAATAATAAAGGAGATCACGCAAGATGAAGAATAAAGAAGAGAAAATTATAGGCACATATTTTTATCCGCACTTTGCAAATAAAGGAAAAGTAGCTCAAGTTATTAGAACTCTAATAGAATACAGAAAGGTAGCTCAAAAAATAGCTCATATACAATGGAAGTACTTTTTTATAAATCGGGAATGTAAATTTAACAAATATTTATCAGTTAAAGAAATAAATAGTGACTTATCAGAGCGATACAAACAAACTTGTTTATGGCAGGTTTGCAGTGCACTTAAAAGTTATATTAGTAATTTACAAAATCAATTTGTAAATATTATTTTTTATAGCAATCTTCCAGAAAAGGACAAACATATACTGCTTGCTTTAAATTCTAAAAATGCATGGTTAAAATATGATGATTCTGAAATAATTTGCTATAAAGATAAAGCCAAAATTGTTTATCCTGTTACAGAATTTCATAAAAATCTTGCAAAGAAGATATTTAAACATTTAATCAAGAAAAACAGAAAACCCAGTTTTAAACGAATATCCATGCATCTTGATGAAAAAGTTGCAGTATTAATAGAAAAGATTCCTAATAAAGCAAAAGAGTTTGATTACTGGCTAAGGCTTTCAACTGTTAATAAAGGAAATCCTATTTATATCCCACTTAAGAAAAATCCATATGCTGAATCTATAGATGGGGAATTTGTGAAATTTGTTCAAATAATCTATCAAAATGATAATCTTATAATAAAAAGAGTTAAATCTTTAAATGCAAAACAGTATATCCCTCAAACTCAGGAAATATCTATTGATTTGGGATTAAATCCTTTATTTGCAACCAATAAAGGAGACCTGTTTGGCAGGAATTTTTTAAGATTACTCATTGAATTTGATA
>Ga0308403_1000237_pt1 | contig 23676 bp, 21 predicted proteins | sample HotsprSampleOSM3_FD_203470 | JGI IMG/M metagenome (GOLD analysis project Ga0308403, IMG submission 203470) | Hot spring phototrophic mat microbial communities from Octopus Spring, Yellowstone National Park, Wyoming, United States - 20060914_OS-M3 ... | reverse complement strand
CCTGGCTTGTGGCTGATCTGCACGGCTGCTTTTTACGGCGTCTTCGCCTTTTTCTTCACCACTATGTTCACCAATCCGCAGGGCGTGGCGACAGGCGTTGTCGGCTCGCTCGGCTATTGGTTAGCGCAGCAAGGCGTGCGGCGCGGCGGACAGCCACAGTATTACTACATGCTGATCCAGCTGCCGCTCTACGAATATCTGGTGACCATCGGCGCGATGTTCGCGGGCGTGCTAGGACTTTCGCAATTTTGGAAGTTCCGCGCTGAGCGCTACGCAGCGGCTGCGGCTGAGCAGGAGCGAAGCGCGTCCGCTGAGCAGATGACACAGTACGAGACTCTGCCAAATGCGGCGATGGAGACGCAAGCGCAAGGCGAGGTGAATGCGCATGAGCGGATTGACGAGGCATCTATCGCTGAGCCAGAGGCTGAGAGACGCGACATCCCTGAGCCCGAGCAGCTCAAGCGTCCGCTGTTCAACGTCTTCGTCGGCTTCTGGGGCGTTTTGATCTTATACGCGCTGACCTTAGCTGGTGAGAAAATGCCTTGGCTGACCACGCACATCGCCTTGCCTTTTGCGCTCTCAGCTGGCTGGTATCTCGGCACGCTGCTAGAGAAAGTGGACTGGCAGGCTTTCTGGCAGCGCAGCTGGGCGCTGATCTTTCTGATCCCATTGGCAGTAGTCGGCGCTGTGAACGCGATCGGCGTAGCGCAACGCGGCTTGGGCGGCTTGACTCGCGAGGGGCAACTGCAGACCTTGAACTGGTTCGGCGTGCTGATCTTCACAGGCATTGTGCTGTACGCCATCTGGCGCGTGCTGCGCGCGGTCGGTGTGCAGCAGGCAGTGCGAGTCGGCGTGCTGGGCTTCTTCGCGCTGCTCGCCGTGCTGACGGCGCGTCACGCTTGGATGGCTGCTTACATCAACTACGATTTGGCGACCGAGTTCATGGTCTATGCGCACGCCGCGCCTGCCAATAAGACGGTCATCAATTACCTCGAAGAGATCAGCCGACGGACGACGGACGGCATGAGCATCCGCGTCGGCTATGATAACGAGGTATCGTGGCCTGGCTCGTGGTACTTCCGCAACTTTCCGAACGGACGCTACTTAGGCGACCTGACGGGCGGCATTCCTGATATTGACCAGTACGTGGCGCTGATGGTTGGGCTGAACAACAGCAGCAAGATCGCAGGGCAGGTGGGCGATAAATTCTACCGCTTCGAGATGATTCGGCTGTGGTGGCCGATGCAGGAATACTTCAACCTGAATCTGAAGCGCGTTGACGACGCTTTCGCCGATCCTGAGATGGCGCGCGCGCTGTGGGACATCTGGTGGAATCGCGATTACACAACGTACACGCGCGCTCATCAGCGCATGACAGGCTTCACAGGCACGTCGTTCACACTGGATAGGTGGCCCGTCTCGGATCGGCTTGTGTTCTATGTGCGCAAGGACGTCGCCGCGCAAATCTGGGATTTTGGCGTTGGCACGGCGCGTGTGAGCGCGCTGCCTGTCGATCCATTCGCTGAGCTGCGCTGCGATACCTGTGCAGCTGAGTTGGTGCTATCGGCTGAGACGGCGCTCAACGCGCCGCGCGGCTTGGCTGTGGATGCCGAAGGCAAGCTGTATGTGGCGGATACGCGCAATGGACGCATCGCGATCTACGACGCCGAAGGGCGCTTTTTGCGCGCCTTTGGGCAGCCAAGCCTGAGCAATGATCCGAACGTGATCGGCGAGCTGGGCGTCCTGCGCGAGCCGTGGGGCGTCGCCGTTGATCAAAACGGGACGATCTTCGTGGCGGATACGTGGCATCACCGCGTGCAGGTCTTCGCTAACGACGGCACGCCGTTGCGCGCTTGGGGCTTTTTTGAGCAAGCCATCCCTGAGGTGGTCGGCAGTGCGGTCGGCTTCTACGGTCCGCGCGATATCAAAGTGGACTCGACAGGGCGCGTCTTTGTGGCGGATACTGGCAACAAGCGCGTGCGCGTCTACGACCGAGAAGGCAACCTGCTCTATGATATCGGGCGGCGTGGCGTCGAGGCAGGTGCGCTCTTCGAGCCTGTCGGCTTGGCGATCAACGAGCGCACCAACGAGCTATTCGTCGCCAGCACGTGGAACAAGCGCATTGATGTCTTCACGCGCGAAGGGCAATACCTGCGCTCTTGGGACGTGATGGGCTGGTATGGCACAACGCCGAGCCAAGATAGCGGCAATCGTCCGTACCTAGCGCTTGATCCGTCAGGGCGCTACCTGTTCGTGACCGATCCTGACGTTGGGCGTGTGCTGATCTACGATACGCAAGGCAATCCTATCCTCGCCTTCGGCAGGCTTGGCAGCGCGCCTTACGTGCAGCTGAATCAGTTCGGCGTGCTTGGCGGAATCGTCTTTGACGCGCAAGGTCGCCTGTTCTTGAGCGATGCAGGCGGCGCGCGGCTATTGCGCTTCTCGCCAAACGCTTTCCCTGGTCTGAACTTCGATGCGGGCGGCGTCTCGCCGCGCGACTTTGAGTTCAGCGCGCCAACTGAGGCGGTCACGCCTGTCGAGCCGACTAGTGAGGCAACTATCGAGCCAACACCGCGCGACTTCTAGTCGCCGTGTGTGTGAAGGAGCAGGGCGGCAAGTTTGCCGCCCTGTTTTTTGCTCAGGCGAGGTAATCTCTGAGCGTATGCGCCAGACGCGGATGGCGCAAGCGACGCAGCGCTTCCTTCTCCAATTGGCGGATGCGCTCGCGGCTCAGACCGAACTTGGTGGCGATCTCTTCTAGCGTGTGTGGATCGCCGCCGCCTAGACCGAAGCGCAGCCGCAAGATATGGCTTTGGCGCGGCGTCAGCTCGCTCAACACTTCTTCGATAGTCTCTTGCAGCATGTGCTGCGTCGCCGACTCAACTGGGCTAGGTGTGTCCTGATCTTCAATGAAATCGCCGAACTCGCTATCGCCGTCATCGCCAACTGGTCGCTCTAAGGCAATGGCGTGTTGGCTGGCGTCCATCATGCCGCGCACGCTCTCGGCAGGAATATCCATCTCAGCCGCAATTTCTTCAGGCGTCGGTCGCCTGCCGAGCGATTGCTCAAGCAGCTGCGCCGTGCGGTACATCTGGCGAATGCGTTCGGTCATGTGGAGCGGAATGCGAATGGTGCGAGTCTTCTGGGCAAGGGCGCGCGTGATGGCTTGTCTGATCCACCATGTGGCATACGTGCTGAAGCGATTGCCGCGTTGATAGTCGTACTTATCCACAGCGCGCATCAGCCCGACGTTGCCTTCCTGAATCAAATCAGGGAACGGCAAGCCTTGTCCCATGTAGCGTTTGGCAATGCTGACCACAAGGCGCGTGTTAGCGCGTCCGAGGTGTTCGCGAGCGGCTTGACCATCGCGGACGATCGCTTCAAGCTGGCGGCGTTGTTCAGGATCGAGATCAGGCATACTCTGCAGTCTGAGCGCCACTTCTTTACCGAGTTCAATGCGTTTGGCGAGTTCGATCTCTTCTTGGGCAGTGAGGAGCGGTTCTTGTGCCATTTGGCGGAAGTATAGACCCACAGGATCGTCGGCGGAAACGGCGTTTATATCGCCAATTTCTTGGATTTCTTCGCTTTCAGCGTCGTAGTCGTCCTCCAGTTCGTCCGTCTCGTCGCGTTGCAAGTCTTCTTGGCGCAGCTCGATGCCAAGCTCGTCCAGTTCGTCTAAGACCGATTCAAAAGTGTGGGTATCATCTGCCTCATCTTCCAGCAACTCCATCACATCTTCGAAGGTAACGTATCCCCGCCGATCGGCTCGGTTCAAGAGTTCCTGAATCACCTTGCGTTTGCCTCCTACATGGTTTCTAAATGGCTTTAGAAACGATCCGTACGTTCATCTAACGGACTCACTCGGTGCGCAGACGCATACCTTGCCGCCATAGGACACGCCACACAGCACTATAGCGTTACATCTCAGAATCGGGCTTACAGAGCAGCGAAGTGCGGATAGAGCTGCTCGTCAAGTTTGAGTAGCGCATGGATGCCACCACTACGGCTCAGCACTTTTGAGTTTTGCGTCAAGCACCATACGCTTAGCGTAGTGCTTTTTTAAGGGCGTGTCAAGCCCTAGAATTGCTCACACGCCATTCAGGAAACTGCTGTATACTGTTAATGGTTATCCACGCAAAATTGAGGTGTGTATGTTCCGCTTGAAACGCCTTTTGGCAATTTTACCAATTGCCCTGCTCGTTGCAAGCCTTGCAACGCCTTCCGCTCAGCTGACCGCACAGCGCACTGCCGAAAACACCCCTCGCCTTGCCCAAGCCGATCTTGAGAGCATGGCGGCGCTCATGCCCAGCGACTCAGCCCTTTTCTTCGCGCTGCGCACAGATGATAACTACATTGAACTGCTCGATAGCCTGATCCAGAAGGTCTACGATACGCTGCCGCGCTTCACGCTGCCCAATTTCAGCTTGAAAGACCTGCTCGATCTCTTGGCGCAGCAGGCGCTCGGCGGCGATTTTCAGACGAAAATTCGCACATGGCTTGGCGATAACATCGCGTTCGCTGTCGGCTCGCCCAGCAAGTTGTTCGATATGAACCCGCGCAACGATACTGAGACCGAGATTGTGTTGGCAATCCAAATCGTCAACCGCGCTGAATTCGAGGCGACCTTCGAGAGCCTTGCCGATCCGCGCGGCTACAATAAGACCCGCTCGGCTGAGTTCACGGACTACGAAGATGCACAGCAGCCTATTCTGATGCGCGTGAGCGAGACGCTCGTCTTGCTCGGCACGAAAGCAGGCGTGAACAGCACGCTGAACCGCGCCGCCAAGCTGAACGCCAATGCGCAATTCAAACAGACCGTCGGCGCGTTGCCCGATAGCACCTATAATATCTTCGCTTACGTGAACCTGAGCGAGCTTCAACAGCCGCTCACCATGCTGCTGCCGCGCGATCAGCGCGACCTATTGCGCACGCTCACGGCGCCGTTCGCCATTGGCGCCACCATCCTCGATGGACGCTCGCTCGTGCTGGACTTCGCCATTCGGAATACTGAGATCGTCAGCGATTTCGGTCTCGACAAGCCCGTCAATCCCGACTTTGCCCGATGGATGCCCGCTGATACAGTCCTTTCTATCCATCTGCGCGACCTGAGCGCCTACTATCAAGCGTTTTTGAGCGCGCTGCGCCTCACCATAAGCGGAGAAGCTGCGCTGCGCGCCTTTGAGCTTGCGTTGCAACAGTTTGAAGACGCCTTGCGCGCATCGCTCGGACTTGACCTGAATGAAGATATCTTGAGTTGGCTGACGGGCGATTTCGCATTCTTCGTCGCGCACACGCCGCAAGAGCGCTCGCTGCTAGAGCTAGGGATCGATCCGAGCCTGCGCTTGCCGTTCGTCGGCTACGACTTTGGTTTGGTGACCGAAGCGACCGATCCTGAGAAGGTTGCCAAGCTCATCGCTGCGCTGGGCGACGCACTTGAGGTATCTCTGCGCAATGCGCCAAACGCAACTGTGACAGCCGATGAGAAGCGCATCACGATCACTATCAACGTGCCGAATCTGACGACGCCTGTCGAGGTCGCGATCGGCTTCAACGACTCTGTGTTCTACATCGCGACAGGCGCGGCGGCGGCGCATATCGAGAGCGGCGCGGAAGGTTTTTTGACGGCGGCAGGCTATCGAGAAGCACGTCAGTATCTATTGCCTGAGAGCAGCCAAGTGCTGTACATGGGCAGCGACGCCGTCAATCTGTTCGCCGAGTTTCTCGCGCTTCAGGAAAGCGAGCGCTTCGGACTCTTCAGCGCGCCTGAGTTCTTCAGGAACACGCGCTTCCAAGCGCAATTCTTCGCCAAATTGCTCAGCAGCAGCTCGATCAGCCTCGCCGTGCGCGATGACTTCCAAGTCATGCGCGCCGTGTTGACCTTGCCTGAGTGATTTCTGTCCGTTGTGGGCAGGTGCAGCTGCATCTGCCCGAATATTTTTGGAGGCTAGTGCAATGCATCGCCTACTCAAATGGCTTGTCGTTGTCGCCTTCATTGCGTCCCTGCCGCTCACTGTTCAGGCGCTCGACGCACAAGAGCGCCGCACCTTCACCATCACGGAAGCCGAGATCAACGAGTCGCCGCTGCTCAGCAGAGTGAGCAACTTCATACCGCGCTTCCAAGCTGACCTGCAGCCGAATCAAGTGACCGTCCTGACGACGTTCAAAATCGGGTCGCATAGCATTGGCGTGCTGAGCGTTTTGCGCCCTGAGGTGAGCGAAAGGCGCATCACGTGGACACTTGAGCAGAGCGCCGTCAACAATCCGCTGATTGATGAGATGAATTTGGATACGCTCACCTTGAGCGTGCGCCGCTTGTTGGAAGATATCGTCTTCGATTACACATTCAAACGCGCCGATATCAGGTATGCGCTTGAAGATGTGTCAATTGATGAAGATGCGCTGGTCGTAACGTTCCAGACCAAGAGCAGCTCGTGAGGAGATATATCGCAATGCGCCGTTTTTTCCATGTTTTGATCGCTATCGTCGCTGTTCTGCTCGCTGTGCCTGCGCCGCTTCAAGCGCAGAGCCGCGTCACTTACGTCATCACTGAGCAAGAGATCAACGCCTATCGCTTGCCGCTCTCAGTGCGCCGTTTCGTCAGCGCCGTCAGCGTTGACCTGCAGAACGGTCAGGCAGTGGTGACGGCGAAAGTCACTACTGCCGGTCTGACCTTGAACACGGTCTCGGTCTGGCAGCCGATCATCCGCAACGGTCGTCTCTCGTGGCAGGCGATCAGCGCGACTGTTGACGGCACGCCGCTGAGCGCGGCGCAGCTCGCCACGCTCAACAACACTGCTCGACGCGCCATTGAAGACGCCGTGCGCCGCTACATTGATAGCCGCGTGCGCGGACGCTACACAGTTGAGAGCATCAGCATCACAGAGAGCGAGCTGACCGTGACCGTCTCGTTCAGCCGTTGAGCGCAGGCGACGACTCAGTGCGGCATCGGCTTGTGTTATAATCTAGCTATCCCGAAATGCGCCGCACAAGGAGTCTCTGCTCGTGTCAGACCAAGCGCTCTACTTGAAATGGCGTCCGCGTGGCTTTGATGAGGTGATCGGTCAGACGCACATCACGCGCACGCTGCGCAACGCCATTGTGCAAGATCGCTTGCGGCACGCCTACCTTTTCAACGGTCCGCGCGGCACAGGCAAGACCACGATGGCGCGCATTCTAGCGAAGGCGGTCAATTGTTTGCATCCTGATCTGCAAGCGCGACCGTGCAACGAATGCCGCCATTGCATCGCCATTAACGAGGGACGCTTCCTTGATCTGATCGAGATTGACGCCGCCAGCAACAACGGCGTGGACGACGTGCGCGACCTGCGCGAGAAGGTCGGCTTTGCGCCTGCGGAAGGTCGCTACAAGGTCTACATCGTGGATGAAGTGCATCGCTTCTCAGGCGCAGCTTTCGATGCGCTGCTCAAGACGCTCGAAGAGCCGCCGCCGCACGTCATCTTCGTCTTGGCGACCACTGAGCTGGACAAAGTGCCGCCGACCATTCGCAGCCGCTCGCTCACCTTTGAGTTTCGGCGCGTCTCGCTGAACGACGTGGTTGAGCGACTCGCCAAGATCGCGGCGGCAGAAGGCGTCCAAATTGATCGCGCCGCATTGGAGCTCATCGCGCAGCAAGGCACGGGCAGCGTGCGCGATAGCATCAGCCTGCTCGATCAGCTGATCGCCGCGCCTGATGAGCGCATCACGCTTGAGGTCGCTGAGCAGATGCTCGGCACAGCCAGCAATCGTCTGGTCAGCAAGCTGGCACAGGCAATTCTCGACAACAATCCGACCGACGGCCTGGACGTGATCGCCACAGCGATTGCCGAAGGCGCTGATCCTGCTCAATTTGGACGGCAGATCGTGGAATATTTACGCCAACTGCTGCTGACGTGCGTCGGCGGCGCGCACTTGGTGGAGACGAGCGATGAGCGCCGCGCTCTGCTGACGCACCAAGCCGCTCAAGCCAGTCGCGAGCTGCTCCTGCGCGCCGTGCGCGCCTTCAACACTGCGCTGAGCGAAGTGCGCAGCGGCTGGCAGCCGCAATTGCCGCTCGAACTTGCGCTCATCGAAAGCACACGCCCATTGCCTGCCGAGAGCGCGCCTGTTGCGCCTGCCGCTGCTCAGCCCAGAAGACCGATCGCGCCGCCGCCTATCAAGGGCGATGCTGAGGACGCTGACGAGCCGCCTGCGCCTGCTTCATCAGCTGCCGCGCTGAGCCTAGCGAAGGTCAGGAGCGTTTGGGCGCAAGTTGTGATGCGCGTTGACCAAGAGTCGCGTCCGCTGGGCGCGTTGCTGAAGCAGACAGGCGCTGAACCGTATCGCGTCCGCGAAAGGCAAGTGACCATCGCTGTGAAAGAGAAATGGGCGCGCGACAAAGTGAATGACGATCCTGCCAAGCAACAGCTGCTGACTCGAGCGCTGAGCGCGGCGCTCGGCACGTCGGTGAGCGTCAAAGTGGTGGTGGCAGACGGCACGGGCAGCGCTGAGCATGATATAATGATGGACGATCCGATTCTCAAAGAGCAGATCGAGACAGGCGCAATACCTGTCGAAGAGACCGAAGGAGACTGAATTAGACATGGCGAAACGACGCAGTGGCGGCGCTTTTGGCGGTTCGGGCATGAGCAACAATCCAAACGCGATGCTCAAGCAGCTGCAGAAAATGCAAGAAGATATGGTCAAGGCGCAAGAGGCGCTGGCTGAAGAGATGATCGAGGTGCAAGCGGCAGGCGGCGTCATCACGATTGTGATCAGCGGTCATCAGCGCGTGAAATCAATCACCATCAAGCCTGAGCTGCTCGATACGAGCGATCCTGAATGGACGACGGATTTGCAGGACTTGCTGGTGGTGGCGGTCAATCAGGCGATTGAGCAGAGCCAACAACGCGCTGCCGAGCGCATGGAAGCGGTCAGCGGCGGCATGAGTGGCATGTTGAGCGGCGGTCTGAGCGGCTTGCTGGGCGGCTGAGCAGCGCTGTAGGCATGAGCAAAGCGATTCCAGCATCTGTCACGCGCCTGATCGAGGCGTTCGCGCAATTGCCAGGCGTGGGCAATAAAACTGCCTCACGCCTGACCTACTTTTTGTTGCGCGCGCCTGCGCAGCTCTCAGAAAATTTGGCGCAAGCCATTGCCGAGCTGAAGACGCGGACGCGCTTGTGTCCGATCTGTTTCAACATCACGGAAGAAGAGCCGTGCGCTATCTGCGCCGATCCACAGCGCGACGCCAGTCAGGTCATGATCGTGGAAGAGCCGCTCGATGTGTTGGCAATCGAGCGCACAGGCAGCTTCAATGGACGCTATCACGTGCTGCACGGCGTGATCTCGCCGCGCGACGGCATCGGTCCAGAGCAGCTGAAGATTCGCGAGCTAATCGAGCGCGTGCGGCAAGGCGGCATCGCGGAGCTGATCTTAGGCACGAATCCAGGTCTGGAAGGTGACGCCACGGCGATGTACATCAAGAGCGAGCTTGAGGCGGCAAAATTACATCCGCGCCTGACGCGCCTTGCGCGCGGCTTGCCGAGCGGCGCCGATCTTGAGTATGCCGATGCCGCTACGCTCACGCGCGCTCTGCAAGGGCGTCAGACGTGGTAGCGCTAGGGCGTTTGTCCTAACACTTGGGCGACGGATGGCACAGCGTTAGTGCGCTTCACTTCGCGTCCTTCGCCGTCAAGGATGATGAAAGTCGGCGTTGTCTCGCCGTTGTAGCGCGTCCACAAAGCGTAGCCGACTTCAGTGTGAATGCTCAGGCGCAGCACAGCGGCGCGCTCGCCAAGCGCTTGCGCAAGCGCGCTGACGGCGCTGCTCTGCGCCATGCAGCCGAGGCAGTACTCTGAGTAAAGTTCGATCACGACAGGCGTGCCGTTGCCGAGCCGCGCTTCAACATCGGCGAGCGCGCTGATCGCAGGCGTATCGGTTGGACGCACGACGAGCCAGAAGCCGACCAGAGCGCTCAGCGCGATGAGCCACGCGCCGATGCGCAATACGACAGGCAATTTGCGCACGTTCCACAGCGCCGCGCCAAGCGCGACCAGCAGCGCGCCTGATATCAGGGCGAACGAAAACTGATTGAAGAACGACATCTCCACCTCACAGCGTCTCAATCGGTTGCTCTTGATACGGCTGACCGAGCCGCGCGCGCTCAGCCTCAATGATCGCCGTCTCTTCGGCAGGCGTGGCGCCTAACTTCTTGAAGAGCGGCGCAGGCTCGCGTAGCGCCTGACCGACAGGCAATTGGCTCGGCTGCCAGCGACCAATGGCGTGAGCGCCATCGTAGGTCAGCGCGGCGTGTGTGCGCTCTGTCTCAGCGTACTCACGGATGCTGAGCGTGCCGAGCAGCTGTCCATCATAGCCGAGATACTCGTGCAGGCGCTGCGCGCTGAACGGCAGGAACGGCGCTAGTAGAATTTTCAGATTATCAATCACGCGCAGCACGGTGTAGACCGCTGTGGCAGTATCGTCGCGATCTTCTTTGATGCGCTTCCATGGCGCACGCCGATCTAGATAGGCGTTCGTCTCACGGACGAGCGCCATCGCTTCGCCGAGCGCGGCGCGCAATTTCACGGCTTCCAGCAAGCTGCCTACGCGCTCAAAGGCTGATTCTGAGAGCGCCAGAATGGCTTGGTCGTCGGCGGTCAGCGCGCCTGGCTGCGGCACAGCGTTGTTGAAATGCTTGCGCGCAAAGCCGAGCATCCGATTGACCAAGTTGCCCCAAGCTGCCACCAGCTCGTTATTATTGCGCGTCACAAAATCCGCCCAGCTCCAATCGGCGTCTTTGCTCTCAGGCAGCGCGGCGCTGATCGCATAGCGAATGGCATCCGCGTCGTAGCGCGCCAAGATATCGGTCATCCACACTGCCCAGTTGCGGCTTTTGCTGAATTTCTGCCCTTCGATGTTCATGAATTCGTTGGCAGGCACGTCGTAGGGCAGGTTGATCGGCGCCGTGTTGCCTTCGGCGGCGTAGAGTCCGTCTATGCCGAGCAGCTCAGCGGGCCAAATGATGGTGTGGAACTCGATGTTATCTTTGCCCATGAAGTAGAAGCTCTTGGCGCTCGGATTGTACCACCAGTGCCGCCATGCATCTGGCTGCCCGATGTTGTGCGCCCACTCGATGCTGGCTGTGAAGTAGCCCATAACCGCCTCAAACCAAACGTACATGCGCTTGTTCTCGTAGCCTGCCACAGGCACCGGAATGCCCCAGTCAATATCGCGCGTGATCGGACGCCCGACTAAGTCCGCTACTTTGTTGCGCGAGAGCATCAGCACGTTTGGACGCCAATGCTCCTTGCCTTCGGCGAGATAGGCGGTCAATTGTGGGATGAAGGCGGTGAGGTTGAAGAAAAAATGCTCTGTCTCGCGAACGACAGGCGTGCTGCCATCGGTCTTGCTGCGCGGATTGATCAGCTCAAGCGCGTCGAGCAGGCTGCCGCAATTATCGCATTGATCGCCGCGCGCGTTAGGAAAGCCGCACTTGGGACAAGTGCCTTCGACAAAGCGATCGGGCAGGAAGCGCTTCTCGCTCTCGCTGTAGAGCTGGCGTTGCGTCTCGCGATACAGATAACCGCGCTCATTCAAAGTGCGAAAGATATCTTGCGCAATGCGATGATGGTTCTCGGTATCGGTGTGCGTGAACAGATCGTAGCTGATGCCGCACGCCTTGAGCGTGTGCAGAAAGCGCCAGTGATAATGCTCAAAGAGCGCGCGCGCCGTCATACCGCGCTTATCCGCTTCGATCAGGATCGGCGTGCCGTGCGAATCTGAGCCGCTGACCATCAAGACGTAATTGCCCTTCAGACGATGATAGCGCGCGAAGATATCGGCAGGGATGTAGGCGCCTGCCATATGCCCAACATGCAGGTCGCCGTTGGCGTAGGGCCAAGCCACTGAGACGTGAATGTATTCAGGCAAGGTCTTCTTCCTTTCCAGCCGCAATGCAGCGCCTTAGAAAACGAAAAACCGCCGAAGGCATTCAGCGGTCACAAGACAGCGCACAAGGCAAGCACAGGCGTTCAGCGTGCTGCAAGAGAGCGCTGTCTGGGATCGGTCGGCATTCGTCGGGCGCGCGTCACTGTTTTCATGTGGCTAGTTATGCCACATTTTGCGCCAAACGGCAAGCGCGAAAAGATGCCCCTACGGGGACTCGAACCCCGGTTTCAGCCTTGAAAGGGCCGCGTCCTAGACCTCTAGACGATAGGGGCGACGAACTTGCGCAAGTTTAGCACACTGCACAATATGCGTCAAGCCTGAGCCTGCAGCGCGCGGAGATTCAACGGAACGTACTTCGGTAGCGCACTGACTCAAGATCAGGTGCAGCGATGAGCGCCTGCTGCGCAGCTGGATCGGCTTTGAGCGTGGCGAGGAAAAAAGCGGTTGCAAAGTGCTTGACAATGGCGTGCGCACGCGCCGCTTCCCAGACGGCGTCGTTACAGCGTGCGATGTTGGCAAGGCGCGGCATACAATCCGAGAAGATCAGGTGCTGCGCGCCTTCGAAGCTCAGCACAGCTTTTTGGACCGCGCCGATCTGCTCATAGATCGGATAGGCGTCGCGCTCAGGCGGCGTCACGTCGTCCGCCGTGCCAACCATGACGAAGGTCGGCGCGCGCACAGCAGCCAAGCCTTGCGCGCCCATGATTGGCGCGTTGAACGGCGCCAGCGCCAACACAGCCGCCACGCGCGGATCGGCGGGCAGGCGCAACGTGCCGCGCTCAGCGTCTTGCGGCAAGATTGGCGTCAAGATCGCCTCAGCGGATTGCGCGAGGCAAGCGAAATTGATACCTCTCGCCTGAGCGCAGTGTGCATCAAGCGCGCGGAAATCCAGCTGAGCGCCTGCTGCCGCTAACGCTGTATAGCCGCCGTAAGAATGTCCGCTCACGCCGATTTGATCCAGATCGAACAGGCTGTACAGGTCGCTCTGCGGATCGGCGTTGAGCGCTTCTGCCCACGCGATCTGGCTCAGCACGTCGCGCGGACGCAGATACCAGCCAAGCGTCAGACCCGTCTCTGAGTCCGTATCGCCAAGCGTGCTGCCGTTGTGATTGATCGCCAGCACAGCGAAGCCGTGCGAAGCGAGATGCTCGGTCAGGTAGATGCTCTGTGCGGCGTAGCCGCCGTAGCCGTGTGAGAAGATGATGAGCGGATATGGCGCGCCGTCTCGTGCAGGCGGCGCGTTCTGACGCGCCGTCGCGCTGCGCTTGCCATAGCCGTACTCAGCGTAAGCGAACTGAGCATCGGCTTGCGCAGGATACCACAAAAAGCCTCTCAAGATGCGACTCGGATCGCTCTCGATCAAGACTATGCGCACGCCGACGGCATACGCGCCTGCTTGCGCGTAAGGCAGCTGCTCAGTTTGCGCGGCAGCGCGCCACGTTTGCAGCAGCAGGGCGCTCAGGATGACGCTCAAGAACAGCAGACGCGCCGCGTCAAGGCAAAGCGTTGATCTGCGCAGCAAGGGCGAAGTCCTTCTCTGTGATGCCGCCTGAATCGTGCGTGGTGAGCGCCAATTTGACGCGATTGTAGTTGATCGTGATATCAGGATGATGTCCTGCCGCTTCCGCCAGGTGTCCAATTGCGCCGACGAAAGTGAGCGCAGCCGTGAAATCTTTCAAAGTGAACGTGCGCGTGAGCATTCCGCTCTCAAGCGTCCAGCCGCTCAGCGCGGCAAGGCGCTCTGCAACTTGTGCATCGCTCAGTTTTTCAGCCATTTTTCGTTCCTCAGCTTAAAATTGACGGTATGGATGACGATCCACATCAGAATATAGCAAGAGAGAAGGCAAATCACCTATGGTCAAACGTATTTTGCTGACATTACTCGGCGCGCTGATCGGCGCCAGCAGCTTGAGCGCGGCGCACGCCGTCGAACGCCCTGATGCGCCGAAGTATGGCAGGCGCGGCGCCTATGCCGTCGGCACGCGCGAGCTGAGCGCGGAAGGCTTGCCGAACATCACGATCTGGTATCCTGCCGTGCGCGTGCAGGGGCAGCCACAACGCGCGACTTATCAGTACGGACCGCTGATCGGCGAAGGACGCGCCTATCGCGACGCGCCCGCCGATCTGCGCGGCGCGCCTTATCCGCTGCTCATCTTCTCGCACGGTTTGGGCGGCGCGCGCATTCAATCCGTCTTCTATGCGGAGCATCTCGCGTCGCACGGCTTCGTAGTTATGGCAGCCGATCACACGGGCAGCACTTTTGCCGATCTGCTGAGAGGACGCGCTGACAGCATCCTAGAGAGCTTTGCGCGCCGTCCGCTGGAGATATTGCGCCAAATTGAGTACGCCGCCGCGCTCAACGCGGATGATGAGACCTTGCGCGGCGCGATTGACGCTGAGACGGTCGGCGTGACAGGACATTCGTTCGGCGGCTACACTGCCCTAGCAGCAGCAGGCGCGCAGCTGAATATCAACGCCATTCGCGAAGGCTGCGAGAGCGGCAAACTGCCTGAGCAGCAGTGCCTATTCGTGCGCTCAGAAGAGGTCATTTGGCGCGCGCGCGGCTTATCGGCAGCGCCTGAAGGCTTGTATCCGCCGACCGCTGATCCGCGCATCAAATCGGCAGTAGCCTTAGCGCCGAGCAGCGCGCCGACCTTCGGCGAGGCAGGCGCCGCCGCCTTGCGCGTGCCGCTCATGATCATCGTCGGCAGCAAGGATCAAGCGACGCCGCCTGAGCGCGATTCCTATCCAATCTATCAGTCGGTCAGCAGTGCGCAGAAAGCGCTGGTTGTTTTCGAGAACGCAGGACACTACATCTTCGTCGAGCAATGCGTGCCTGCCTTGATCGCGCTCGGTCGCTTTGAGCAATGCTCAGATTTGGTCTGGGATATGCAGCGCGCGCACGATCTGATCAATCATTTTGCGACGGCGTTCTTCCTGCACGCGCTCAAAGGCGATCCAGCGGCGAAAGCGGCGCTCGATCCGACTGCTGTGCAGTTCATCGGCATCACTTATCGGCGCGATGGCGCATGGTGAGCGGCGCGATGCTCAGCGCGGCGATCTCCAGCCATTGCGTCTGTTGAATCGGCACGATTCCGAAGCGCAGATCGCCTTGCGGCGTGATGATCGCGTACTGATTGTCAATCCAAGCGATGAAGCCGAGCGGCGGACGCGGCGCGTAAGGCGTCGCCAGCACAAGCGCGTCGTCCACGTAAAAATGCACGCTGTGCGGCAGCCACTCAAGCCGATAGGCGTGCCATTCCATCAACGCGACCTGAAGCGGCGCTTCGGCAACGCCGATGGCGCATTGCGCGATGTGCCACAAGCGCCGATAGAGCGCAGGCGCGCGCATCAGCGCGAAGCCGAGCGGCGTCAATGGCGCTAAGGCGAGAAAAGCAGGGCGCGAGAAATCGCCAACAGCCGCCTTGAAGCCATCGCCGCGCACGCCGAGCGCAAACGGCATGTTGTGCGGCGGCGCGCCGAAGAAGAACCAAGCGTAGCGCGGCAAGCGTGGCAAGCGCTGGTTCGGCATGAAAGGCTGATTCCAAAAGCCGAAGCCTGCCGTGCCGCGCAGCGTCGCCGCCTCGCCTGAGAAACGCGCGCGCAGGCTCAGGCGCAGCGGCGGACGATTCGGATAGGCTGCGCGCTGCCTATCGGCGTAGTCATAGAGCTGTGCATCGGCGTAGACTTGCCCTGAGACAGTCGGCAAGCGCAATAGTGCGCCGTCCGCCGTCCGCTCGACAACGCCGCCGCCGATCTCAAGCGCGCTAATTGTAGAATTGGCGAGCGGGCGCACGATTCAAGTACCACGTCACATAGAGCGGAATGAGCGTGAGCAGCGGCACTTGGCAGATCAGCAGCGCCGTGGCATTCGAAAGATTGCCGCCTACTTCAGGCAGGCTTGGCGCGCTGCTCAGACTGACGAGCAGCCGCATTCCGTTGAACAGCGCTTGTACCCACACCATGCCGATCAAAAACAAGCGCACGCCGCGCGGTCTGCCGATCCAAGCTGCGATAGAGGCGATCAACGTGATCGCGCCTAGCATCACTGCCAGCCAGCCGACGCCGCCGCCGATGAAATCTATGCCGACCAAGCGCTGCGTCACACCTGACCACACCATCAAGATCAGCGGCAGCATCGGCAGCAAGCCATAGCCAACTGCCGTCGCCGCAATCGCGATCATCAAGCCTAATGGACGGTAACGTCGCCTGCCTTCGCTCATATGCGCTTTGTCCGCTTCCAAAGTCCTTGCGCACTGTACCATTCTAGCGTGAGGCGCACGCCTTCGCGGAACGAGATCGGCGTGAAGCCAAGCTCGCGGCGCGCCTTCTCACTGCTAACCTGCCAATTGTTGAAGACGTATGAGCGCAAATTGAGCGGATAGTACGGCTCGACGCGCGTGTACTCGCTCAGCGCAGTCCACAGGCGCGCCACAAGGATCATCAAGCTGCCCGGCACATTCAGACGGAACGGCGAAATGCCCGCCTCTTCGCTCACAATGCGATTCGCCTCGCGATGTGTGAGCGTCTCGCCGCAGATATTATAGACCTCGCCGACGCGTCCGCGCTCTAACGCGCTCAAGATCGCCTGTGCTACGTCGCCCACGTAAACAGGAAACGTGATGTAATTGCCGCCGTCCACCTGAATGCGGATGCCTTTCAGCGCGTCTTCGATGAACAGCCGATTGAAGGCATAGCGTCCGCCCGGACCGTAGAATGCGCCCGGACGCAGCACTACTACCGGCAAGCCCGACTCGCGCTGCGCTTGCAACGCCAACTGCTCAGCGCGCAGCTTGCTGCGCTGGTACGGATCGGTCGGATCGGTCGGATGTGTCTCATCCACTATGCGCCCTGCCAACGGCTTGCCGACCACGACCACAGTCGAGATATGCACAAACTTCTCCACCTGCGCAGCGAGCGCCGCTCGCATCACGTTTGCCGCGCCTTCCACGTTCGTGCGCTCGAACTGCTCGCGTTTTCCCCAGAAAGCGAATTTCGCCGCCGCATGGACGACATAGCGGCAGCTTTGCACTGCCTCATGAACGAGCGCTGCATCGGTCACGTCGCCGCGCACGATGTGCAGATCGCCCTTCAGTGCGCCTAGCCAAGCGTGCCGCTCAGGTTGTCGCGTCAAGGCGCGCACTTGATAACCTGCGCGCAGCAGAGCAGGCAGCAATGCATAGCCTAAATGACCTGTGCCGCCTGTCACGAAAATTGTCGGATGAGTCTGCATACTGTCAGATAAGTCCTTCTTGCGCCCAGCATTGTAACACGCTTCAGGCGCTCCTGACGGCAAGTTGTGCTATACTGACGCTATGAGGAAGCTCTTGCATATCGGCATCTTGTGCGCGCTCATGTGCGCAGGCTTGCTGAGCGCCTTGCGCGGCGCTGCGCAGGCGCTCGCGGCGCCTGACTATGCCTGTCTACACTTTGCCGATTGGCAATCGCGCGCCGCCGTTCTGGATTGGCACAGTGGCGCGTTCGTGCGCGATTATCGCCCGAGCGCGCAGCTCAGATATCGCGCTGAGCAGCCGAGCGGCATCTTTCAGTTGGCTGAGCTGAGCGCTGCTGATCTGCCCGATCTGCCCGCCGATAGCCGCATTCACGCCGCGCCTGATCGCAACGCCGCCGTGATCGAGAGCAACGCCAATGGCTTCTATGGCATCTTGCGCGCCGATGGTGCGCACATCATCACGCCGAACGTTAATCATCGCTTCGTCGGCTGGTCGGCAGATGGCAGGCGCGCCGCGCTGATCGAGCGACGGCAAGGCGAGAATTACGCGACGCTGCTCGCCTTCGATTTAGAGAGTCGGACATACGAAGTGATCCGCCGCCGCGTTTGGATCGGCGGTCAGTTCACCAGCGATACCTATGGCGGCAGACGAAAGCGCGTCTTGGTGCCGTATCGGCTCTCGCCCAAAGCAGTTGCGCTCGACCTGATGGACGTAGACGGACGCAATGCGCAGCATTTGCTCACGGACAACACATTCTTCCGCTGGTACTGGTCGCCTGACGGACGCTATGTGGCAGTCCTGAACGGCGTCGAGTCGGCGACGCGCCTGTTGATCGCGCATACTGACGGCAGCGCGCTGCACGAGCTGAGCGGCTTAGATACATTTCATGGGCTGAGCTGGCAGGCAGATGGTCAGTTGGCGTATGTTGGCAGGCGCGCAGGACACTGGCTGATCGGCTCAGCCGATCCGAGCAGCGGCGTGCATCGCGTGATTATCCAATTGCCGCGCACTGTGCGCCTGAAGCCTGATCTATTCGCAATCGCTGCTGAAGGCGCGGCTGTAGCGCTCTCAGTGGAACGGCGAGTCTATGTGGCACAGCGAGATGGCGCGTTGCAGCTGCTGCCGCGCGGTCAGGCGAACGCTTTTCTGTGGTCGCCTGATGGCGCTCGCCTTGCGCGGCTATTTGTGCCTGAAGGCAAAGTGACGCCACACTTACAGATCGTCCTGCCGAGCGGACAGGAAGTGCAGCGCTATGCCGTCAAGCGCAGCGCGCTGCGCGCTTGGTCAACTTGCTTCTAGGCTAATCGAAGCGGATGCGCGGATCGAGCCAAGTGTAGATCACATCCACTAAAATGTTGCCTAAGATCAAAAAGACTGAGTACAGGATCGTGACGCCGAGCAACATGGTGTAGTCGCGCGCTGCGATGCTCGTCACGAACACATCGCCTAGCCCTGGGATAGCGAACAGGCGCTCGATGATCAGCGAGCCTGTCAACACGCCTGCTAAGAGCGGTCCGACGACCGTCGCCACTGGAATCAGCGCATTCTTCAAAGCGTGGACGTAAATCACGATGCGCTCGCGCAAGCCTTTGGCGCGCGCTGTGCGGATGTAGTCATCGCGCAGCACCTGCAGCACGCTGGCGCGCGTCAGACGCGCCAAACCTGCCGAAATGCCGATGCCTAGCACGCCGACGGGCAAAATGGCGACGCTGATGAAGTTCCAGTCGAAGATGCTCAGCTGCTTCCAGACTCTCGGATCGACAGGCGGCAGCACGCGCCATTGCACGATCAGCACGATAATCAAGATCGGACCTAGCACCAGCGTTGGAATGGCAGCGATGGTGCCTGCGAAGAAGGTCACGCCATAATCAATCGGCGAGTTGCGATAGAGCGCCGCCAGCACGCCGAGCGGCACGCCGACCGCAAAGCCGATGAAGACTGCCAGCAAGCCGAGCCGCACTGAGACAGGCAGCCGATCTGCGATCAGGTCGTTCACAGGCTGCCCAAGCGTCGTGCGTCCCACCGATAAGCCGAAATCGAGCCGCAGCACGTTGTTCAAATAGCCGAAGAATTGGCTGAGGAACAAGTCGGAGTAAAGCACTTGCGAAGCCTGCAAACAGCGCACTTGCCGTCCGCCGATGGTGATTGTCGTCTCGCGGCGCTCAGTGACAATGCGCAGCAGCTGCCAGCCTTCGTATTCATCCACCACATTGGTGGCAGGGCGCGCTTGCTCCAGCGGCACGCCGCGCCGTAACTCATCGCAATCGGCAAGGGCGGGATAGATCACGCGGCGCGGCAGGTCGTGATCAGGCGCGATGGTGTCGAATGGCAAATTGAGCAGGAATGGCAGGTCGAGACCGTAACGCTGCTCTAGCGCACGCCGAATCGACTCCGGCGTGCTTTTTGAGCCGCTGAAATCAAACGGACCGCCTGGCACGGCGCGGATGAGCAAGAACGTGAAAAAAATGATGGCGAGCATCACAGGAATCGCGATCAGGATGCGCCTGATGATGTACTTGGTCATCTCCAGCTCCTCTCAGCTCGGCGGCGCCAATTGCTCTTCGAGCAGCCAGCCGCTGAGCGTACCACAGCGCACCTGCACGTAAATGTTCCGATCGCGCGGATTGAACGGATTGGCGGTCAAGCCGATCACGTTCACTTCCGTGCCATTCGGACACGGCGCGTCCAGCTGCGCTGAGTTCACGTCCGATTGGCGATAGAGCTTGACGTCGCTGCCATCTTCAGTTTTGATGATCGCTTTATCGCCGCGATTGAAGCGCGAGAATTGATATTCTGCGATCCAGCCTCTGCCGCTGCACTGCACAAGATAATAGATCATCTCGTCGTTCGGATCGTTGATGTTGCGCGAGACATCCAAGACGGTCACGCGCGTGTTCGGGAAGCACGTGGCGCCGCCAATGCCCGGCACGAGCGGTCCGGCGCTGGCAGGCAGCGAGACCGCCGCAAATTCCGAGAGTCCGACTACCACGCCGCTATCGCCGACCTTGAATTTGGTGGTGATCGGCAGCGGCGTCGGCGTGATGGTCGGCGGCGGCGTGTCGGTCAGGCGGATGAAGAGCGTGTCGTTGGCAGTGCAAGCGAGCGCCGCTATGCTCAGCATCAAAAAAGCAGCGCAGAACGCCAGTAGCGCGCGTGTGCGATGTGCGGTCATCATCTCTCAGCTACCACGTAGGCTCGGATCGAGCGCGTCGCGCAGTCCATCGGCAAGGAAGTAGAACGAAAGCACAGTCAAGCCGAGCATCACCGCCGGCACCAGCACCAGATGTGGATAGGCGCCGAAGATATTGTTCTGCGCTGTGGCGATCATGCTGCCCCAGCTCGGCGTTGGTGCATTGACGCCGATGCCGAGGTAGCTCAGCACTATCTCCACGACGATGAAGCCTGAGATGGATTGCACGCCGACGACAACTAGCGGACCGAGGATGTTCGGCAGCAGGTGCGTGAAGATGATGCGCCGATCGCGTGCGCCGATGGCGCGCGCCGCCTCGACAAATTCTTTCTGTTTGTACGAGAGCGTCTGTCCGCGTGCAAGGCGCGCAATACCGATCCAGCTGAGCAAGCCTAGCACGATGAACAGGAAGAACAAGCCGCCCATGCTGCGGTCTATATCCACCAGCACCTGCGCAAACGGACCGACTCGCTCGCGCTCAGCGGCGAGCGCCTTGAAGAAAATTTGCAACAAGATGAACAGCGCTAGATCGGGAATGGCGTACAGAAAGTCAATGAAGCGCATCATCAGGTTATCAATGGCGCCGCCGTAATAGCCTGCGATCATGCCGTAACTGATGCCGATCAGCATCGAGATGGTCGCGCCGACGAAGCCGACCGAGAGCGAGACTCGCGCGCCGTAAATGGCGCGGCTCATCATGTCGCGGCGCAGGTCATCCGTGCCGAAAACAAAGCACCACTGTGGATTCATGCGGCGTGGGTCTTGTGTGCAGGTCATGGGCGGCGCAAAGGTCATGCCAGGCGCCTCGTGCTGATAGAGCGGATCGTCCAAAAAGCCGATGCTCTGCAAAAAGTCAGCGCCGATCGCCAAAAAGATCAGGAAGATGATGAAGCTCAAGCCGACTATGGCGAGGCGATTGCGACGGAACTGACTCCACGCGTCGCTGAGCGGCGTGCGCGTTTTGGTCTCATCGCGTTGCCTGCCGAGCGAGAGCGGTTTAGAAGCGACTGCCATTCTTGAACCTACCTAAAAGCTCATTTCCGTCGAGAGAGACTTGGGCGGTCAGCGTGCAGCCGCCCAAGCGCTTGAAGCTGCCTCAGCTGACCAAGTGGCACGCCACAAAATGACCGGGCGAGACTTCCTTCAGCTCAGGCTCATCGCGGAAGCAGCTCTCAACTGCCACTGGGCAGCGCGTGTTGAAATTGCAACCGACAGGCGGATTGGCAGGGCTTGGCACATCGCCTTTCAGGATGATGCGCTGGCGCTTCTTCTCAAGCGCAGGGTCAGGCACTGGCACGGCTGAGAGCAACGCCTGCGTGTAAGGATGCAGCGGATTGTTGTACAGCTCATCCGAAGGCGCCAGCTCGACGATCTTGCCCAAGTACATGACTGCCACGCGGTCGCAGATGTGGCGCACCATGCTCAGGTCGTGCGCGATGAACAGATAGGTCAAGCCAAGCTCTTGCTGCAGGTCTTGCAGCAGGTTGACCACTTGCGCTTGGATTGAGACGTCTAGCGCGGAGATCGGCTCGTCTGCTACGATCAGGCTCGGATTGAGCGCCAAAGCGCGCGCGATGCCAATCCGCTGCCGCTGACCGCCGCTGAACTCATGCGGATAGCGATTCACGAAGTACGGATTCAAGCCGACTTTCTCCAGCAGGTACTGGACGCGCTCAGCGCGCTCGGCAGGCGTGCCGATGCCATGTACGAAGAGCGGCTCGGCGATGATGCGTCCCACCGACATGCGCGGATTGAGCGATGCGTAAGGGTCTTGGAAGATCATCTGCATACGGCGGCGCATGCGGCGCAGCGCTTCGCCTTTCAGGCTGACCAAGTCAACGCCTTCGAACTCAACCGAGCCTGCCGTTGGACGGTAGAGCTGCAGCACTGTGCGCCCTGTGGTGGACTTGCCGCAGCCCGATTCGCCCACCAAGCCGAGCGTCTCGCCTTTGTAAACGTCAAAACTGACGCCGTCCACGGCTTTGATCGAGCCGACCTCGCGCTGCAAGATGAAACCTGCCATGATCGGGAAGTATTTCTTCAAGCCGCGCACGCGCAGCAGCACCTCACGACCTTTGGCATCTTTTTGGACAGTTGGTGTTTGCGTCATCAGCTCAGTCATTGGCAGGCACTCCCTTACGTACGTCTACCCAGCACGCCACTAAGTGATTTGGATCAGCGCCTTCGGCAGGCATCAGCGGCGGATTCTCTTCCTCGCACTTGGTCAGCTTATAAGCAGCCTTGTAGATGCAGCGCGGCGCAAACGGACAGCCTTTCGGCTTTTTGCGCATATCGGGCGGCGCGCCTTCAATCGGAATCAGGCGCTCGCCGCGCTGATCCACGCGCGGCAGCGAGTTGCGCAAGCCGAGCGTATACGGATGGCGCGTATCGCTGAAAATTTTCTCAACAGGTCCGCGTTCTACGATGAAGCCTGCATACATGACCTGAATGGTATCCGCCAAGCCCGCGATCACGCCTAGATCATGCGTGATCCAGATCATCGCCATGCCGATCTCATCGCGCAGGCGGCGCACAAGGTCAATAATCTGCGCCTGAATGGTCACATCGAGCGCAGTGGTCGGCTCATCGGCGATCAGCAGCTGTGGATTGCAAGAGAGCGCCATGGCGATCATGGCGCGCTGGCGCATACCGCCCGAGAACTGGTGCGGATAGTCATCAATGCGGCGCTCGGCGCCAGGAATGCCGACCATCTGCAGCAGCTCAATGGCGCGGCGGCGCGCCGCTTGCTTATCCATCGCCAAATGCAGCTGCAGCGCCTCTGTGATCTGCCGTCCGATGGTCAGCACAGGGTTGAGCGACGTCATCGGGTCTTGGAAGATCATGGCGATCTCAGCGCCGCGCACGGCGCGCATCTCTTCTCGCGAGAGCTTGAGCAAATCGCGCCCGCGAAAGATGACCGAGCCTGCCTCGACCTTGCCGGGCGGGCTAGGGATCAGCCCGAGAATCGAGAGCGATTGCACGCTTTTGCCGCTGCCGCTCTCGCCGACGATGCCGAGCGTCTCGCCTTCATCAACGGTGTAGGAAATGCCGTTGACGGCGTAGACAGTGCCTTCTTGCGTGTGAAAATAGGTTGTGAGGTCTTTGACCTCCATCAAGACGGTCAAAGTTGCGTCTCCTTACTTGAATAGCGGAACACGGTTTGGGCTACAAACATTATATATTGGCTTGCTGCAAAGGTAGATGCAAGCAGTTGTGGTGTCCTTCATAAAAAGCGGCTTCAGTTAAAGTGTGGCGGCATTGTATTGCAAAAAAGGCGCGCTTGCAAGTTTTTGCGCTCGTCAATTTCACTTATCCTAGCACCGCTCGCCG
>Ga0308403_1000234_pt1 | contig 23906 bp, 24 predicted proteins | sample HotsprSampleOSM3_FD_203470 | JGI IMG/M metagenome (GOLD analysis project Ga0308403, IMG submission 203470) | Hot spring phototrophic mat microbial communities from Octopus Spring, Yellowstone National Park, Wyoming, United States - 20060914_OS-M3 ... | reverse complement strand
CCGAGCAGACCGGCCTTTTGCGGGCCATGCAGGCCGAAGGCATTGTGCTCATGGCCTATAGCCCGCTGGCCATGGGCTGGCTGACCGGCAAGTACAGCCTAGAAAACCCACCGCCTGGCCGCTACCGGGCCCAGCGCTACCTAACCCGCAAGGCCCAGATTCCTGGTTTATTACAAGCCCTGGGCGAGATCGCCCAGTCCATGGGCGCCACCCCGGCCCAGGTGGCCTTGCGCTGGTGCATACAAAAGGGCACCCTACCCATTCCGGGCGCAAAAAATGCCAGCCAGGCCGAGGGGAATGCTGCAGCCTTGCGCATCCGCTTATCCGATGCGCAAATGGCCCGCCTGGATGCCCTGAGCCGCTAAACCTCGCCCACCTCGAGGGCTGCCGTGAGGGCTGCGCCCAACAACCCTGCCTCGCTGCCTAGCTGGGCCAAACGGATGGGCGGGGCGATCCAGCCCTCCATGTAGCGGTGGTACGAGCGCAGCACCTCGTCCAGGTAGCCCTGGCCCGCATTGAGCGCCACCCCGCCCCCCAGCACCACCACCTCGGGGTCGTAGCACTTGACCAGCGAGGCCAGGGCGATGCCCACCCAGCTCGCGGCCTGCAGCACGATCCGACTGGCCCTGGGGTCGCCTTGCTGAAACAGGGCAAACAGCTCGCGGGTGTTCATCTCGCGCTGGAAGGCGGCCAGGGCCATGCGCTCCATAGCCGGGCCGGTGGCCAGCGCCTCCAGGCAGCCGTCCAGCCCACAACCACACAGGGGGCCGCCGGGCTGCATGGTGATGTGCCCAATCTCGCCCCCCTGACCATTTACACCCCGCAGCACCCTGTTGCCCCACACAAAACCGCCCCCCACCCCGGTCGAGACCGTCATGTAGAGGGTGCTTTCGGCACCCTGGGCCGCGCCGAGCTTGTGTTCGGCCAGCGCGGCGGCGTTGGCGTCGTTTTCCATATAGACCTTGTAGCCGGTGGCCTGCTCGAGCCGCTCCACGATGGGAAAGTCGGTGAAATTGGCGATGTTGGGGGCAAACTTTATGCGTCCGCGCTTGAAGTCCAGCGGCCCCGGGGTGCCCAGGCCAATGGCCTGAACAGCAACACCCCCGGCTTCTATGGCGGCTTGAGCGGCCTGGGCCATGGCCTCGATCACGGCCGGGCCGCCTTCTTCCGGGGTGGGCACGGTTACCCTGGCCTTGATGCTGCCCTCCGAGAGCACCCCCGCCATAATCTTGGTTCCGCCCAGGTCAATCCCCACTACGCTCATGATGCTTCTCCTTGATGGTCGCGCTCGATGATTAAGACAGCCTCGTCGTAGAGCACCTCGGGCACCCAGAGGCTCACGTCCCCGGTGTAGGTGCCCACATAGGCTTCGGGCAGGCCAAAGCCGGTAAAGGGGGTCTCGAGGTGAACTGGAATACGGCTTTGTTCCAGCCGCACCCGAATGCCCTCGGCGATGACCCGGGGCGCCGAGAGGAGCATAACGTACCAGGTTTCTCCCCTCATCCGTCGAGGTCGGGTGCGCTCGGGGTTGTTATCGGCAGTCGGCTGAGGCTCGCTCATCGGCCCATAGCATAACAGCCCTGGGGCGGCCCAAGACCGAAATTCTTATTTCGCATGTCTTCCAGCTAAGCTAGGGGCGGTAGCTATGCTGGCACAAGTACGAACCTATAGTCTGTTTGGCCTCGAGGCCCAGCCCATCACGGTGGAGGTGGATGTTTCGCAGGGGATGCCCTTTTACACGGTGGTCGGTCTGCCGGACAAGGCCGTCGAAGAGTCGCGGGAGCGGGTGCGGGCCGCCCTCAAGAACGCGGGCTTTCCCTATCCCCAGGGGCGGGTGGTCATCAACCTAGCCCCGGCCGAACTGCGCAAAGAGGGTACCCATTGCGACCTGCCCATCGCCCTGGGGCTGCTGTGTGCCCAGGGAACCATCCCCCCCGAGGCCCTGCAGGGTTTTGCCTCGGCGGGGGAGCTGGGCCTGGACGGCGAGTTGCGCCCGGTTCCGGGGGCGGTAAACCTGGCGCTGGGCGCGCTGCAGGAGGGCCGTAAGCTGCTCATGCCCCAGAGCTCTGCCGAGGAGGCCGCTCTGATCGAAGGGGTCGAGGTGTGGGGTGCGGCCAGCCTGGCGCAGCTGGTGCGCTTTTTGCTGGGGCAGGAAGACCTGCCGCAGGCCCGCTATAGCGATTGCCCAGAGGCTCCAGAGACCGCGCTCGATCTTCTCGACGTGAAAGGCCAGGCCAAAGCCAAGCGGGCCCTGGAGATTGCTGCTGCGGGCGCCCACCACCTGCTGATGAGCGGGACGCCCGGTTCGGGCAAGACCATGCTGGCCAAGCGGATGGTGGGGCTGCTGCCCCCCTTGAGCCATGAGGAGGCGCTCGAGGTGACCCGCATCCACTCTGCTGCGGGGCGCCTGATGAAGGGCCTGGTCAAGACCCCACCCTTCCGCAGCCCCCACCACACCGTCTCGGATGCCGGGCTGATTGGGGGCGGTACCATCCCCAAGCCGGGCGAAATCTCGCTGGCCCACCGGGGCGTACTGTTTCTAGACGAGTTTCCCGAGTTCTCCCGCGACGCTTTGGAGGTGCTGCGCCAGCCTCTGGAAGATGGGGTGGTCACCATCTCGCGGGCCAGGGCCAGCTTCACCTATCCGGCGCGGTTTTTGCTCATAGCGGCCATGAACCCCTGCCCCTGCGGGTGGTTCGGCGACCCGGAGAGGCCCTGTAGCTGTACCCCCACCCAGCGGATGCGCTATGTGGGCCGCATCTCGGGCCCCCTCCTCGACCGCTTCGACCTGGTGGTGGAAGTGCCGCGCCTGACCCCCGAGGAACTCGCCCGCGCCCCTGAGGGTGAGCCCACCGCCGCAGTGCGAGAACGGGTGCTGGCGGCCAGGGAGCGGATGAAGGCCCGCCAGGGGAAGCTCAATAGCGAACTCTTCGGCAGAGCGCTGCGCCAGCACACGGTGCTTTCCCCCTCTTCCGAGGCCCTCTTGCAAGCGGCTACTAAACGCTTGGCCCTCACCGCAAGGAGCTACGACCGCATCCTGCGGGTGGCCCGCACCATCGCCGATCTCTCGGGGTCGGAGCGCATCCAGGAGGCCCACCTGGCCGAGGCGCTGACCTACCGGCGGAGCCTGGGGTGAGGGCTCACAGGTATTTATCTGATTTTCTGCTATTCTGAATTGCGTGAAAATCATCACCCAACTCTCACCCAGGGGCCAGGTGACCCTGCCCGCCGCCATACGGAAGGCCCTGGGCCTCAAAGCGGGCGATGCGCTGCTGCTCAGGGTAGAGGAAGGAAGGGTAGTGCTGGAGCCGGCCCGAGTGCTCCCCGTGGAAGCCTACACCGAGGAGCGTATCCGGGAGTTCACCCAGGCCGCTGAGGTAAGCGAGGAGGAACTGGCGGCCTTCCGAAAAGCCTGGGGGCTGTAGTGCGCGTTTTTCTGGATGCCAACGTGCTCTTCTCGGCGGCGTTGGGGGGCGAGGTATTCCGGCTGATCTGGCTTTTGGCCGAGCGGGGGCGGCTCGAGCTGTTCACCAGCCCGCTGTGCCGGATGGAAGCGGAGTTCAACCTCGAGCGCAAACGCCCCCAGGCCGCACCCCGGCTCCCCTTGCTGATGCAGCGGGTACAGCTGGTGGCAGAGCCAGAGGAAACCGACCCTCCCTCCGATGAACCCCTGAAAACCCTGTTCGAGTCGCTACCCGAGAAAGACCGCCCGGTGCTGCGAGCTGCCCTGCGCGCGCAGGCCCAGATCCTGCTCACCGGCGACCTAAGGCACTTTGGCCCCCTGATGAGCCGGGGAGACCTGCCCTTGCGGGTGCTAGGCCCGGGGGATTTCATCCAGCAGGTACGGCCCGGCTCGTAATACCGATTCCGACCATCCAGTTGGGCTATACTCCCCCCACGGACGCCCTGGCCCTCTACCATCGGGGCCGCTACGCCGAGGCCCTGGCCCTGGCCCAGCAACAGGGTGAGCCCCAGGCCGCCGCGCTGGCCCTGCTGGCCCTGGGGAAGCCCGCCGAGGCCGCGGCCCTGCTGGAGGCCTGGCGGCCGCTGGGGGAGGCGCAAAGCGCCGAACGCCTGGCCCTTTTGGGCTTCGTCGCCTTCCGGCAGGGCGACCACGCCACCTACCGCCGCCTGGCCCTGGCCGCCGCCCAAGTGGCCCAGACCCCCCTCACGCTCTACCACCTGGGCCTCTCGCTCCCGCCCGCCGAGGGTCTTCTGGCCCTGCAGGCGGCCTTTCAGCAGCTACAAGCCCAGGGCGCCCCACCCGAGGAGCAGGCCCGCCTGGCCTTCGCCCTGGCCCGCAGCCTGCGGGGACTGGGGCGCTTTGCGGAGGCTCTTTCCTACGCCAGCCTGGCCGCCCTCCTGGCCCCCGGGCAGCCCTACTACCGCCTGGAGGAGCTCACCCTGCTGGCCTATGCCGGAGAGGAGCCCCTCGCTGCACTGGCGCAGGCCCTCCCGCCGCTGCTTGCCCATCAGTCCCCGGGGGTACGCTACTACGCCCTCTGGCTCAGCCTGCTGCTGCAGGGGATGCAGGGGGAGGCCAGCCCGGAACTGCTGCAGACCCTCTGGGAACATAACCCAAACCCCCACCTGTTGCCCTACGACCTGCCCCTCCTGGTGCGGCTCTGCAAAGGCCACCCCTCCCTACAGCCGCTCGTGGCCCGCCGACTGCGGGCGGCTAAAGCCCAGCCTTCCAGCCAAGCCCTGCCCCAGGCCCTGCTCTTGCTGGCCGAAGGGCTCTACCGCTACCCAGCGCCCGAGGCCCGCCCCCTTCTGGAGGGGAGCCTCCCCACCCTGGAAGCCGAGGGGGCGGAGGAAGCCCTGATGGCCCGGAGCCACCTCTGCGCGCTGGAGGGAACCCCCCTGCCCGCCCCCTACCGCCAGATGGCCCAGGCCCTCCGCCCCGAGGCCCGCGCCGTCTTCCTGCCGGCGGAACTCCCCCCGCTTAGCCCAGCCACCCCCTACCTGCAAACCCTGGGCAAAGCCCAGCTCCAGGGCTACCCCGCCCTCCGGCCCCGTAGCCTGGAACTCCTCACCCTGCTGCTGGCCCATCCTGAGGGGATCGAAGGGGAGAAGCTGGCCCAAGAGCTTTACCCCACTCCCAACCCCCAGGCCCTCAGGAGCGAGCTCTGCCGCCTGCGCCAGCAGGGCATAGAAATTCAGAGCCGCCCCTACCGGCTCCTCAGCCCCATCGAGGCCGACTTCCTGAAGCTGCAAGCCGCCCTAGAGCAAGACCGCCTCTCCGAGGTCCTCAGCCTCTACCAAGGACCGTTGCTGCCCAGAAGCCAGGCCCCCGGCATCGAGCTGCTGCGCCACCGCATCGAAGAGCAGCTCAAAGAAGCCGTGCTGCAACAGCCCGACCTCGAGCTGCTCTACCGCCTGGCCCAGCAGATCCCGGACGACCTCACCCTCTGGGAGGCCCTCCTACATCGCCTGCCCGCGCAAGACCCCCGCCATCCTGCGGTGCGGGCCTGGGTGCGCCGGCTCAGCGCCCAGTACCGCTAGCCTCCCCCGAGCGCACCACCCCTGGGGGGATGCAGTCGGGGCGGGTGCAGGCGTAGCCCAACTCCTTCCAACCCAAAGCCAGCAGAATCAGCGACAACAAAAACCATCTCACCCTGCGCATACCTCCATCCTTGCAAGGGCAAGGTAACCAAAACCGTCAAAAGGTAACCAATATGAGAGGGAAAGTAACCAAAATGAGTTAAGAACGTAACCATTCTGAGAGGGGGTTTGGTTACGTGGGGGGTGCTATTACTAGAAGAACCCTGCAGGGGTGATAAAGTAGAAAAAGGGGGTGATGAAAAACGATAACTTCATTTGCTAAGGCCATCCGGTCGCTTCTGCAATGGATTCGATCCATTCGTATCGAAGTGATGCCGACGGAAGAGTTCGAGCGCCGTAAATCGGAAAAACGCAAGTAGGAGGTGGTTCGTTAGAAGAAGCTCTTGAGGCGTTTTGAATTGTAGACGCGCGACGGGTACTGGGAGATGACCATCGTAGCTTACGAACAGCGGTTGTTGTCGTTCCATCGGCCGTCTTTAAGTACTGTACCACCTGCCTTTCCGGGCATACGCCAAGTTCCACTAAAATCGGCCTTACCGATTCGTAATTAGGGCATTGATGAGTCCTACCGCGTTTCCCGCTACATTTATGGTGGCCAATCTCTTCTTCGGCTCAATAATACGCTCATCAATACCAGGTTGGATTATGCACTGGGGGCTAAACTGTTGGGTAGGCTTGTACCTTCGTTACATTCGGCCTGCCCTCACGAGCCAGGGTGAATAGAGCATGTTAGTGGAACTAGGTAGTTGCTTACTACCGGACACCAGGGAGGATACCCACCAAAGCCCTTGATGGGGCAGAGTTGACCCTATCTGAGGGAGAGGTAGTGGGGCTCTTGGGCCCCAATGGAGCTGGCAAAACCACCCTCATGCGCGTGATGCTGGGCTTGATGCATGCGGATTCGGGGCGTGTCTCGGTACTAGGCCTCGATCCGGCCAAACACCGCCACTCGGTAGTGAGGAAATGCGGTGCTTTGCTTGACGGTCAGCGCGAACTGCCGCCCAGGTGGACGCCCCTGGATTTGCTCAGGTTTGTGGGTGCCAGTTACGGACTGTCCGAGCGAATGATCCGCCACAGAGCGGCTGTTTTGCTCGAGCGCTTTGGTTTGGCAGAACATAAAAATGCTGTGATCAATAGTTTTTCATGGGGCATGAAGCAAAAACTATCACTCATCCTCGCCCTCCTGCACGAGCCCCAACTTCTGATACTGGACGAGCCTACCCTAGGACTGGATATAGAAGCGACCCGTGAGATGCTCGATCTAATACGTTCGTTTGCCTCGAGCGGGTGCGCCGTGCTCATATCCTCGCATCAACTCTCCGTGATCGAACAGATTGCACACAAGGTCGCGGTCATCCACCGTGGAAAGACTATTTTTCAGGACGGTCCCGAGGCACTTATCCGGCGGGTGGGGAGAGGCAAGGTAGAGCTCGAGTTCGACACGTTTACAACCCAGTTTGCAGGAGCTTTACCCGACACAGTTTCGGTGACAGGCCATCGAGTCACTGTTCCACTCGACCGAGACAGCCTGGCGCTGGTATTGGCCTTGGCACGCCGGTTCGGTGCAAGATTGATCGACGTTAGCAGATCGCTCGACTTCGAGAACGCTTACCTGGCTCTTTTGGAAGAAAGGACCGATCCTCATGTCAACCTACCTTAGGATCAGCTGGTTGACCCTCAGAAACAGAATTCTGGAAGAGTCGCGATACCCATTCCAGTTCATCACCAACTATGTTTCCTTCTTCCTTATGGGGCTTCTTCTGGCCCTGGGTAGCATTGCCATCCAAGGCGGTGGCACCGTCGAGGCAAACACGGCAAGCTTCTTCCTGGCCTTCATGGCGGGGGGTGCCTTGAATCTGCCCATGGACACCCTAGCGGGGAACAAGACACGGCTGGAGGAGTTCTACCTAAAACCGCTTCCATCCATACCCTATTTGCTGGCGATAGCCGTTGGGCGTTCCATCGAGACGGTCCCAACCCTGGTCTTTTTTGTCCTCGCTTTGGGTCTCATCAGGGGCAGTGGCCTCGGTAGCGCGCTCGACCTGGCGTTGATCGGGTTCCCGGTCTTCTTTTCGATGTGGGGCTTGGGCCTGGTGCTAGCAGGGATGCGGCTGGTGTTCCATAAAATCGGCTCCCTGCCTCAAATTCTGTGGCTTATTCTCCTCGGCACTGCGCTGGCCGCCTCCACTCCCACGCTGGGGAGCCTGGCCCCTTTCTCCCCATTCGCGGGGGGCCTGCTCTACCTCAGAACCGGACAGATCGATCTGTTGGCATTTATCGCCTCTTGTTTGTTCAGTCTGCTGGTCGGGGTACTGGTCTTCCTGTGGGGCGAGCGTAAGATGCTCAAAAGAGGGCTGATTGGTCAAGAGTGATTCGTCTTCCGGCTAGGCAAGCCTCGTGGGATTTCACAAAAGCCATGGTTTTGCCGCAAATGTGCCTGGGTTTGTACCCTAGCAACGCCTGGCCGGATGTCTATCTTTTGATCCCAACACGCTCGTTCGCCCCTTGCTCCAGCGCAATTTACCGAAAGAAAGTGCCGCACCTGGAGAGGGCTCAAGGCGCACAACCACCGATTTTGATAGCGAAACCGCAGGAGTATCGCATGAGCTATAGCGCCTGCTGACGGATTTCACCCTGGACGAGGTAAACCCGACGTGAGCCTCTTTTGGCATCTTCTGGGAAAGCACAAGGGCAGTTTCTTGCTCCTGCTCAGCGCCAGCAGTCTGGTGAGTTCGGCCGAGGCCCTGCTGCATCCGCTGATGCTCAAGTGGCTCTTCGACGAAGGGGTGCTGCTTCAGGATTTTCGCCGCTTCGTGTTTTTGAGCCTGGTCTACCTGGCCATCGGCCTGATCCTGGCGGGTCTTTTCTACCTTGTAACGCTCTGGCGCAAATCGTTTACCAATGGATTGGTGCTCGAGCTGGAGCTCAGGCTCCTGCAGCACGCCACCCAGCTCGACTTCAGGGACTATAGCCGCCAGGGGGCCGGGGCTTTGGTGAGCCGTGTGCACAAAGACACCCTCGAGGGGCTGGTGCCCATGGTAGGTTTTATCCTGACCCTTGCGCAGGAAATACTGGCCTCGGTGGTCTTTTTGGGGATCCTCTTGTACTTGTCCTGGAAGGCCACGCTGGCCCTGCTGCTCTTGGTTCCCCCGCTGCTGTGGGTCGCGCAGCTCATCGGAAAGCGTGTGCGAAAGGCCACAAGCGAGGAGCGCGAGCAAGAGTCGGTCTATATGCAGGTGCTCACCCGCTCGCTGGAGGCCTTCCGCCTGCTGCGGGTTTTTCCTATCCTGCGAGGGCGCACCCTCGAGCAAAACCGCCGCAGCCTGGCTGCCTACCTGGACACCACCTACCAGAACCACCGCTTGCTCACGCTGCAGCAAAGCTGGAGCGACCTGTTCATGAACCTGGCCAACACCCTCTCGCTGGTGGCAGGGGGCTACTTCGTGCTGGTGCGCGAGCTGACCTTTGGCGGGTTCATGGCCTTCGTGAACGCTTTTTGGCGGGCGGTGGGCAACGTCTTCTCGATTTTGCAAAAGATTCCCCAGCTTCACCGCTACGACGAGATTCTCCGGCGCATACAGGACCTCCTCAACGTTGAGCCTTTGACCTATGCAAAGCCCGCTACTGAGGTGCATCTTGCGGGGGTGAGGCTGGCCTACGACGATAGAACCATCCTCGATATTCCCTTGCTGCACATCGGGGCCAAAGAGCGCGTGCTGCTGGCGGGCCCCAACGGCAGCGGCAAAACCTCGCTTTTGCACATCCTGGCTGGATACCTGGCCCCAGACCAGGGCGAGGTGCGGCTGCCGCAAAGGATTGCTGCGCTCACGGCTCCGCCCGAACTACCGCCCCTGCCGCTGGGGGAGATCGTTCCGGAGACCGCGCTGTTGCAGGCCCTGGGGCTGGCCGCGCAGAAGGATCAGCCAGCCGATCAGCTCTCCTCGGGTCAGCGCCAGAAAGCCGCTTTGGGCGCGGTGTTGTCCCAGGAGGCCGATCTTTACATCCTGGACGAGCCCCTGGCCAACATCGATGAGGAGAGCAAAGAGGCCATCATGGACCTGATCATAGAGCGCACCAGAGGTAAGGCCTTGGTGGTGGTTTTGCACGGGGAGGAAAGGTTCCAAACTCTCTTTGACCGGGTTGTACAGATCGGCCTCGAGGGGAGGGTGGTGGCCGCTGGATAGACCCCGCCCCCTCTGGCACCTGCTGCTTCCCGCGCTGCGGCAGGTTTTTCGAGCGGCCCCCCTCGAGGCCACCCTCTTGGTGGGCCTCCTTGCCGTAAGCGGCCTGATACCGGTGGGGGTGTTAAGCGCGACGCGGGCTTTGGTGGACGGTTTGGTCTATGGGTTGGGCAGCGGCGCCCTTACCCCTGCGCTGCTGGGGCCGCTCTTAGGGCTGGCCTTGCTGTTTGCCCTCGACTTTTTGCTGGTGCCCTGGGTGGCCTACCTGCAAGGTTCGGTGAACGAAAAGCTCACGGCCCGGGTACACCTGCTGCTGATGGAGAAGGCAGCCGGCCTGCCCGATCTCACCCCCTTTGAGGACGCTGGTTTTTACGACGAGCTTCAGGTGCTGCGTGATCAAGCACCCTATCAGCCGCTCAATCTGTTGGTTTTTTTCGGCAATGCCTTTCGTGGGGGTATTGCTGTGGCCGGGGTGCTGCTCTTGCTCCTGACGTTGGCCCCTGTTTTCCCCTTGTTGTTGCTGCTGGCCACCCTGCCCCAAGCGCTGCTGACCTTCAGGTTGCAAAAAGGGGTGTGGGAGGCGGTGCTCTTCAGCGCTCCCGAGGCCCGCAGGATGCGCTACTATGCCGAGGCTTTGCTCAACCCCGAGGCGGCCAAGGAGGTGCGCCTGTTTGGGCTGCTTCCTTTTTTCCGTAGACGCTATCTCGAGGCTTTTGGGCGGCTATACCAAGAGCTCCGCCGCGCGCGCGGGCGGCAGGCCCTGGGAGCCAGCGGCTTGGTTTTTGTCAGCGCTCTGGCCACGGCGGCAGCGCTGTACCTAGGCCTGCGCCAGGCCCTGTTGGGTTCGGGTGGGCTGGGTAGCCTGGTGCTCTTGTTACAGTCGGTGGGGAGCCTGCAGCAAAACCTCTACGGCTTGGTGCAGGACGGCGGCATGCTCTACGAGAGCCTTCTGTACTTCGAACGGCTCGAGGGCTTCCTAGCCCGCTCCTCTGCGCTGGCCCCTTCAAACGCAGGCCGAATGGTACGGGGCTTTGAGGAGATTCGCTTTGAAAACGTGGGGTTCAGCTACCCAGATGGCCGGCGCGCGTTGGAGGGAATCTCCTTCGTAATGCGCCGGGGGGAACGGCTGGCGCTGGTGGGGGAGAACGGGGCCGGTAAAACCACGCTGGTTAAGCTTCTGCTCCGCTTCTACGACCCCAGCGAGGGCCGTATTTTGGTGGATGGGGTAGACCTGCGGGAATTAGATCTCGAGGCCTGGCGGCGCCTGGTGGCGGCAGTGTTTCAGGACTTTGGTCGCTACGCACTGACGCTGCGGGAAAACATTGTCCTTGCGGATTTAGAGCACCAATCTGAGCTTGGGCGCTTGGAAGAGGCTGCCCGCGCCGGTGGCGCTTCGGAACTGCTGCGGCGGCTGGGTACCGAGGCTCTTCTCTCCAAAGCTTTCGGGGGTACGGAACTGTCTTTAGGGGAGTGGCAGCGCATCGCCCTCGCCCGGGCTTTTTTCCGTCAGGCGGAGCTTCTGATCCTCGACGAGCCCACGGCCTCCCTCGACCCCAAAGAGGAAGCCCACCTCTACGGACGCTTTGCGGAGTTGGCCCAGGGCAAGACGGTGCTGCTCATCACCCATCGCCTGGGCTCGGTGCAGATGGCCGACCGGATTTTGGTACTGCGGGAGGGCCGCCTGGTGGAAGAGGGAGCGCACTGGGATCTGCTCGAGCGAGGCGGAACCTACGCCGAGCTCTGGGAATTGCAGGCCCAGCTCTACCAGACTGGCTGAAAGGAACCGTTGGGCGCAAAGGCAGATGTGCTTTGCGCGCAACGGAAACTTCCCTTGCAAACTGTCCTTAGCGGCCAAAGCTTATGAGTTCGCTGCTTTGCCCGCCAAAACTCCCCTCGCTCACCTGCTTTATCACCCCTACGCCCTCGGCGAACCAGTAAGTGGCCCTACCGCCAAAGCTGATGCCAAGTTCGCCCCGGAAGCTGGCCTCGACCCGTAGGGCCTCGAACCGGCCTGCGGCCACGCTGATGGTTTCCTTAGCTACAATGCGGTTTTCGACCTCGAGGTAGCCCGAAAGCTCAAATACAGCGATCCGGCCTTTGAGCTCGTAGCGGTAGGTCCAGCGCCCGCCTATCCGCCAGGTCTCGTCGCTGGGAATGACAACGCCGGTCAGCTTGGTTAACCGCACACTGCCACCAGGAATAGGAAACTCGCCCTGGGGCAGGGTGCGCAAGCCCTGAGGGGTGCAGGTCCACAGGGTGGTCTCGGTGCGCTCGGTGAACTGCCGCTGTTCTAAAAGCGTGTCGGGGCCTGTACGAACAAAGGTCTGGGTGTAGATCTGGTTGTTGGTCAGGTTGCGGTAGCGCCAGCGCAGCTCAGCCTTTGTGGGGTAGAAGGCGCTCGAGCAGACATCGCCAAAAGCCAGGCTGCCCAGCCACACCACGAGCCAGAAGCCCCAGAAGCGCATACTTCGAGTGTGGGGGAATAAAAGTGAACGGATGTGGAATCACCCAACAAAACAGAGGCATGCCCCCTTACAATACCCTGGTGGGTGGTTTTGCTCAGACACAGCTATGGAGACCCTACCCCACTGGCCCCGGCCACACTGCGGTGGGTGAGATACTGGTATACAAGGACTTGCGCAGCCCAGAGCTGGGGAACAGCCGGGATATTCTGGTCTATCTGCCTCCTTCCTACCGCAAGAGCAGCCGACGCTACCCGGTGCTCTACATGCACGACGGCCAGAACATCTTCGACGAAGCCACCAGTTACGCGGGAGAGTGGCAGGTGGACGAGAGTATGCAAGGGCTATCCCACGAGGGCCTAGAGGTCATTGTGGTGGGGATTCCCAACATAGGAGTGGGGCGGCTCGAGGAGTACAGCCCCTTCCGCGACCCCAGGCATGGGGGTGGCAAGGGCAGCAAATATCTCAAATTCATCACCCAGACCCTCAAACCCTTTATTGACGATGAGTTTCGCACCATCCCGGATCGCGAGTACACCGGTGTGATGGGCTCCTCCATGGGCGGTTTCATCAGCCTGTGTGCGTATTACTTGCACCCCGAGGTCTTCGGCCTGGCAGGCGTGCTAAGTCCAGCCTTTTGGTTTGCCGATGGGGCCATCTACGGCTTTGTCGAACGGGCACGGCAGGTTCCGGGAAGGCTCTATATGGACGTGGGCTTTTATGAGATTACCCTTTCTCAGGTGAGTAACCACCGTTATCTGGAGGGGGTGCGCCGCATGCACCGCTTATTGCTGCGAAAAGGTTGGCGGCCCGGCCAGGACTACTTGTATCTAGAGGACCCAGAAGGGGCACACAACGAGGGCCACTGGGCAAGGCGCTTTCCCGAGGCGGCGCGGTTTTTGTTCGCTGGCCGGAGTGATCAGCAGGTTTGATCAGGCTGTACCCGAGGAGGAAAACGCAGCACCGCGCCCAGCGCCCCCTGTAGGCCTGCTGCGGGATGTTTTCAGCTTGGCATCAAAGCGCTGGTGGAGGAACTTAGAACTCGTGTACAGGATGCTTCACTTCGATTTCTGCCCGGCTAGGGAGATCTGCTGACCTGCCCTCTAGCGAGATTCAGGCCGGGGTCAGATCAACCCCAGGGCCTGGAAGTCACCTCCTAGTACCTGCCGAGGATCGGCGGCGATCCACCTTAGGGCCGTGGCATATACGTTGCGGAAGTCGGTCTGGTACTTGAGGGCGTTGAGATCGAGGTTCTCCAGATCCGGCTCGCTGCCATATAGCCCGCCCCTAATGCCGCTGCCCATCACCAGCATCAGGCCGCCTTCGCCGTGGTCGGTGCCAAAAGAGGCGTTTTCGGCGACCTGGCGACCAAATTCGCTGAAGACCATCACCATCACGTCCCTGTCCCGGCCAATGGCCCTCAGGTCGGCCCGAAAGGCCGCCATGGCCTGGGCCACATACCCCAGCAGCTCGGCCTGGCGCGGGGGCTGCCCGGCGTGGGTGTCCCAGCCCCCCAGGGTGGTGTAGTAGACGCTGCTGCCCAGCCCACCGGCAATCATGCGGGCGATGTCGGCCATGCTGCGGCCAAAGGCATTTTCGGGGTACTGGGCCTGGTTCTTGACCTGGCGTAGCTGGCCCACCTTGTCCAGGGCGCTGCGCAGCGAGAGCATGGCCCGGCGAACCTCTTCGGCGGTGCCGCTGCGAAGGCGCAGGGCCTCCCGGTTGAAGGCTTCCTCGAAGGGCCGGGGCAGCCGGATGCTGAAGGTGTCGATGCTGCTGATGGCCGGCGCACTGCGGCGTTCGCCCATCTGGGCCTGGGGGGTGGCCCCGCCCAGAAAGGTGTCGCAGAAGGGGTCGTCCTGCAGGTCGCCCCAGCGGCCCAACCAGCCGGTTTGCTGGCGTTGGCTGGGGTCGGCGGTGTGCCAGATAGAGGTGGAGATGAAGTGGCTGCGGTTGGGGTTGGGGTAGCCCACCTGGGGAACGAGGGCCAGCTCCCCGTTGTTCCACATCTGCATCAGGGGCCTCAGTTCGGGGTGCAGGCCCAGGCGTTGCCCGTTCGCGCCGAGCTCGAGCACCTCTTCGCGCTTGATGGCGATGTTGGGGCGCAGCCGGTAGTACAGTTCGTTGCGGTAGGGCACCAGGGTGTTGAGCTGATCGTTGCCGCCGAACAGGTTGACCACCACCAGAATTTTGTCTTTGGACTGGGCCGCCAGGGCGGTTTTGGAGAGCAGCGAGGGTGCGCCCTGGCCCAGGGCCAGCGTGAGCAGCGATTTCTGGATAAACTCGCGTCGGTTCATATCCACCTCGGTGGGTGTTACAGCAGTTGTGCCTCCGGTTTGACCAAAGACAAGACCCCGTCGGCGTGGTCCATGAAGACCTCGAGGTCGAGCCGGGGCTCACGGCCCGCGAAGCTCGCCAGCAGGTTGATGCGGGTCAGGAAGGGCGACTCGGCCAGCCAGGCCATACCGCCGTCCCATCCGGCCACGCTGGGCGGGTCGAAGGGAATCTGCCCCATGGCCGCTAAGGACTGGTACAGCGCACGGCCAGCGCGCTCCTCAAAGCTCACTTTTTCTACCCCGGCGGCATACCATAGCCCCACCAGGTACTCCAGCGGGCTTTTGACCAGGGCGTTGCGGTACTCGGGGCTATAAAAGACCTCGCTGGTGAAGAGCCAGCGCAAAAAGCCACGGGTGCCCCCGGCGCGGAAGACCTGCGCCCCTTGCTGCACCAGGGTTTCGGGGGGCTCGGGGCACAGGTAAAAGCGCAGCAGCTTGCGGGCCACAAACTCGTAGGTTTTGGGGTGAGCAATCAGGATTTCCAGCACCTCGTCGCCGCTTCTGACGCGCTTGCCCAGGAAGGTTTTTTCGCCGGGGTCGTGCCAGTTGCGGTTGAAGACGTACTCGAAAGCCAGGTTGGCGCTGGCTTCGCGGGGCCGCTGGTTGCTGGGCAGCCGCACGGTCCAGCCGGTAAAGGCCCGGGCGGCCTCCAGGATGTCCTGCTCGGTGTAGTGGCCGGGGCCTACGGTGTAGAGCTCTAAGAGCTCTCGAGCCCAGTTCTGGTTGGGGTGCTCCTTGCGGCTCTGGGCGTTGTTGAGGTACAAGAGCATTACCGGGTTTTTGGCGATGGCCTTCAGAAGTTCGCCATAGGGGCCATAGCCCAGATGTCGAAAGGTGGCAAATTGCTGCCAGAAGTCAATGCCCTGGGCCCCCATGGTCTCGCGAAACTCCGAGGTCAGGTGGCCGTGCCACAACAACACCAGGCGCTCGGCGGCGGGGGTGGGGGTGGTGAGCCAGTGGTTGAGCCAGAGCTGGCTAATCTCGCGGTGCTGCTGGCCGCGTTCGTTGCGGGTAGCGGCGGTGCGGTAGCTGGGGGCTGGGGCAGGGTCGCGCAGCAGGAACTCTACGGCGGCCTCGAGGCCCATTTCGGCCAGCTGCTGGGCCTCTTCCTTGCGTCCTCGGGCCGCCGCGCGGCGCAGCAGGTGGATTGCGTTGGAAAAACTGAGGGGACGGGCCATATTGGACTCCTGGGTCTTGCCCCTCCAAGATAGCCGCCCAAGCTGAAGCCAGCCTTAAGCCAGGCTGAGGCAACCCGCCCCGGATTCAACCGGCCTGAGGGCGAGGGCGCTGCTTTCACTAGCTTTTTTTGGCACAAGCAGGCGGTGGGGATGGTGAAACCTGCGGGCCTTGCACTTGTCAACCTGTAAAGGGTATTTTGGTTGACGTGTCCGCTTTGCTCGGCCACCTCCACGACCACTACCAGAGTGGCGAAGCGCTGGCTAAAGCCCTGGGGGTTAGCCGCACGGTGGTCTGGAAGCAGGTTGCCGAGCTGCACAAGGCCGGCTACCCGGTAGAAACCCAGCGGGGCCAGGGCTACCGTCTGGCCCCGGGCAGCCCCACGCCAGCGGCCCTCGAGGCCCTGCGAAGCGGTAGGTTCGGCGCATTTTATACCTACCTGGGCACGGTGGACAGCACCCAGGAGGTGCTCAAAAACTGGGCCCTGGATGGCGCCGAAGAAGGCGCGGTGGTGCTGGCCGAGCGGCAGCTCAAAGGCCGTGGCCGCCGCGGGCGGGCCTGGGCCAGCGTGCCGGGCAAAAGCCTTACCTTCTCGCTTTTGCTGCGCCCTGCGCTGCCGCTGTCTGCGCTGCCCCTGCTGCCCCTGGCCGCGAGCCTGGCTTTGCGTGATGCCTGCGGGGTGGGGGGACTCAAATGGCCCAACGACCTGCTAAGCCCGGACGGACGCAAGCTGGCGGGGGTGCTTTTGGAAGCCCAGGTGAGCGGCGAGGAGGTGGCCTGGGTGCTCCTGGGCATCGGCCTCAATGTGCACCGGGGGGCCGCACCGCCGGGCGGCGCAGACCTGGAGGAGTTCGGCCCGGTTAGCCGCGTGCAGGCGCTGGCGCGGCTGCTGGCAAGCCTGGAGGCCCGCTACGCCCAGTTACACAACCCCCAGGCGCTTCTACAGGACTACCGGGCCAATAGCTACACCCTGGGGCAGCGGGTGCGGGTGGCCACGGCACAGGGTGTGGTAGAGGGCCAGGCCAGCGATATCGCCCCCGATGGCGGGCTGCTGCTGCAAAGCGAGGGCACAACCCGTCACATCGGGGCTGGCGATGTGGAACTCGTTGGTTTTTTAGAGAAAAGAGGCGGTGTGGGGGAGCTATAATCCCCCGGTTCTCGCCTCGCCGTGGCGAGGCGACGGGGATACATGGACTCCCCCACGTGTTCCTTCAGAGCACACAGAATAGTGAGCGGCGGATGTGTGCTAAAATATTTTTGGGGACAACGTTCCCCGTGCACCTTGAAACTTGGAGTAGGGGGTTCTATCTGGTAGTCAGATAGGTAAAACTCCAAACGAAAGCCCGTGGTAGAGCCAGAAGCGTAATGCTCGCCTACCAATACGGAGACGCTTTCTTCGCCGCGAAGCGGGGTGTCAAGGTTGTTCCTGGGCTCGGACGGAGCCTTCGGGGATGGGCGCTGTGCAAACAGTCTCATAATGCCCGAGAAGCCTCGTTCTTCAGAACGGGGAGTCGTCACGAGGAAGCAGATGAACCCAACCCAAAACCTACCGTACCTACCCCTTTCCAAGTCCCTTTTCCCGGCCCGAAGCTGGCAGCGCGACCTGCTGCTGGTGCTGGGGGGCAGCTTTTTGCTGGCGCTTTTGTCGCAGGCGGTCATTCCCTTGCAGCCGGTGCCCATCACCCTGCAGACCCTGGGGGTGCTGTTGGTGGGGGCTGCGCTGGGCAGCCGGCTGGGCTTTTTGGCGGTAGCGGCGTATCTCTTGGAGGGCCTGGTGCTGCCGGTGTTTGCCGGGGGGGCCACCTGGTTCCACCCGCGCATTCCCTTTACCGCGGGCTACCTGCTGGCCTTCCCCCTGGCGGCCTACCTGGTGGGCTACCTGGTCGAGCGCTACGGCACCGACCGCAGCGTGCTCAAGACCTTTGGGGCCATGTTGCTGGCCAGCCTGGTCATCTATGCTGTGGGCGTAACCTGGCTGGGCTTTGCGCTTTCGGCTGCGGGGCGCTACACCGGGGTCTGGGGGGTGCTGCAGGCCGGGATGCTGCCCTTCTTGCTGGGCGACCTGATCAAAGCGGCCATTGCCGCAGCCCTGCTGCCTACCGCCTGGCGTTTTGTGTCTCGTTAGGGTCCGAGTTTCCGTCCTCCCTCCTACCGGGAGGGAGGTTCTCTTCGGGCGCCTCTTCTGCTGGCTTGACTCCTTTGGCGGCCCAGCGGATAACCCAGGGCATCAGAAGCCAGTAAAGAGCCCCCGCCAGCAGGCCCAGTGGCAGGCCTGCCAGCAGCGAAGCCCAAAAGCCCATCTTTTGAATCTGTGCGACGGTGCTAAAAATCCAGACAATAGCGACCACCATCGCTACTTCCTGCCAATGCACCCTCATGGCTGAGCCTCTAACAGATCGGCCAGATAGACCAGCGCCATCTTGTAAGACATCAGCCCAAAGCCCGAGATGATGCCTTTAGTAGCCATGGCTGTAACCGAGTGGCGGCGGTACTCTTCGCGGGCGTGGAGGTTGGACAGGTGCACCTCCACCACTGGCAGGCGCTGTCCCCGAATGGCGTCCAGCAGGGCCAGCGAGTAGTGGGTGAAGGCCCCGGGGTTCAGCACGATGGCCCGGAAGCCCTCATCTGCGGCCTGCTGGATCCACTCCACCAGCTGGCCCTCAAAGTTGGACTGCCGACAGACCACCCCCAGGCCCAGCTCGGCACCCCAGGCCTGGCAGAGTTCCTCGAGCTCCTCGAGGGTGGTATGGCCGTAAATTTCGGGTTCACGCCTACCCAGAAGGTTCAGGTTGGGGCCGTTGAGGATCAGGATCATCTGGCCCTATGCTAATGGGCCTGCAGGCTTTGGGGCAATGAGGAAAAGACTCCGCTTGCTCACCAGCGGACGTCGGCGCTGGTATACTCCAGCTATGCGCGAACGAATCCTAGGGCGCATCCAGCGCGCCCTCGAGCACCGCTTCAAGCCCGCATTACCCGAGCCCCTGGTGCTTCCGGGACTGCCGCAAGCGGAGGCCCTGGACCTCTTCAGTGAGCGCCTGGTGGGGAACGGGGGAGAGGTGGTGCGGCTTGAGCACCTCGAGGCCGCCCGGGAATGGTTGGTTCGCTTTGCTCAGACCTTTGCGGGGGTAGCAGTGGGCCGTACCGTTCCACCAGAACTGCACCCCGAGCTGCCGGTTCTGCCCCCTGAAGAGGCCCCTCTGGGCATCTCCTGGGCCCTTGGCGCGGTGGCTGAGACCGGCACAGTCATTCTGAGCAGCGAGGAAGGCCGACTTAGTCAGCTTTTGCCCCCTGCGCACCTGGTGTTTGTGCCTGCGGGCAGGGTCTACGCCAGCCTTGGGGAGGCCTTGGGTGTGCTAAAGGCCCGGCTCCCTTCAGCCCTGGGGCTGCACTCTGGCCCCAGCAAGTCAGCCGACATCGGCCAGATTATGGTCAAGGGGGTGCATGGGCCAGGGCGGCTGGTGGTGGCGCTGCTGCTGGAGTAACCAATACCGGTCTGCTTTACACAGTCTTGGGCTCAACCGCTCTAGACTTGGGTCATGACCAAGGCCCGAACCCTCGGTGAACTCAAGCGCACCTATCCCCTGGAGAAGCTGCGCCGCAGCGTAAAGGACGAGGCGCGGGAAAACCTCATTGCCAAGCTGCGCGCTGGTGAGCGGTTGTTTCCGGGCATTCAGAGCTACGACGACACGGTCATCCCCAACTTAGTCAATGCTATCCTGGCCCGGCACAACTTTATTCTGCTGGGCTTGCGCGGTCAGGCCAAAAGCCGTATCCTGCGCCAGCTGATCGATCTCCTGGACGACGAGATACCCGCCCTGCCCACCGAGATCCGCGACAACCCCCTCTTCCCCCTTTCAGCAGAGGCCAAGCGCCTGCTGGAAGAGGCTGGGGACGATGCCCCCATCGTCTGGATTCCGCGCTCCGAGCGCTACGTGGAAAAGCTGGCCACCCCCGACACCACCGTAGCCGATATCCTGGGTGACATTGACCCCATCAAAGCGGCCAAGCGGGGTACCGGGCTGGCCGACCTGGAAGCCGTCCACTATGGCCTTTTGCCCAGGGCCAACCGGGGCATCTTCGGCATCAACGAGGTGGCCGACCTGGCCCCCAAGGTGCAGGTGGCCCTCTTCAACATCCTGCAGGAGGGCGATGTGCAGATCCGGGGCTATCCGGTGCGCTTGACCTTGGACGTGTGGATCGCCTTCACTGCCAACCCCCAGGACTACACCGCCCGTGGCAAGATCGTCACGCCCCTCAAAGACCGCATCGGCTCGGAGATTCGCACCCACTACCCCCGCACCCTTGAGGAGGGTCTCTCCATTACCCGTCAGGAAGCCTGGGTGGCTCGAGAGGAGGGCATCTACATACCCACTTACGTGGCAGAAGCCTCGGAGGCGGTGGCCTTCGTGGCCCGTGAGGACAAGCGGGTCGACAAGACCTCGGGGGTCTCACAGCGCCTTTCTATCAGCTTGCTCGAGTTGGTGGCTTCTAATGCCGAGCGCCGCGCGCTCTTGCTAGGTGAGCGCCCGGTGGCTCGGCCACTGGACCTTTACGCGGCCCTGCCAGCCATCACCGGTAAAATCGAGCTGGAATACGAGGGCGAACTGCAAGGGGCCGAGCGGGTGGCCCGCGACCTTTTGCAGAAGGCCTTTGCGCTGGCTTATGGGGAGCGGGCCCGGGGCCTACAGGTTGACCCGGTGGTGCATTACTTTGCAGAAGGCAATCTGCTCACCCTGCCTGAGGGTAGCTCTAAGAATGTGCTGAGGGAGATGGAGAAGGTGCCGGGTTTGCTGGCGGCGGCCAGGAAGCTCGAGGCCCAGACTTCCCCCGAAGCCTTGGTAGCAGCGGGAGAGTTCATCCTGGAGGGCCTGGCAGGTCGCAAAAAAATCGCCCGGGGCGAGGAGAGCTACAGCGCCCCCCTCGAGCGCGAGCGCTGGGGCAGTGGCAACTAAAGGAGGGTTATGCGTGTCCGCTACTCCAAATACGAGCCCGGTTTTGATGATCTCACCGGCGCTGACCTGATGGAGATGATCCAGGACTTCCTGATGGACTCAGGGTTTTCTGATCCCTATAACCGCTACCAGCCTGATCCCAACCGCACTCCTACCGCTGAAGACTTGTATGATGCCCTCCTTCAGGCACTGCTCGAGCAAGGTCGTATCCCAGAGGAGTGGTTGCGGGAGGCCCGCTTTGCTAACCGCAAAGAGGAGACCCGGCTTTACCGGGAGATTCAGAAACTTATTCAGCGCCTACAGGACGAAGGTTACATCCGCCTCTCCGATGCCGAAACCGCCGACCAGGGCATGCAGGGGGAGGTCCAGGAGACCCGCCTCGAGCTCACCAACAAGTCGGTGGACTTTTTGGGCCTCAAAAGCCTGCGCTCCTTGCTGGGTTCACTAGGCAAAAACGCTCCTGGGGCCCATTTTACGCGGCACTACGCTTCGGGGGTGGAATCAAGCGGTGAGACCAAGCCTTATGAGTTCGGCGATCAGCCCAACCTCAACATCGGCGAGACGCTCAAGCAGGTGGTGATGAAGGGGCTGGAAAACATCGAAGAGCGCGACCTGGCCATCGAGCTGGCCGAGTATACCGCGGCCATGAACACGGTGGTCCTCCTCGACTGCTCGCACTCCATGATCCTTTACGGCGAGGACCGCTTCACCCCGGCCAAGCGCGTGGCTTTGGGCCTGGCCCATCTGATCCGCACCCAGTACCCCGGTGACCGGGTGCGCTTTGGCATCTTTCACGACAGCGCCGAGGAGGTGCCACTGGGCAGGCTCCCTACCGTGCAGGTGGGGCCCTACCATACCAACACCGCCGAGGGCCTCCGGCTGGCCCGCAAGATGCTCAGGAAGATGAGCGGTGAGATGAAGCAGATCATCATGATTACCGATGGCAAGCCCTCGGCCCTCACCCTGCCTTCGGGTCAGATCTACAAGAACGCCTGGGGCCTCGATCCGGTGATCCTGGCCGAGACTTTGAAAGAAGCGGTTCTAGCCCGTAAGGAAGGTATACCCATTCACACCTTCATGCTGGCCCGCGAGCCTGAGCTGCTGGCCTTCGTCAAGAAAATCACCCAGATCACCAAGGGTAAGGCCTACCTCACCACCCCCGCGAATATCGGAAGATACGTGCTGATGGACTTCCTAAACCGTAAGGTGAGCCGCAACTGAGTGGCAAACTTACCCTGGCTCATCTTTTGCCTGCCGTTTTCGGCTACACTAGCCCTTGTGAAAGCAGCTCAAAACTGGGGAACTGCAGCTTACCTGGCCCTGCTCATCGAGCGCATCTCCCAGGCTGTGCAACCCCGACCCCAGCCTGCCTTCAACCAAGTCCAGTTTCGCCCCTTTGACGGAGCCAGGCGGGTGCTCTCGCTCGAGGTGGCTTATTACCCAGCTCGAGGTCAGGGGGGGTATGCGCTTATTCCCAGGGATGCCTACTTCCAGCAGGCAGAAGAGGTTTTGGGGCAACTCTAGGGCCATAAGGTGCGCTGCACCCTATAACTTTGCGACGGCATGGCCTACCCTGGCGGTATGCACCGTGTGTGGGCTATCAGACGGGCCTGGCGGGTGCGCCTCTTGCTGTCTGTAGGACTGGCCCTTTTGCTGCTGCCACTAGGCCTACTCGCTCACCCGGCCTGGGTTCTGGCCTCCTTGCTGGGGTTGCTGTACCCCTCGCGCTGGGAAGAGCCGCGGGCGCTGGCTGAGCTTGACCGACGCTACGGCCTGGCCTACCGCAGCGCGCTGGAAGCCCCGGTTCATCATCCCTGGCGGAGCCAGCTACAAGCGGAAGCAGAAGCTAGCCTGCGCGGGGCGCGCCCGCCCAACTGGCCTTGGGTACCGGCGCTGGCATACCTGGCCCTGGTAGGAATGGCTTGGGTTTTTCCCCCACTTCAGCTAGTTACCTCACCCCCGCCTGTGGCGACCTCGAGCCCCCCTCCTTCTGCTGCCCCCCAAACCCCCCTGACCGACCCTGCTCAACCTGGCTCAGGGCGAACCGAACCCCCACCCCTGCAAGGGGATCTACCCAAAAGCCAGCAACCCAGTGGGGAGTCCGGGGATGATCCCGAGATACAGCCTGCGCTACCAAGCCAGGAGGCCCAGAACCGTCCGGACGCACAGGGCCAGCCGGAGGCTATTGGTGAAGATGCCAACCGCCCCCTTCCGCCAGGCCAAAACCTGCAAGGCCCCGAACGGCAAGCGCCCCAGCCAGATGGGCAGAATCCTCTGCAATCTCAACGGAATCCGCCCACGGACCGGAACCAACCTGGTCCGACTGGGCAGACCCAGAACGGACAACCCGAGAGCAACCGGCCTGGGCAAGACCCGCAATCCCCGCAACCTGGGCAAGCGCAGCCAACGCAACCTGGGCAGGCACAGCCGGCTCAGCCTGGGCAGGCAGAGCCCGCGCAAATGGATCGTCCGTCACCGGGGCAACCCCAGCCCAGCCCAGGACAACCCGTGCCGGATTCCTCCCAGCCCAGCCAGCCGGGGCAACCTGGACGAGCACAGCCACCGCCAACTCAACCCGGACAGGCACAGCCAACCCAACCTGGTCAGGTACAGCCGGCACAACCCGGACAAACACAGCCAACTCAGCCTGGACAGCGTTCGTCCGGTCAACCCGGACAAGCTCAGCCAGGGCAGGGCCAGCCTGCTGTGGCTGATCCGGGACAGGGCGCGGGCCAGCCCCGCAGCGGCAAAGGCACGGAGGGCCAGGGCCAGCAAGCCCGCCCCCCTCTCAGCCCATCTGTGGATGCGCAGCGGCCCGCCGGGGAGGCCCCGCTGAGCCGGGGGGAAGGCCGGCAGGGTAGACCCGCTCCCCTCCCCAGCCCCTGGCCCTCGGGCCAGCCCCCGCAAAACGTGCAGCGCCAGGTCGAGAAGTACCTCGAGTCCGAGCCCCTGCCCCCCGAGGTGCGCGAGCTTTTGCGGCGCTACTTCGAGCTGCGACCATAAAAACCTGCCCAGGGATGGGCAGGTAGCTGCGAAGGAGTCGCAGCTAGAACTTCAAGACCCCCTGGCCACCGCCCCAGGTGATGGTCATGGTGCAGCCGGCCAGGTCGGGGGTGCTGGTGGTGTTGACGTTGGCATTCAGCGTAGCCGTGTTCTGGCCTCCGTTCTGGAGAATGTTGAGCAAGGTCTGAAGGTTAGAGAAGGTGAGCGACCCACCCGTCAGGTTGCTCACGG